>ENA-OWPA01002097-OWPA01002097.1-bioreactor-metagenome-genome-assembly--contig:-NODE-2097-length-10730-cov-3.510279_pt1 | contig 10730 bp, 10 predicted proteins | sample MGYA00238139_ERZ651803 | MGnify/ENA primary metagenome ERZ651803 (study PRJEB26909, sample SAMN07631231) | bioreactor metagenome | isolation source: Switchgrass digestor | place: USA: Dartmouth...
GGGGGCCTTTTAAGTAATCAGGGTCAACGGTAATATTGCTGAAGGAATCGGGAGTGCGTATACCTACCCGGTTGGGGGGCAGTCCTATAGAAGAAGCCAGCAGGCTCATCAAGTTTACGGTCAGGCTTCCCCCGCCCACACACAGCACCGCGTCAGGCGCCTTTTGATTTAGGGAAAGAATGTTCTCTGCAATGGCCAGGGCAATATCCCTGGTGGTTGGGTCTAAAACTTCGCTGGCCTCTGCTGCCTTTAAGCTCAGGTGATTGCCCAGGATATCGTCAATTTCAATTATTTCTTCATTTTGCAGCTGTCTTTTCAATTTTTCCGCGCTCAAAAAATCCAGCAGGTAATAGGAGGCCAGCTTTTCGGTAAGTTCATCTCCTCCCAGGGGAACCATGGCATATGCGTACACATTGCCATTTTTGACCAGGGCGATATCTGAAGTACCGGCCCCAATATCAACCAGGGCCAGATTAAGCATGCGCATATTGGGAGGAATGGCTACGGAAATAGCCGCAATAGGTTCCAGGGTCAGGCTCTGTACATTCAAGCCGGCATGTTTAAGGGAAGAAAACAGGCTGTCCACCACTACCCGGGGCAAAAAGGTGGCAACCACTTCAGCAGCAATTTCGGTTCCCATCTGCCCTACCAGGTTGCCCAGGATCTGGTTTTCCAGCCGGTAGGATACTACACTATATCCTGCACAAAAATACTGGCTGGTGTCACTGTCCGGATTTTCCCTATCCAGCAGTTGGTTTTGAGCGGCCTGGACTGCTTCCAGTTCCAAGGCTATAACCTCCTGCCGGGTTATCTCGCTGTAGGAAGAACGCTTTTTTTGCGCCATACCGGAAGCTGTTTGCAGCGAACGTCCTGCTGCCGCCACCGCTGCTGATTCCAGGGTCAGGTTTAGTTTTTCTTCCAGAGCCAGCTTGATATCCTTTATGGTATTGGACACTGCCTCCACATCATGAATCTGGCCGTCCATCATAGCCCGGGTTTGATGCTCGCGCATCTCACTGCCGATAACTTTATACTTGTCTCCGTCTTTTTCCATAACCAATCCCACGATTTTGCGGGTACCGATATCCAGTGCAAAGACTTTTTCGTCCATGTTAATCCTCCCCTGCTGCTGTCCATGATAATTACTAAGCTTCAGGACTGTTTTTTAAACCGGCTTTTAAAAATCAGTCCCACAAAGAGGGGCAATACCAATTGGCGCTTGAAGCGGGAGGGTTCACTTATCAATCGGTAGAGCCATTCCAGATTAAGTTTTATTACCCACCCCGGCGCTCTCTGCTTATGGCCGGATATGACATCCAGACTTCCCCCTACACCGATACAGACCGGTACCTTTAGCTGGTCTTTATGCTGGTCAATCCACCATTCCTGGCGGGGCGCTCCCAGTCCTACAAACAGAACCTGGGGAGCGGTTCTGGTGATATCAGCTATTATTTCCTGCTCCTCATCCGGTTGGAAATAACCATGGTGAACACCAGCCACCACCAGGCCGGGATACTTCTGCTGCAGCTGCCGGGCAGCTTCTTCAGCTATACCTGGTGCTGCTCCCAACAGGTATATTTTCCAACCCCGCAAAGCGGCCCGCTGGCAGATACGTTCCATCAGATCAATGCCGGTAACCCGTTCCGGAACATCTATGCCCAGCTTGCGGGCACCCCACACAATACCGATGCCGTCCGGGGTAACCATAGCGGCTCGATTTATGAGCTCCCGCAAAGGCGGATCGTAGTAGGCTTGATAAGCGATTTCGGCATTTAAGGTAATAATATGCGAACTTTTTTCCGTGCCGGTTTGTTCAATAAAGCCCTCTACACGGTCCAAAGCAGCGGACATGGATAGAGGATCAATGCGGCAGCCTAAAACAGAAGGATAGTGCATGTAAATCTCCATCTTTTCGTCAATATTCTATATGGGTAAATTAGCCTTTGCTTAATTTTTTCCTTCCTGGCCGGGGTCTTAACCATCAGAAAAATAAAAACCCGCGCCTTAACGCGGGTCCGGTTTTTCATTAACTATATTCTGCCCACCTCATCCAGAAGGGTTTGGGTGGCTTCATCCTCTGATTGGATTATTTTCTGCAGGGCTTCGTAGCTGCGAACCACGTTAATCAAGGTAACCATTTCCTGTACCGCCACTACATTGGATTCTTCCAGGTACCCGGACATAATCTCGGGGTTTTCCACCAGCTCAGGCTCCTGATCCGTGGTTATAAGGCTGTCTCCCAGCTTTTCCAGCAGGTCCTGATTTTCAAAGCGTACTACCTGGAGGCGGGCAATTTCTTCCCCGTTGTCAGTGACATAACCCATCTTGTCTATGGCAAATTCACCCTCTAAGTAGATGTAGTCATCGTTGTCATCCAGGACCGGGTAGCCCTGATTGGTGGTCAAAAGACCCTCTCCGGTGATCTTGAGGCTGCCTCCCCGGGTATAGAATATTCCCTGAGGTGTTTCCACCACCAGGTAAGTATCAGGGGTACCTAAAGCAATATCAGTGGCATTATAGGTAGGCTTCATATTGCCAATGCTATGATCGGTAACGATTCCAGCCAGGCTGGCTCCGGTTCCTAAATAGCCGATGACTTTCGGCTTCTGGGGCTGAGGAATCTCAGAACTGGTATCCAATTCCCCCAAACGGCTCAGCAACATAGAGGGAAATGCCGCTGCCACCGTAGAACTGCGCTTAAAACCTGCGGTATTTACATTGGCCAGGTTGTTGGCCACCACATCCTGACGGGCCATCTGCAGCATCATCCCGGATGCTGCTGTATACATACCTTTTATCAAAGGATTACCTCCCTGAGTTGTCTCCTTTTATTTATATCGTCTAACCGGGGAGAAACTTTAGCAGGAAAATAAATGAGGACTGGCAGCCCAGTCCCCACAGCTATTCCAATAATGCTCTACACAACTCTCCTGGCGCCGCCTTTGGCCCGGTTGGCGTACAGGGTGTGCATCTCGTTCAGGGCTTTGCCGGTTCCCCTGGCAACACAGGAAATAGGATCATCAGCAATATGCACCGGCAAATTGGTTTCCTTGGACAGGAGTACGTCCAGACCATCCAACAGGGACCCTCCACCGGTCATTACTATACCGTTATTGACAATATCAGCGGCCAGCTCAGGGGGAGTAATCTCCAGCACCTTTTTAACTCCTTCAATCACAGCCAGCAACGGCTCCTGCATGGCTAACCAGCTCTCCTGGGCGGTTATGCTGATGGTCTTGGGCAGCCCGGTTAATAGATCGCGGCCCCGGATTTCCATGGACTTGTCCCGGTTATGTTCAGTAACCCAGGCTGTTCCCACATTGATCTTTAATTCCTCGGCAGTACGCTCTCCGATCATCAGGTTATATTCCCGTCTTACATAACGGATAATGGCTTCGTCAAACTTGTCCCCGCCAACCCGCAGGGAAGTATTGCAGACTATTCCTCCCAGGGAGAGTACGGCAATATCCGACGTCCCTCCGCCGATATCAACAATCATATTGCCAGTGGGGCCGGCGATGTTTATGCCCGCACCCAGGGCTGCGGCCAGGGGTTCCTCTATTATAAAGGCTTGTCTCGCTCCTGAAGACAAAGTGGCTTGACGAACGGCCCTTTCTTCTACATCGGTTGCTCCGGTGGGAATGCATACAATAACCCGCGGTTTGAAAAACATGCGTTTTCCCAGTACTTTACGGATAAAATAGGTGAGCATCTTTTCGGTGGTATCATAATCAGCAATCACGCCTTCTTTCAGGGGACGAATAGCCACAATATGCCCGGGGGTTCGTCCCAACATCTGCCGGGCTTCTTCTCCTACAGCGATGACCCGGTCAGTGTTACGGTCGATGGCAACAACTGAAGGTTCATGAAGTACGATTCCCTTGCCTTTTTTAAAAACCAGTACGCTAGCCGTACCCAGATCAATTCCAATGTCTTCTTCGAAAAAGCACACGCAGCGAGGCCCTCCCAACAAAAAACTTCATTTATAACAGTATTTTACCGCTTATTCATTACTATGGCTATGGTTTTATAACTGGGAAGTAGTTTGATTGGCATACTTCTGCCTGGTGGCCTCGCCCCCGCGCAGATGGCGCTCTGCTTTGTTTTTTTCCAGAACCTGCTTGACCTCCTCGGCCAGTTGCTTATTAATCCGCGGCAGCCTTTCTGATACATCCTTGTGCACAGTGCTCTTGGAAATGCCAAACACATCCGCCGTCTGCCGCACCGTGTCAGTGGTTTGAATGATATGCTGAGCTATGCGCACTGCTCTTTTGCGAATATAGTTCTGCATGCTCCGCCTCCCTTATGAAGTTAGTTAAATATATTCATCCAGGGGGCGGTTTCAGAACTAATAAGCCAATTTGTACAGTTGAGTATCCTGGTAATAGTGGGCCAGAATTTGCTGGTAGCTTTTGCCCTGCAGTGCCATACCCTGAGCTCCGTATTGGCATAAGCCAATTCCATGTCCGTAACCCCGGCTGGTAATACTGACACCTTTTGCATTGGTATTAATAGTGCACCAGGTTGACGGGAGGTCAAAGACCTGGCGGAATTCACTGCCGCTCATCACCTTTTGATTGACCTTAATCTGCTTAATCCTGCCGCTGGGAGAGGCCGCCAGTACCTGGATGCTTTTCCCTTTTCCGGCCAGGGCGGCAACCTGCTGCCAGGTAAAATACTGCTCGGTCCGGTAACGCCTGGACTGCTGGCAGTAGCCGCATTTGACAGACTGCAGGTAAGCCACGTCCCGGCCGTATGCTTCCAGGGCGCTGGCAGTTTGTCCCCCGCAGGTGGAGTGATATAAAGCATCCACTAACTGGTTGTCGTAGAGCAGCACTTCTCCCCGGGTTTCATTTACCGCTTGCTGGATTTTGGCCCATAACTCCTCATTCTGTTGGGGATGACGCTCTGCAAATTCTTCGGCATTTACATAAGCCTGGCAGGTGGTGATATCGTCGGACAGTTCTGCCCCCAGCGGGTAATCTTTACCGTCTACCAGCTTGCGCAGGGCATAGGTGCGGGCACATACCGCCTGGGCTTTCAAGGCTTCCAGTTCAAAGGAAGCCGGCATCTCCGCGGCTACAGTGCCCAGTACGTATTCCTCCAAACTAAGCTCTTCCACCTGCTGGGTTTGACTGCGATAAAGTTTTACCGGGGGTGACTCATGGTTTGATGGTGCCTGACATCCGCGTACGGCAAAAAAAACCGCCATAGCGGCAAACAGTATGGCTGAACTGATAATCACTATTCTTTTCATACTCATACATATGTAAAAACCATGGTATTTATTCAAAAAACACCATGGTCTCAAGTCCGCTTGATATTGGCACCCAACTGGTTAAACTTGGCCACTATATTTTCATAACCCCGGTCAATATGCTCACTGTTCATAATTATTGTAGGTCCCCGGGCAGTTAAAGCTGCGATTATCAAGGCTGCTCCCGCCCGCAGGTCCGTAGCTTTGACCCTGGCTCCGGTTAATTCCCGGGTTCCCTGTATAACTGCGGTACGTCCTTCGGTTTTGATTCTGGCTCCCATGCGCAGCAGTTCCGCCACATGCATAAATCGATTTTCAAAGACCGATTCAGTTATTACGCTGCTTCCTTTACACTGACTTAAATAGGCCATGAACTGAGCCTGCATGTCGGTGGGAAAACCAGGATAAGGCAGGGTCTTAATATAAACAGGCTTGATCTCCTGCTGGCGGTAAACCCTGACGTATTCCTCTTCTTCTTCCACCACTGCATTGCTTTCCAGCAATTTAGCGGTCACAGCTTTAAGATGTTCCGGTATAACGTTCTTAATAATTACATCACCGCCGGTAGCTGCTGCAGCCACCATGAAAGTGCCTGCTTCAATACGGTCCGGTATAGGAGTATAATCCGTGGACCTTAGTTTGCTGACCCCTTCAATTTTAATGACATTGGTGCCGGCACCGCTTACCCGGGCACCCATGCTGTTCATAAAATTGGCCAGATCTACTATTTCTGGTTCTAACGCCGCGTTTTCGATATAGGTTGTGCCTTCCGCCAGACAGGCGGCCATCATAATATTTTCAGTAGCGCCCACACTGGGAAAATCCAGGTAAATATGATTTCCATACAACCGGCTGGCTCTGGCAATTACGTCACCACCGCTTAAGGATACCTGTGCTCCCAGAGCTTCAAAGCCCTTGAGATGCAGGTCGATAGGCCGGTTTCCTATAGCACATCCCCCGGGCAAGGCCACTCTGACAAACCCTTTTTTGGCCAGCAATGGGCCCATTACCAAAAATGAGGCTCTTATAAGTCTTACCAATTCATAAGGAGGTGTCTCCCCGGTGACTTCACCGGAAAAATACAGGTTGCGGTCCTGATAATCAACTTTAACTCCCAGATGTTGAATGAGTTCGGTTATGACAGCTACATCGCGAATATCGGGAACATTTTTGATAATTTTGCTTTCATCACTTAACAAGGATGCGGCTAGTATCGGTAAAATAGCATTCTTGGATGAACTTATTTGGACCTCTCCTGTCAGTTTAACTTTCCCAGGAACAAGCATATCCAACTTTATATCACCACCTCCCAAATAAAATGAATACTAGTAGTTTCCGACAATAAGCGGAACCCCTATGTAAACATAGGTCTTTTCCTGGGAAGGACTGCTGTAAAAAGCCACCTGCACATTATAGCGCTTGCCATCGATCCAAACTGGTTCGACGCCTTTAATCTTTTGACTGTACCCGGTACAGCTGAACGACCTGCCTTCCTGGAAGGTATCAACAGCAACAGCACCCAGGTTTTTCATAATTACCCCGGCCAAATTGATGGTTCCGGATTTATCAAAAGTTCCCTTTATTTCACCTTTATACAGGTAGTAATCATGCCATTCCAAAATTCCCATTCTGTCCAACTGCTGTTTAACAATGGTTAAAGATTGATCCGGATCACGGGTCTGGACACTGACAATGAAATGAGTTTCACTGCTGTCAGTCCTGGATTGTACCGCCAGGTAATACTGGACCCCCTTTTGAACCAGGTTATATTCCATTTCCACGGTCCCGTCATAGGAGGAAATTGATACACAATCTGGCTGGTATTCCAAATTAAGGCTGGAGGCCAGGGTATGCATATATCGTTTTAATTCTTTTTCTGTGGAGTCTGTTCTTAGCTTTGCCCAGCAGTCCAGGCGCGATTCGAGAGAAATTGCACCGATGGATGCAAAAGCTAGGGAATATGGGGAACGATTTTCAATTTGTCTGCCCATGGTATAGTCAATAGTATGGTTGCTTAAAAAGCATAATAAAAAAAATAAAAATAATGAAACAAGGGCTCGTTTCATTTTAACTTCCTCCCCAACTCTGGTAACAGGATTGTTGCCATCATAGGGAGGTATTATTCCTGACCGGGCTTTTCTTTTTACTGCAAAATTCCACAAAAAAACCCGACTTAGTCAGGTTTTACTTTACATTTCTATGCTTCATTGTTAACCGGCTGTTCATCTTCAGGTGATGCTTCCTGCTGCAGCCGGAGTTGTTCCTCTTCTAATTTTTTTAGATATTCTTCTTTTCTTTTTTTAGCTTCCAGAGCTTTTTTTTCAAATTTAACAGTTTGCCGCCAGATTAAAATCCCAAAGAATATGGTGCAGACCAGCACAATGCCTATCAGAATAAGAAAACCCGTTTTCAAAGGCTCCTCCCTCCTTATTAATCCTCATCCGGATCAGGTGACCAAATGGAATCTTCCAGGTTCTTGGCCTTTTGTCTTTTTCTCTTTTCTGCCAAAGCACGCTCCTGTATCTTATAAGTGGCCTGCCAAAGCACCAGGTATATTAACCCCTTAATGAGATAGTAGACCAATGTTATTATGATAAGAGTCTTGGCTATACTCTCCATGTAATATTGCTCCTAAGTCCCCCGTCAAATCATCTCTAAATAAAAGTGTTAGTTAATAATACTCCAAAGCCGGAAGGTTTACAAGAAACCTTCCGGCTTGGGTTCATTATTTTTTCTCTTTTTTTATACTTCGATATCTACCCCAGCAGCCTTTAGCCGGGCAAGAGCCCGCTGCATGGCTAATTGAGCGCGTGAGTAATTAATATTTTCGTCACGCTGCATGAGCCTCTGGCGAGCGCGTTCTGCAGCTGCCTTGGCACGGAGTACGTTAATCTCGTGTCCATGTTCGGCGGTTTCCGCCAGAACCCGGACCGTGTTATCAACGACCTCCATGAAACCACCACTCATAGCAATTTTTTTCTCCTGTCCCTGGGCATCCTTATAACGAAGAACCCCAATTTTAAGAGCTGCGACTAGCGGCGCGTGGTTTCTCAAAATACCCAATTCACCTTCCACAGCGGGAGCAACCAAAAACTGAACTTCATCCCTAAAGAGAATGTGCTCAGGGGTTACTATCTCTAGCATGAAGGTGTTTTCTGCCATACGCTACGCCTCCAGTCTCTTAGCTTTGGCGATGGCGGTGTCAATGTTACCGACCATGAGGAAAGCAGCCTCAGTCAAGTTATCATGTCTTCCCTCCAGAACCTGAGCGAAGGATTCAACCGTCTCGGAGACCGGGACGTACAGACCAGGTTGTCCGGTAAACTGCTCAGCAACGTGGAACGGCTGCGACAGGAAGCGCTGAATCTTTCTGGCCCGGGCCACGATCAGTTTGTCCTCATCGGACAGTTCATCCATACCCAGAATGGCTATGATATCCTGCAGTTCCTTATATCTCTGCAGAATCTGCTGTACTCCGCGGGCGGTATAGTAATGCTTTTCACCCAGAATTACCGGATCCAGGATACGGGAAGTGGAATCCAGCGGATCCACCGCAGGATAGATACCCAGCTCAGCAATGGAGCGAGCCAAAACGGTGGTAGCATCCAAGTGAGCGAAGGTAGTAGCCGGAGCAGGGTCAGTCAAGTCGTCCGCCGGAACATAAACGGCCTGGGCGGAGGTTATAGAACCTTTACGGGTGGAGGTAATACGCTCCTGCAGAGTACCCATATCAGTTGCCAGGGTGGGCTGGTAACCAACCGCAGAAGGCATACGTCCCAGCAGAGCGGACACCTCGTTACCTGCCTGGGCAAAACGGAATATGTTATCGATGAATATCAATACGTCCAGTCCGGATGTATCCCGGAAATATTCAGCTATGGTCAGACCAGTCAATCCTACCCGCAGGCGGGCTCCAGGAGGCTCATTCATCTGACCGAAGATCAGAGCACACTTGGAGATAACTCCGGATTCGGTCATTTCCTCCCACAGGTCGTTTCCTTCACGGGTACGCTCACCAACACCTGTAAACACTGAATAGCCACCATGCTCGTAAGCTATATTGCGGATAAGTTCCTGGATAATAACGGTCTTGCCGACACCGGCACCACCGAACAATCCGATCTTACCACCCTTGGCATAGGGGCAGATTAAGTCGGTAACCTTGATACCGGTTTCCAACTGTTCTGTAGCGGGCAGCTGATCTACCAGTGCCGGTGGTTTGCGGTGGATTTCCCAGTAATCTGAAGCTTCTACCGGTCCGCCTTCATCTATGGGCTGACCCAACACGTTCAAGATACGTCCCAAACAACCTTCGCCAACCGGTACCCTGATAGTGGCGCCGGTATTAGTAGCCTTCATACCACGCATAATACCATCAGTGGGCTGCAGAGCAACACAGCGCACCGTATCATTACCCAGGTGCTGCATGGCCTCCAGGGTAACATCGATGTTGTCGGGTACACGCATATTGCTATCTTGATCACTGGACTTTATGGTAATAGCGTTCATCAGATCTGGCAACTCGCCAGGTTTGAAGCGGATGTCGACGACTGCGCCGATAACCTGGGTTACCTCTCCGTAAGTCACATTCGCCATCCTTTACTTTCCTCCTTTTTTCAGAGCTTCAGCGCCGCCGACGATATCGAGGATCTCATCAGTGATAGATGCCTGGCGGACTTTGTTCATCTCCAGGGTCAAGTTATCAATGATCTCCCCGGCGTTTTCTGTGGCATTGCTCATGGCGGTCATTCGAGCACCGAGTTCGCTGGCTTTGCTTTCCAGCAAAGCATGATAGATCTGACTGCCGATATAGCGCGGCAGCAAGGTAAGCAGAATGTCTTCGGCACTCGGTTCGTAGATATAATCAACATACTTTTCTTCTGTTTCTTCCTGCTGAGGCGGTTCCAAAGGAAGAATCTTTTCCACAGTGGGAACCTGTCTCAGTACATTTATAAAACGGCCGTAGACCAGGTATACTTCGTCCAGTTCTTCATTTTCATAAGCATTCATTATGTAGCGGCCAATTTCCCGGGCATCGGCATAGCTAGGGTTATCACCAAGGTTAACGAACTCAGCGTCCACCCCGCCGCGTTTTCTGAAGAAGTCGCGCCCCCTGTTTCCTACCGCGATGACTCCGTGTTGGACATTGCGCTGGTCCTGAGCCATGGCTGTAGTGGCAGCACGGATAACGTTGGTATTGAAGGCTCCGCACAAACCGCGGTCAGCAGTTATAACTACGTAGCCAACTTTACGAACTTCTTCGCGAGTATCCAGAAGCGGATGCCGGACATCATAGGCTACGGCGGCCAAACGAGCCAGAGTTCCCTGCAGAGTTTCGGTATAGGGACGGGATGCCTCGGCCCTCTCCTGAGCGCGGCGCAGTTTTGCAGCGGCTACCATTTTCATGGCCTTGGTAATCTGCTGCATGTTTTTTACACTTCGAATCCTGCGCTTGTATTCTCTTACGCCAGCT
>ENA-OWPA01002103-OWPA01002103.1-bioreactor-metagenome-genome-assembly--contig:-NODE-2103-length-10715-cov-8.833051_pt1 | contig 10715 bp, 9 predicted proteins | sample MGYA00238139_ERZ651803 | MGnify/ENA primary metagenome ERZ651803 (study PRJEB26909, sample SAMN07631231) | bioreactor metagenome | isolation source: Switchgrass digestor | place: USA: Dartmouth...
GCTCATATTCCAGTATTTGCTGACAGAAGAATAGGTTATCCCCAGTGCTTTTGCGGTTTTTGTCTGAGCAAGTCCAAATGCTTTGTACTCCTGGATTTTTCGGTATTGCTCGATTCCAATCATTTTTGATTTTCTCCTTTTGTTTTGTTAAAAAATCTATGCTTGTAGCAGTGCAATCATAGGCATCAACTCCTTGTCAAGGATCTGTAGTTTAGAATTAATTATATATAAACAAAAAACACCCATTTAGGTGTTCTTGAAAGTTTAGAAGTTTCAACTGTTATCATAATATTGAAATATAGCATTTTTTGACAGATACATCGATATTTAGAACTTTTCCTGCGCATCATTCCTCTTCAAGGCTATCTTATTTATAAAATGGAAAAACTAATGGTGGAAATACTACGTTTTTAAATGGGATAAATAGCATATCATTTTATTTGCTAGTAATATGTTCATCTTTATATGCTAATCTTAACCTCACGCAAAAAATCCACAAACTTTATAAGGCGGACACCATAAGCTTCACATACATTTGGTATTTTTACGGGTTGCCCATCTCCTGCTCTTGTTTCATCGGAAACCAAAGTACAATTTTTTAGCTTTGCCAACGCTATTACAAATGGATCAGCCCCATTTGATTTACGGCTCCCTGTAACAAGAGACGGATACTTTTGCAATATATCGCGTACTAAGCATTGAATATCGGATCCACTTGAGATAAATGCACTTTTTCGTTGCTTTGACCATTTCATTAAGAAGTCATTTCCAATAGCAAGCTCATCAAATACTTCATCGCACGAAATAACTATCCCTTCATCTATAAGTTCAGCCATTTTTGTCCACAGAGTTACAAACACATCATTGGGGTGATGTCTCTGCATGTTGATAAACACATTGGTATCCATCACATACTTTGGTTCATTCAAGAGAAGCACCACCTTTCAATCTTGTCAAAATGCTGTATCCGTAGTCCGGATAAAAGTTGAGATGCTTCTCTAGGTGTAATTACCTCTTGGTTAAAAGCATTCATAACTGTACGGGCATATAACTTACCGACCTGGGAGCCTATATCTGTACTTGGTGGCAAAAAACCATCTTTATTGTTGTTACGGTTGCGCTCATATTGCTCATATTCTCGGGTATACTGCAAGAGTTTATCATTATAAAAATCAATCCCAATTTTCCCCAAATTCATAAGTCGACCTATAATGACTTCACGGCTTACCGAGAAACTTTTTGAGATTTTTTGTATACCAACATCATCCCATCCAGTTTGCTGCATTCTAACCCATCGGTCATCATATAAGAGTTCATTAGAAGGAACAAGTGCTTCTGCAGCAATATTGTTACACTTAATTTCGATGTCAAACTGACTTAACTTCTCAATGCCAATGGTATCGCATATCCCTGGAGTTCGAGTTAATATATGGACAAATTCATGCATAAGCGTAAAAATACGAGCATTATATTCATCTTTTCGATTAACAACAATAATAGGAAAAATCGGATCATATATAGACATTCCACGCATAATATCCTTACCAACATTAGCAGCTTGAAATACAAGGATACCAATTGCAGATATGGCTTCTCTATAGTAACTAAAGGCTTCAGAACTACTCCTGAATTTTCTTTGCTTTTCAAGTGTAATGCCAAGAAAATCCCTGATTGTTTGAGCAATGGTTGTATTGTCACTGTTCTTGATATTTATATACTGCTCAAATCGGGGAAGTGGTATTTCCATCTCAGTGTACAACTCAATCATGGCATCTCTACGCATAGAAACATCATTAAGAAGATATTGCAATTCTAGAGAGTAATCCGATATTGCTTGATTGAAAAATGTGCGATAATCAGTATTTTGGGGAAGTTTATACTTTAAGGGAGGTTCAGTTAAAAAGAGCCAAGCATAAGGTATTTTTGCTTTTTTGGCGAACTTTTTAGCTTGATTTATTGTAGGCAGTTTTTCTCCCTTTTCCCAACTTTCATATTTGTCTACAGTAACACCAGCAGCTTGTGCAGCTAAAGTTACAGACATTGCAATACGCTCACGTGCCCAAGCAAGCATCTGTGGTGTAATCATAGCATCTCTTTTTGGCATAAGCCTAGACCTCCCTTCCATATTTTATTATACTGCTAACTTAATTAATAGGAAATTAAATACTTGGAAGCAATACTCAAAATAACGTACAGTTTTTCCCAAGAATTATTTTCATAAAATTCTTTCTAACATTAATATACCAATTGTGATCACTCAATCCAATAATAACATGTACAATCAATAAGTGCTTTTATTCTATAAGGTTATTATCCGATAAAATCTTCTCTAAATAATTCATTATTTTTCAAATTCAAAGCATACAATATTTCAAATGGCAAAATATCCTCTATTGATTAACCTCTCCTTCCGCAACTTTGGCAAGGCTAAAATCCGTATTTGTCTTATAAATAGTTTCCGACTTTGTCACGTTGTTTACTTGTTTTCCTGGCAAATCAAACGGTTTTCCTTCGGGATTATATGTCAAATTGAAAACAAGGTCGGAAAGCCATTTTTTAAAAGACATATTATCATTAAATTGCTTGAACAGTTCCATATTGTCTGCCATTATAGAAAGAATGACTTGCTGTAATGCTCGTTCGCTCTCAGTGCGAGCTTCCTGTTTGTCAGAATTTTTCATGGCGTTCTGATATCGCTTGTCTTTTGAAACCATTGCTGGTATTTCAAGAATCTGTCTGCGGACATTATCGGCGTCCTTCCAGTCTATATTTCCGAACATATCGTTGAAGGATGAAAGTATAGAAGATAGCAGATCCATCTCAGGATCGACAATATGACCGATTTTACCTGTAGGAACAGGAGAAACCTCAGCATCCTCATCTTCTAACTTAATTGACATGACTTCGCGTGCCTCCAGACGATAGCTATCCAAATCGATTGCATCAAGAATACCTTGTGAAAGATCGTCTTCTCGAGGTGCAGGTAGCTTTGGTATAAGCAGATTTAAGAATATAGATAGCTTTTCCCAGTCAGCATTTCCGTACGGTAAAATTGCTCCAAGAAATCCATATGTACGCACAAAGGATTTTGCAGCACTCTTAAATTTGATCTGATCATCTGTTTCGAGTTCTTTATAAACCGCAGCGCAGGCATCCAGTATCGGGTCGAGTCGATCGCGCTCGGCACCATTCAGATACAAATCAACCAGCTTATCAACATGTTCTTTGGAATATACCTGATATCCCTCCATAATTGCAATTAAGTCATAGAGCTTATTGGGATCGGTCTCTCCAGACAAAATGGTCGTGCGATAATATCGTGAAAATGCTTCTTCAATGGTAGATGTTTTATTTGCAAAATCCAATACAAAAGTGTCGTATTTTTTAGGGCAAGCACGGTTTAGACGCGAAAGGGTCTGCACAGCCTTGATGTCATAGAGCATCTTGTCCACATACATCGTATGAAGCAACGGCTCGTCAAACCCAGTCTGGAACATATCCGCCACAATCAGAAGGCGATATGGGTCCTTTTTGAACATTTTGGGAATTGATGCATCTGGGAAGCCGTTCATTGCCGCTGAAGTTAGTGGCGGCTCCTGATTTTGATACTTATGCTCGCCCGAAAAGGCAATTATCACTTTATACGGGCTATGCCGATCAGCTAAACACTTGTTGATGGCATAATAGTATTCGATGCAACGCGGAATACTGGCCGTGACTACCATTGCACGGGCTTGTCCGCCAATTTTACCCTTGGCGATAACTTGTTCATGGAAATGGTCAACCATCATTTGTGCCTTCTGAGAAATGGTGTAGCTATCACTCTCAACAAATGAACGCAGCTTCTTTTGTGCGCGCTTTTTATCAAACATCGGGTCGTCCTCGACAGTTTTCATAAGTCGGTAATAACTGTCGATTGGCGTGTAATATTTAAGAACATCAAGGATAAAGCCTTCCTGGATTGCCTGCTTCATCGTATAGACATGGAATGGCCGATGCTTGATTTTGTCTCCATCCTGATAAGGGATACCAAATGTCTCGAGCGTCTTATTCTTAGGTGTAGCAGTAAAGGCAAAGTAGCTGGCATTCTGCAGCAGCTTACGTCCTTCCATCATTGCATTTATTTTGTCTTCGTTGTCCATTTCATCATCTGAGGCAAGACCAGAGAGCGCAAGGTTCATCTGCGCAGAATTTCGTCCGCTTTGCCCGGAATGTGCTTCGTCGATAATTACGGCAAAACGTCTATCCTTATGTTCAGCCCCTATATCAGGAACCACATAAGGAAACTTCTCTATGGTAGTTACAATGATTCGCTTTCCTTCCTGGATAGCTTTACGTAGATCCCCAGAATGCTCAGCCCATGCCACGGTGTTTTGTACCTGCATAAACTGTTTAATGGTGTCGCGAATCTGCTTGTCCAAAATACGACGATCGGTAACTACAAGGACAGAGTCAATCATCGGACGACCATCCTTTTCAAGACCAATCAATTGGTGTGCCAACCAAGCAATGGAATTGGACTTACCGCTACCCGCACTGTGCTGGATTAGGTAGCGTTTACCAACACCACTGCGTTTCACATCGGCAAGAAGGCTTTCAACCACATCAAGCTGGTGGTAGCGAGGGAATATCTGTTTTACGGTTTTTTTCTTTGTTTCCTGATCTACCTCTTCAACCACCTGAGCATAGTTTTCAATAATACGGCAGAGCTTCTTTTTTGAGAGTATATCCTTCCACAAATAATCGGTCATAATACCATCGGGGTTGGGTGGGTTTCCCGCTCCGTCTTTATAACCTTTATCAAAAGGAAGAAACCAGCTGTTTTTTCCATCCAGCTTTGTGCAAAACTTAACACGTGCATCATCTAAAGCAAAATGAACCATACAACGCTTAAACTGGAAAAGCAATTCTCGCGGATCACGGTCGTTCTTGTATTGCTCCACCGCATCATCCACGGTCTGCTTTGTCAGCTGGTTCTTCAGCTCAAAAGTAATAACCGGAAGGCCATTAATGAAGATACACAAATCCAGCGCAAGTCGCGTTGCATCTGAAGAATACTGCAACTGTCTGGTAACACTGAATATGTTCTTCTCATGCATAACTCTGGCCTTGACATTATTCTCTGTCGGTGTCAGATAGAACATAATAAGGTCAACCGGATATATCTTGATACCATTGCGTAACACGTCAATAATGCCTCGCTTGGCAATTTCGCCCTGCAGACGGTTAAGGAACTGTTTCTTTTTGAGGTCAGACTTAAATACACCCAGCTTTTCCATGGCATCCGGCTGTGTGTCCTGAAGAAAACGGAACAGGCGCGTTTCATCTATGGCATATTCACGGTTATAATCTGCATTAGTTCCTTGCTCGTAGCCGTTATGATTCACGAGCCAATCAACAATTAATGTCTCAAGGCCACTTTCTTTCGTGTTAGTCGCAGTAATCATTATTCCACCTCCGTTTTATTATAGCAAAGGCTGGATAAATTCTATCAGTGCTGTTATCGCTGCAGCAAACTCAGCTGTTCCTTTTAGCATTTTCAAGCCTGAAACTGCTGTTTTCAAAAAGCCTTTTCTAGGCTTCTCCGATTTCACTTCTTCTTCGACGACTTCCAGATTACTTTTTAGAATTTCAGCATCATCAGGTGACAAACCATCTGCGTTTTTTTGAACATCCTGTATAAGTTCTTTAAGTAACTTGATATCGGCTCCAATAGTATTGGTTGCTGTAATAGAAGCATTATCGCTAGCTATGTTAACCTGCCCATTCTGTACTGAAATAGAGTATGTGATTTTTTCATCAATTCCCATATCAATTCCTATCTTAGTTAAATATCTTTCGATATGATTAATCAGCACCATAACAACACGATCATTAAAGCCTTTTATCTTGTCTTGATATTTTGTCGATGATGAATAACCCCAAGCAACACCTAGATGCACTTGTTTATTTCTTTCCGCAATATAATTCAGAATCGCAAAAATATTACGAATTTCTTCCTCATCTGTATCTCCAAGTTCAAAAATAAGTCTTCCATATGAACTACCGATCTCATTAAACTCTATGTCTAAGTCGAGCTCACACGTACCACAAGCTGTTATGTATTCGTATATAATTGGTGTACTTTTTATAAAGGAAATAAATTTTTTCACGACATTTGTATAATCATCGTAATCTGCTTGCAGAAGACGATTAGAAATACTGTTAAAATCGTATATGATTTTTTTTAATTCCAATCTATTCAACTTCATAATTCTTCACCCCACAAAATGGGCAGTAGCACCCGGTTATTTTGAGAATTGGCTTTACTTTAGCAGAGCGTTTACAGCAAGGGAATGATACAATTTCCATAGCTTCAATGCCGGAACGTAAAGGGTTTTCAAACTCATGTTTTGGACGTTTTCCAGTTTTGAAAGTAATAGGTCCGTTTTTAAACTTCCGTTCCATCTTCTTGAATTCGTCATAAATCATATCCATAGCTTTGTTTTTTGCCATCGCCATAGCTAACTCTAGTACATCTTCTGTTATATAGTTTTCCCCTACAAGTCCACAGCTTGGACAATATATATGTAATATCCCATCATCCTCTATATCCGAAGGAGTTGCCTTAAAATATGTACCACAATTCGGGCATTGTAATAACACATAGCCATCATTATCCGTTGGTATAGAAATTTCTATATTAAAATCATTACTCATGTTACGACAACTCCATTCCCTCATTATCTTCTATCAACGTGTCATCTGGCTCATCATTTGATTCTTCTTCCACATACTCATATTCCGGAATTACAATGTCACGAACATCAATTTGTCCAGTAACAGCATCTGAAATTAGTCGGGTACGATACTCTTGGAGTTTGTCTATTGTGGATGCCACTAATTGAATTGCGTTATCAATTTTCAGAAGGTTGTCATTTAAAATGTTGAGCAACTCTTGCTGTTCTTTAATATCAGGAATTCCAAGTGTAAAGTTTTTTATAAAGTCGGTGGATATGCGTTTTTGACCAGCTGAACCTGTCATAACTTCAGCACCAAGAATACGAAATGGCTGAGTAATAGTGATATAATACAAATATTGTGGTAGCACTTTCTCAGAGGCTCTGATATTAATAAACTCTGTCGTGCCGAATCCAATTTCCGTATCTAACTTGTCTAAACAAGCTCCTTTTCCGTTTTCAAAACAAGGAGTTATTTTAGCAACAACCACATCGTTGCGAGCAAAAGATGAATATCCTGTTCTAACTTCATGAAGTGGTTTCTTTTGTGAACAATCAACAATTCCTTCTGTGGAGACACTCTCCATGGGAAGAAAAACAACAAGCTCATCTGAGGGTAATTTTTTTATCAAATGGCTAATAGAGGCATTAATCGAACATATACGCCTCAAAGATAACACTTCCCATGAAGCAGGAATGCGCCCAAGCCAATATACACCACTATCCTTTTCTTCGGTATGTTTATTCATGCCATGAAGAATTGCCGTATCAATAACAGCTTTTCTACATTCCTTTAGAAATACAATTTGCTTCTTCTTCGCCGCGATTAGCTTATTTATTTTTGAAACCTGCCAATCCAAATAGCAAACTATCTGGTCTTGCTCGGAACGAGGTGGTATGGGAATATATATATTTTTCATTTCACTGTATCTTGTTGTCCAAAGATCAGCTACTATGCCTCTCCCATAACGATAATATTCTTCAGAAAAAGGTTGACTACGAAGAAGGTAATGCACATATCGGCTGTTCAAGTCTTGTCGTGGCGTTAGTACAATATTTATTAGTGATACAGAGCCATCAGAAGACGATACTCCACAAGAACCCTTTCGGTCGGAGCGACTGTTAATTACAAAATCTCCTGTACGTACCAACTTTCGGTTGTCTCCATCATTTGATTTTGCTGCATTTGATAGCTGTGGCAAAATACCGTTTTTTGTAACAGATAGTGGTGCAAAGTCCTTATCAGATACTTTTTCTTTTCGTTGTGTAAACAAAGCTCCAATCTTTTCACAATCCCAATGTGAAGGTATAACACCAAGCCACTTTACATCAATTTGGCTATATTCAGAATATGCTCTCATTCCTCAAGACCCCCGATAATTTCCGCCATCATGCCTTCGGTTTCTTTTTCAAGCGCTTTGAGGTCAGCAAGAATTTCTTCCAAAGAACGAAGTTCGACCGGTTTGTAGAAATATTTTGTAAAGCTAATCTCATAGCCAATCTGCGTTTTCTTTTCATCAACCCACGCATCAGGCGCATACGGAAGCACTTCATTTCTAATAAAGGCTTCAATACCGCCGTCGTAGGTAAACGGAACGATTTCAGTGTCACGAAGATCGGTATCCGCCTCTCCCTCGACAGGTATTGCAGATGGGTCTTTTTCAGTGATATATGGGCGCACTTTTTTAAGCAACGCCGCTTTCAGCTTTGTCGCCTTAGCGAATGCCGCCCAATCATCCAAAGGAGTACCTTTTGGTAACTTTCTGATTGCCTGTTCATATTCCGCGCGTTCATTTTCATTTTTGAAAACAGAATTCGGAACATGTCTTTCCGGATATGCTCTCAAACGGAGAGGTCTTTCGACTGTAATAGCCCAGTAGCCAAATTCTTCGTTGTTGAAAATTCGGCTTACTTCGCTTTCTTCCATATTCATAAAAATGCGCAGAATCTCTGCACGGATTTCCGCCGTTAATTCACAGTTCTTTTTACCTAAGTTTTTGCGAAGCGGGGATTTCATGGCCGTTGCATCAATCAATTGTATTTTCCCCTTGCGGCGCTCTTCTTTTTTGTTTGACAAAACCCAGATATATGTACCAATGCCAGTGTTATAAAACATGTTTTCCGGCAAAGCGATAATTGCTTCGACAAGGTCACTCTCAATTAGATATCTGCGCGCATTGCTCTCACCGCTTCCGGCATCGCCCGTAAAGAGCGAGGAGCCGTTATGTACCTCTGCAATACGGCTGCCAAGCGGCGTGTCCTTCTTCATCTTTGCTACATTATTCAGCAGAAAAAGAAGCTGACCGTCACTTGTGCGAGGAATCATGGAAAGCTGTTCACCGTTTTCAAGATAAACATTAAACCGAGTATCCAGAATATCTTTTTTACCGCCCATTTTCTCTGCGTCGGTTTTCCAACTCTTACCGTAAGGAGGATTTGAGAGCATAAAATCAAATTGGCGGGTTGCGTTATGATCATTCGACAGAGTGGAACCAAAGCTAATATGATCAGCTTGATCTCCGTCTCCTTTCAACAGCATATCCGCTTTTGCTATTGCATATGTTTCAGGGTTGATTTCCTGACCGAAAAGATGAATCGATACTTGCTTGCCAGTCTGCTCTGCAAGGGTCATTAGCCTTTCCTGTGCAACAGTCAACATGCCACCAGTACCGCAAGCACCATCATAACAGGAATAGGTGGCATCCATTATCTTGTCGGCAATAGGCATAAATATAAGATCTGCCATCAGTTCGACAACATCGCGAGGAGTCCAGTGCTCACCAGCCTCTTCGTTGTTTTCCTCGTTGAATCTGCGGATAAGTTCCTCAAAGACTGTGCCCATGCCATGATTGTCAAGTGCCGGAAGCTTAATCTCTGTTTTGCTATCATCTGTATAAATCGGCTTCGGACTCAGGTTAATAGCCGGAGATACAAATTTTTCAATGACTGCACCGAGAATATCGGCGTCAACCATTGTGTCAATCTGATTGCGGAACTTAAATTTATCAAGGATTTCTTGTACGTTTGGCGAGAATCCGTCTAGATAAGCTTCAAAATCCGCTTTCAAAGTTTGTTTTTTTGCACGGCTGGTAAGGTCACGCAGCCGGAATGGAGAAGCATTGCAAAAAGCCTGCCCTGCAGCGTTGCAAAGCGCCGGCCATTGGTTAGTTATACCGGCGGCGTCCAACGTTTTCTTCATATCCAGTACCGCCTGCTTGGTATCTTCAAGCATTGCGTCAAGACGACGTATCACCGTCATCGGCAGAATAACATCGCGGTATTTACCGCGTACATATATATCACGGAGGCAGTCGTCAGCAATTCCCCATATAAAACTAACAATCGAATTGTAAACCTGGTTATCCATGTTCCAATCGCTCCTTTTAACTTATAAATAAATTTAGAAAGTATCTCAATTCTGACTTTGATGCATCTTCTTAGAGTCAACTCGCAAGTCAATGGGCTTCTTCGCATCTTTTGGTATCGCCCATGCCCAGCCTAAGCGTACGGCACCCCGTATCCTACCTTGTACGCATAGTACCTGAACTCTGCGTTGAGAGATATGCCATTTTTCAGCGGCCTGCTTTGCAGTTATGTAATCCATACGATTACCTCTCAAAGTATAAAATTCCAATTTCTATTATATGCGAAGAAACGAACAACTTCAACGTATTTCAGTTTACAATAAGATGAAAACCTACTCGAGGCATAAGTACCCTTACATAATGCAAACATCCATCCTGTCTCCTCAACCTATGTGTTATCTAATCTGTCAACTCAACCCTACCTATTTTACGGCTCAAATTATACCCTAAAAATACCCCTCGATATGTCCCCGTGTACAGATTTTGGCCCTTTAGGTTGAGTAGACAACTTAGATGTAATTCCGAAAACCCAGTAAAATTAAGGCTTACAGCCTTGATAGAGTAGAGCAGTGGGGTTTCCACCGCCCCCTCATCAAACCGTACATGCGATTTTCCCGCATACGGCTTTCCG
>ENA-OWPA01002104-OWPA01002104.1-bioreactor-metagenome-genome-assembly--contig:-NODE-2104-length-10710-cov-6.812283_pt1 | contig 10710 bp, 27 predicted proteins | sample MGYA00238139_ERZ651803 | MGnify/ENA primary metagenome ERZ651803 (study PRJEB26909, sample SAMN07631231) | bioreactor metagenome | isolation source: Switchgrass digestor | place: USA: Dartmouth...
TGTGTGTGACATGTCTCACACAGATATTCCAAATTATCAAACGATAGAGTTATCTCTGGATTGTTTATATTGTTTGGATTTAACCATATCTTGTGATGTACTTCTTTGCCAAGATTGTATTTACCTTTCTTGCTACAACGTTCGCACAATCCCCCGTCAACGGTTATTCTGTGTGCTATATATGCCTGCCTGCATCTTTGCCAAGCTTTGCTATTATAGAATGGTCTTGCCCAATCCTGTGCCATGCTATCTCACTCCTAGCACACTATCAAACATTCCATCTATGACCACACATTTCTTTCCGGTCTTTTGTGTTAATTCTGCTTCTAGTTTTGATATGTCTTTTGACATAAGCCTAATTTTTAGCTTAAATATCAATACATCACAATCTTTGTCTATAGCTTCTATTTCTCTTATTAGTTTTCTTGTACCGTCAATGCTTTCAAGAAATATTCTTGATGTCGATTCGCCTATGTTGTGTCTTGCTATTAACTCTGCCTTACTTCCACCGTCTATTGGTATATATAAGCTGCTATTGCACTTCTCACATATCAGATCGTCAGCTTTGCCATTTCTGTATATAGCCTTATATCCACAGTCTTTACATTCAACCACTAAATATTTATCATTCATATGCTTTCCTCCTCGAATTTTCCCAGTCGCCATATACATACATCTTGTCACACGCATTTAACAAATCCAGGCACCACTGCAAACCGATTTCATAATCAACGTCATTGTAGAGATGGCCAAATGTATGTATTGGGCTTATGTATGTATGTTCTGGATTTTCTTTGATTAATTTCTTGATGATGTTTTCGACTTTGGTTTTGTTTTCTTCCTTGCCGCCATATGGATGGGATATGTATATTAACATAAATTATATCTCTTTCAACTCTTTGGGTAAATCTATTTTAACACAGTTCATCTTTCACCAACTTTCTCATAACAAAAGCACCCGACGAGTACCGGATCGCCGAGTGCTTTCGCAGGAGGAGTATTGTACGCTGTCTACACTTCTATGGTTATATAATAACACATATATTTGTGACATGCTGTGACACTTTTATTTTATTCCATCTTTTTTTAATCGCCTGTAATATATCTGTCTTACAGCATCGTATGTGTAGCCATCTCCTATCTCTTTTGCTATATCATAAAAACTCAAATTGGATACGCACCGCAAAAATATAACCTGTCTTGCTATGCTGTCATCAATGCTATTTATGTATTCGATTATCTTTTTTCTCTGGAGCTGTATTTCTGCCAATTTTCCCTTTATGATAGCTTCAATTTCGGCTATCTCTGTTGCTATATTACCTACCTTATCCGATATACCACCGCCAAACGGCATCCCGGTTATCTGTGGGCTTTTGACTAGGGATTGACATTGTAGCCTGTCTAATTCTCTCTGCCACATCTTTATTTCTTTGTTGAGATAATATATTTGTTTAAGTTCCTCTTTAGTCAATCAATCACCGCCTCCTAAATCTCTCTGGTAGATTTATCTTGTCGGCTTTTCGCTGTAGCATCTTCCATAATTGATAATATGTATATGTCGTCGCCACGCCAGAACCGTGACACAGCACAAAATCAGGATAAAACGCTGTTACATACGATTTGTGCGGAAAATCCTTGCTTGATATGACTTGTCCATGTTTAATCTTGCGCATTGCTTCCCGGCGCATATCTTCTGCTGTTAGGTTTGGTTCATTACTCAATCTATCGCTTGTTATAAATATCGCTGCCATTGTCATTCTCCTCCTTGTTGATTTGCAATAAGCACATGATTGTTATACCGATAAAAGTTCCGGCTATTATTCCGATCCAAAACATATACATCCTCCTTTACTTTGACTTTAACGCTTCTTCCGCAGCTTCACGCGTGAGAAATACCGTTTTGCCAAATTTGTCGGTCATGCCAATCGAGAATATGCTTTCAAACACTTCTTTGTACTCGCAATCTCCAAACAAACATGGTTCTTCGGCATACATATCACGGCACATATCACAGTTCTGCCCAATTACCCATACTCGCGTTCCCACCTTACACGGCAACACCACCAGCCGTTTTTTCATGTTCCAATTTATAGTATTTGGCGAGTTCGCTCCTATCCCAACATCCATCGCATAGTGATTGTTGATAGTCATTTGCAGCCGAAATCATAGCGTCAAGTGTATAATTTGACTTACTCATTCGGTTGCCTGTCATTGCACTTAGGAATGCTTCAAACCGATAAATCGTGTCTGTAATTTCCTCAGGTGATAACCCTATGTCCTCGTATGCGGCAAGGCGGTCAATAATTCTTCCTGTATAGCATTCTCCAACATCAACCATATTGCTTTCATTCACCGCAATCTTTGTATAGGCAATGCCGTATTTGCTCCTATGTGTCAACCTCTCAAACATCTTCCTTCCCTCCTATCGCCTTTTCCGCTTCTTCGCGGGTGAGACCGGCAATACGCTCAATGGCTTGTTCTGAAGTATGTCCATCCCATTCTGGTGCTTTTTCAAGTTCTCTTACTCGAAACATATCCCAATACGGGTTTATGTCATAGTGGTATGTAGCCTGTCCTTCTGGAGTATTTATGCCGACTATAAACATCCCGTCAAACATAGTGCCGTCATGGTGTAATTTTGATTTCCACGATATGTCAGGATGTTCATTACAAATAACGCTGAAGAGTATAGCCCGATGATGATACAACTCGTTGAAGGTGTGATATCCGTCCGATAGATCACCAATTCCAGTCTCCGGCAGCATCATAACCCGCCCGTCTGCTTTGGCTTCCTCATATTCATTAAGTTTGGCAAATTGTTTTTCTAACCATGTTACACAATTCTCGCCATCACAGCAGTTATGACGGCATAAACTTCGCCTTGTTATACCACCAATTTCACAGCCCATGACTGACATTGCCTTGAAATAAGTATTGCTCATTCTTCCTTCCCTCCCATCACCTTGTCGATTTCGGCAAGGGCTTCTCTTGCCAGTTCGTCAGTTTCTTTTGTCAGAACATCAACCCTTGCAGCATATAACGCCTTCCTCGCCTGCTTCAGTACCTTGATAAGCTCGTCCTTTTCGGCGGTCAGGGATTCAGCCCTCATTGAATTTTGGGCGTTTTCCCTCATAAGTTTTATTGTTTCGTCCGCAAGCTGTTCTATCTCCTGCTGCTGAGCTATTGCTGTTTGGGCTAATAGATGTTCGCAGGAAAATTCTTCATCGGGTATGGGCATTTTACATTCATAACAATCGCCTTTACATTTTAATGCGGATTCCAGTTCTGCTCTATCTAACATGTATCCCTCACTCCCCTTTCAACAGTTCATCAATGGCTTTGATTGTCTCAAGTATCTGTTTCCCTACGGTGGTACTTCCTTCATCTTCCCATGCAGCTTGTAATGATTCTCTCGCCTGTTTCAGTACCTTCACCAGCTTATGCACTTCTTCCGGCGACAGTCCGCTGTCCTCGTAGGCGGCAAGACGATTAATCGCTTTTCCAACTATTCCATCATCAAGACAAATTGCATCAAAAGCGACCCACCTTTTTCTATCTCCTATCCATCTTTCTTGGGTTAATCTTTCAAACATCATTCTTCCCTCCCAAAAACCAATCTTTCCAACAATGTAAACAAGTTTCATAATCGCTACATTTACGCAAACGATAATCTGTTGGACATCTACTGTTATCCCCTATCATATCTACTGCCTTATCCAATGCAGCATTTAACCGTTCATTCTCCTGCTGCAAGGCTTCAACCATTTCTATCAACTCAAGCCCACATTCTGCCAAATGTACCACAGTTGATAACGATCGACTTTGGACACAGCGAGTAAAATACATCTTTAATTCAGCAATTCGTTCCTTACTCAACACGCTATTCAACCTCCTTTTCTTCTACTTCTGCTGAAAATAATTCTTGTTTGTCTGTGGTTGCAGACAATCCTATTATTTTACTTCCAGCATCTACACCTTCAGTATATCTTTTTTTATATATCTAACAATTCATCTATTTTTTGAATAAGTTCCAGTGGATATCCTACACATTTGAGATATTCAAGAAAAACATCAATTTGATCTGATATTGTCATCCCACCAGGGAAACACCTTACTATGGTGGTTTCATTGTTAAATTCATCAATATACTGCATTTTTATAATTGCCTTTGAATTTTCCATAAAACAATCTCCTTTATGATAAAATAAAATAAAATACACTTTTTATTTAAATTTTTTCTATCTCAAATGACAAAACATTTATATCATTAAAAAAGTAAATGAAATAATCTAATAATTTATAACCTTTTTTATTTACTATATCTTCGCATTGAGAATATAATACATTTGGCAAACTTTGAACTTCGTTTGTATTATTATCAAATTCAATTTTTTCTGCGTATTCTTTACTTACTTCAAAATCTACTCCAATAATACTTCCATCATCTTGTTTAGTATAAATACTCAACAGCTTAACCACAATAATCCCACCCTTCAAGAATGAAATGGTTTTTCTCTAAATATTGTTCTAATTCATCCCATGTGCCAATAAAAGTTTCATGCTTAATTTCATTTTTGTATTTCCCATTCTTGTTCTTAACTAACTTTTTTACAGTAATAGCATAATGTTTTTTATTCACACTAATCACTCCTTATATGATATATTATTATTATACAAGAAGTGATTAGTGTTGTCAATACAATATTATATTAATATTTTAATAAATCTGAGTATTTTAAATTGAAATATGTATTAGCTACTGATGGATATTGTTTTTCAAAATCTTTCATGTATTTATATATAGAACTTTTTTCTCCACGCATTAAACAAAACTCTCTAAAACTTTTTTTCTGATATATATTAGGTTGATTAAGCCATTGAGCTAATGCAACATACATACCATAAAATGGACTTTCTTTGTACTTTTCATATCTCATCAAATATGGATAACTACCAAAATTCATAAGAATAATAACTCTTTCAAATATACTAATAATATCATTAATCCAAAATTCATTATTATATTTGTTTTGTCTATCAAAAGCACATAATATATAAAATTTACATCTTTTTGTACTTTTGTATTTTTTCCACAATGTTAATCCTTTAATTATTTGTTCAGTGTCTTTTATATCATCAAAGGCAAAAATAAATCTATCTATATATTTACATTTTGATAATTTTTCTGCCTTTTTATCTGTCATAAGTCTAATGTCTAAACCTTGCTTATACTGAAATGGCTTTTTAGTTGCAATCAAACTATTCAATATATCTTCCCATTGACTAAAACCTAATATATTATCATCCAACAAACATATATACTTTCTGTCTTCATCAAGAAATTCATCTATAGGACTATGTAATACTACTTTATTATAATTTTTATTTACACAGAACTCACAATGTCTAAAACAACCTCTTGTAGTAAATCCAATAGAATATTTAGTATAATACTCAAACTCTTTTTCTCTGCAACCTTTTTTTATCATATCATTTACCCAGTTATCATATAAATGATAGTCTGGCATATGATGTTCGATTTCATACGGCAGTGGCTCAGCTTGGTCATAAAAAAATCCAGTACCGCCACATTCAACATTTTTATATACTGATAAATCTGGAATTGGAGTATCTGTAAACACTTTTGATATATAAACCTTGTCGTAATTTTTTATTTTATCATAAGATAACAATAATTCAACATTATACCCTTTTGATTTATAATATCCGCTAATTTTCATACAAGCCAAATTTGGGAATCTATGTTTTGGTCTGCCTATTAAATCTGCATCTATTATACCTATATTACACATTATACCTCCTTGTAAAAATTTATAATATTATATTAATATTTTGTCAAGTTTTATAGATTTCTTTTACCTCAACCAAATACAAAACTTCCATATTGCTTACTATACTTTTCTTTTCTTCATAGCATTTTTTAGCATCATCATATGTACAAAATTCATCAATATTTGTGCTATATGGAACTGCATATACAACTAACCATTTACTTTCCACAATATCCACCTTCTATCTCAATACACCATTCTCCTGTTTTGAGTTCATTAAAAGGTACTGTTACCCACTTGTTTTACGGATTGATATAAATTAAAATTATCATGTATATTGCCAACCTTTTTTACCTTTTTGGGAATATAATAACCACAACATTCTTCGTCATACAAATCTTTCAACGGTTTCATTTTGAAACATAAATCTTTAGCAAAAAATACTACATACAACATAGATTCATATTGAATTATATCTCCTTCGTATATAGGCTCATCTTTTATATCATTTTGTTCTATATACTGACCTACTGTTTCAGGAATTACATCTATGAATTCATCCCCTAATAACCAATTATGGTTGGTTATTATATATGCTTCATCGTCTTTTACTCCTTTTACAAAATATCCATATACCCATTTCTTATTATTTTTATTTTTTCCACGATATATATATTTTCTCATATTTATCCATCCTTTAATCCAAATTTTTTACTAAAATATGTTGCATAGCAATCAGATGATTGTATAGACGTATTACAATTTTTACTACTTGTTCTTTGCCTAAAGCCATATTATTACCTCACAATTATATTATATATTATATTTATGTTTTGTCAAGCATATTGAATTAAACCGTCAATTTATTCTAATTTTTTAAAAGGTAATTCTTTAATTTGAAAACCAGAAGCACCTTTATGTCCTCCACCACCATATTTTTTAGCAATTTCTGATACATCTACTGTCGTTGAATATAGTGATACTGTATATACATTTCCGTCAAATACAAACGGTATTAATATCTCATATTTCCCTTCTGGAAGGCTTTTAAAATAATCGCTATTACAACAACCAAGATTTACTGCAAAACATTTATGACCTTCAAATTCAGTTTCAAACCCAAGTTTCATATAATTTTTAGCCCAATTATCTCTATATTGTATCATTATTTTTCCTTGTTCTATAAGTGTTTGTTCGCCATCATTATCAAGAAACATATCCCAAGTATCTGCACATGGACTAAAATCATAAGCATTAAAAGCTATTTGAAAATATCTTGTATCATCACCATAATTAAACTTCCAAACATCCCAATCATCAAATCTTATTTTACCAATAAAATTTATCCCATTCTTTCTTCATGTAAGGTAACAAAGGTTCTAATTTTTCTAAAAATTCTTTATGTCGCTTTCTTCCTTCTTCTGTCCAAAGCATATCTTTGTCTGCTTTCCAATGTCGTAACGCTTCTATAAATTCAATTAGTAATAAATGGAATATAAGTTTTCTTTCGTCTGTATCAGCCTTAATATAAATATCAAGTCCGTCTAAATTATTCTCAGGTAGTTTCGGAAATCCTTTATAATCTTTTTGATTAATAAAACCCTGCTTTAGATTATTTAGCCATCTTCTAAATTCATCATAATATTTGTATTCTTTTCCATTTAAAATTGTTTGTATATCCATCATATCCTCCTTTTTTAATAAATTCTCAAATTTATCCAAACTTATGTTTGATTTGTTAGAGATTAACTCTAACTGGGTGAAAACTCACATAGTTATTAAACTCTTATTTATTTAATAATTTTTCTAATTCTTTTTTATATTCTTTTAATGAAACATATAAAATAACTGCTAACCTATACGTACTTTTTACAGAATGAAAACTTATTCTATCTATTTCCCCTTTTACCCATTCACTATAATACGTATCATCTATCTTATCATTATATAACTTACAAACATCGGATTTTAGTTGTCGAATAGACTTTATAAATGCATTGCATTCTTCTAAAAAAAATTGTTTGTTTTTCTCATATTCTTTTTGCTTTTCTTCAGTAAAATTACATTCAACAGCGTTATCAGATAATATTAAATCCATAGCTTCTTGACAAACTTCAAAATAATCCACTTTAATCCCCTCCATTTTGATATTTTAAATAAAATACACTTTTTATTTGAACCTTCTATTGTGTCGAAATCATTTTTGATTTTTACATTATTAATAATCACACATTCATTTTTAATCTCATCCAACGATTTAAGTGCTATTTTTACAGCTTCTATCATTAAGATGTTTTGTATAATAAGATATTTCTTCTTCAAATTCTCCTTCCTCAGCATCTATATATTCATCTTTGTCAGGAAGGCAATTACTTTTATTATAATCCCAATCCACAGGGTCATTTTCTATAATCTTTATTCCATTTTCGTTAGAAATAACTGTATACCGAGTATCTTCAAATTGTATAAATGCTTCTCTTAAAGTTATCTCATTTCTTAATATACTTATAATCAATCTTGGAGTAGTTCTTGTAATTAACCATTTCTTACCATATCTATTAGATTGACAACATAAGCACAAAAATAGATTACCATTATAATCTAGACAAGTAAATAATATTGGATAATAACTTTTAAACAATATCTTATCTATTTTCAACATGCCATGATTATTAAGTTTATTAAAATAAATATCTTTAGCGTCTTCAATACAAGTATGTGAATCATATATTGTATTTTGATAATAATATTCTCTATTCATCCTCAAATACCAACCTTTCTCCATATGACGGACAATAATTAAAATTCTTACTATATCAGTAGGAGATATAGTAGGTTTACATGATATAACAAAAATACTCCTTTTATATTAATAATCGCTTATATTTTCTATTATAACTTGAAAATCTTTATACAAATCGGGGTCTTGCTCTGCAACAATACCATATAATTCAGAATAATTATATTTACAATCTCTAAAACATCTGCCATCCATATAATCTCCCCAATTATAGATATAATGAATTATATCGTCATAGATTTTTTGGTCTAATTCATTTCCAATATTAAAATTTCTTAACCCTATTTCAGCATAAGTACAACTATCACTCCAATCATTCCTATTTTTCTCAAGATAATAAGCCAAGTATAGATATTTGTTTTTATTTATCACCTCGTCAAGTAAATCATTCCAATCACAATCTAAATCCAAGTCATATTTAGCAAGCAACAACGCAAGCTTCCTGTTTTGTTCTTTTAACTTCTTCTCTTCTTCTGCTTTTCTCTTTTCTTCTTCAATTTTCTTCATCTCTGTGTCATATATTTTTTGAATACTATCTTTATGTTTTTTAACTAAATCAGAAAGATAACTGCTGGAATATGTTCTTGGTATTTGTCCCGATATTTCAGATTGCCAATTATAATATATCCAGTCTTTATTACGGCTACGATTAGACTTATATCCGTAATATTTGCTGCTAATGCCAATTCTCTCTAATAAATTCATTAAAGCCGTATATGTTTCATTGTTTGATTTACACTTAACAATATTATTTTGATGTTTTTCTTTGTCAAATTCAGCTAAAGCATCAATAAACTCATAAGCTGATTTTAAACCATCTTCAGAAATGCTAAAAAATCTATATCCTGACCAAGTACCTTCTGAATGAATATTTTGGGTTTTTAAAAATTTATTGCACTCTTCTGAATAATCAATTCTTATGTATTTCCTTTTAGAGTACCAAGATGAATCTTCCCATGTTGATACTTTAACTCCTTCAAGGAATAAAGGCTCAAATCTTTGTATTGGTTTAATCTCTAACTGAGATTTTAAATTATTAATTTCACCATTCACTTTATTTTCTATATCATTCACAGCCTGTTTTAATTTATCGAAGCTCTTTTCTATAGAATCACTATCGTAAAATAATACGCTCATATGTATCTCCTTTCTATTCGGGTATATCTTCTCTATATCCACAATTAGGACATATCCATATATCTATATAACCTTCTCTTTCTTCATCATAATAGAAATCATCATTTTCCATTGCTATGTTACATTTAGGACAATAATTCATATTTTCTATACACTCCTCTATTTCTTCAAATACTTCTTTAATCGCTTGCAGTCTTGTTCCATGAAAATAACCATCATAAATATAACTTCCACTCGGGGCAGTACACATTATATAGTATGTATTATTTCTCCCCGGTTCTTTTTGAACTGATATTTCAAAATCTTTGTAAATAGCAATAAATGACTTTGGTGTATTTTCTCTAATATTTGTTACTTCATGCGTTTGACTTTTAGTTTTTATTTTCATATTTTATACCCCTTTATTCATATAATTTGCCCTGCATTATACCAACGCCGTCTAAACAACCTTGACAAAGATAAAAACTATCTTTTACTATTATTCCATCTTTCTTAAGATAATACAAATGATCGCTATCTCCACATATTTTACATACTGGTCTAGGACTAGAATAATCTTGTCTCTCTAATTCATATATTTCCCATTTTAATACACTTGTAAAAATTTCTTTGCCTATTAATTTCACATTAAACCATCCTTTCTCAATTTCTTTCCCAATGCCCATACTGTATTTCACTATTACACATTTCACACACCCATTCTCTCCATTGATTACCATTATGCTTACAAGTAGAACAATTTATATTATTATGTTCACAATATAATTCTCTTTCGTGTTTTTTGGCTTTTTCCAATATGTCATATAATTCGTTTATACAATTTTGAATTTTTCTTGCTAATTCACTTGATATATCGCAAGATTCTTCTGCCCAATCATAGTATTCTACATTGTCAAGACATTCTATAGCATGTTGTATTCTTGATATATTTTCTCTATTATAGTACATATACTTATCACCTACCTATTATATTATATGTCA
>ENA-OWPA01002106-OWPA01002106.1-bioreactor-metagenome-genome-assembly--contig:-NODE-2106-length-10700-cov-2.903041_pt1 | contig 10700 bp, 10 predicted proteins | sample MGYA00238139_ERZ651803 | MGnify/ENA primary metagenome ERZ651803 (study PRJEB26909, sample SAMN07631231) | bioreactor metagenome | isolation source: Switchgrass digestor | place: USA: Dartmouth...
TGCCAGAAGCATTGGTTGTCCCAAAGTCTTTACTCTAACTTATCAACCCGGTTTCTTTAAACGTTGTGGGTTTGCCATGATCGATAAAAATGAGATGCCCCATAAGGTTTGGAAAGAATGCGTTCATTGTGTGAAATTTCCTAACTGTGATGAAAATGCCATGATCCGGATCCTTTAAGCGATGGAGCTGGTTTTATTGAAACCATTGGAACGGTTGGAACATGAGAGGGCAGACTTTTTCTCTAAAAGCATGCGTAAAAACTTCCACTGAAATTCAAGGCAGGCATTGGCTAACTCATGTTCGCTTGTTCCGCGGGAAATCAAAATTTCACGACAACCGGACTCAAATTCACGAATGAGTTCTAGTGCATCTTCACGAGATGACATCATAACCGGTTCACCTTCCTTTTGCATACAAATTAGACAAGGGCAAAAGAATTGGAGAAATCTGTATTTAATCTGTAACTTGTCTATATTATAGACAATGCCTGATGTGAAACGTGTTGTAATAGGGAGACAGCAATAGGATAAAATGGATAAAGAATGAAGAATTATAGGTTTTTCCTGTAGTATTATGCAGTTTTGGTTCTGGGAATTTTAAATTTTTTCCATAAGGAAATATCAAACAAACGAATATTTCCTAAAAAGTAATGCTTGCGCGCTTGGGGATATTGTTCTAAAAAGGAGTAGCAATCCCCTAAAGAATGATGGATATTGGCGGTATAACTTAAACTGAGGATGAAATGGGTAAAACGGTTTGCTCCGTTTTGGGGAAAACCTGTTTTACGGGCAATCGACAGACTGAGTTCATAAATGCGAATAGCTTCTTCCCATTTATGCAACTGCTGGTAGATCTGGCCGAGGATAAAGAGCAACAAGGGATCCGATAAATAATGCGGGTTTTCGCGGATGGTTTTTAAAGCCTGAATTAGACGCCCCTCCCGTAAAAGAATTTCGGCAAGGGTCGCACTGAGAAGAGTGTCTTGAGTATCTTTATACTTTTCTAAGAGTCTGATGGCTTGTCTTTTTTCATTGAAATAAAAATAGAGTTGACTGGAGAAACGGGAAACTGCCAGGGGAGAGGGCTGTTGGGTAATCTCTCTAGCCATTTTTTGCGCTGTAACTTTTTTGTCCGGAACAGGAAAGTTCTTTTTTTGCATCATAAGAAAATAGGCGAAAACAAAACTTAAGCCTAAGGCGGTTAAGCCGATTAGTTGGCCAAAACGCCAAGTCAGGACTAAGTTTAGGGGCAAAAAAAGAAGCAATAAAGTGAAAAAGTAATACAACTTATAGATATAAATGACTTCCAAATCATAATTGATTTGCTTCATCTATGACCTCCTAAAGCCAGACCTTTTTGGATTCCCTTTACTAAATTCACTTTAATAATATGTATGTGCTTTTTGTGATATGATTGAGACAGGATGATTTTTCGCAGTATGGTTAATGCTAAAGGACATAACAGTAATTTTAACAGGAGGGGATGCCTGAATGAGCCGGATCAAGAACTTACGTGAAGAAGCTTTAGCTTATCACAAAAAGGAGCCGGGAAAGCTTGAAGTAAAAGTTAAAGTACCAGCTTATGACCATGATGATCTAACCCTTGCTTATTCACCGGGGGTTGCGGAACCGGTTAAGGAGATTGCTGATGATCCTGATAATTTAGATATCTATACTAACCACGCCAATTTTGTAAGCATTGTTTCTAATGGGACGGCGATTTTAGGTTTAGGTAATTTGGGAGCGGCAGCAGCCCTGCCGGTTATGGAGGGAAAGGCATTGCTCTTTAAAGCCTTTGGGGATGTGGATGCCTTTCCTCTTTGTGTCAATACCACCGAGGTAGATAAAATTGTGGAGATCGTTGAATTGACAGCCCCAACCTTTGGGGGAGTAAATATTGAAGATATTAAGGCGCCGGAGTGTTTCGAGATCGAAGAAAAATTAAAGGCTCGGGGCATTTTTAAAGGGCCTATTTTTCATGATGACCAGCACGGTACAGCTGTGGTGACTTTAGCCGGTTTAATCAATGCGCTTAAAGTAGTCGGTAAAAAAATTGAAGAAATTAAGGTGGTTGCCAATGGAGCAGGGGCAGCGGGAATAGCCATTATTAAGCTTCTTATGAGTATGGGTTTAAAGAATGTCATAATGTGTGATACGAAAGGAGCAATCTATGCAGGCCGCTCTGAGGGTATGAATCCATGGAAGGAGCAGATCGCTCAAGCGACCAATCCTGAAAGATATAAGGGTGATTTAGCCGGGGCTTTAGCCGGTGCCGACGTCTTTATCGGTATCTCAGCAGCTAATGTTCTTACGGAAGCTATGATTGGTTCTATGGCCAAAGATCCTATTGTCTTTTGCCAGGCTAACCCAATACCCGAGATTTGGCCCATTGAAAGAGCTCTTGAGGCCGGAGCCAAAGTAATCGCCACGGGACGTTCCGACGTGATCAATCAGATAAACAATGTCCTGGCCTTTCCCGGAATGTTTCGCGGTGCCCTTGATGTTCGGGCAACGGATATTAATGATGCCATGAAGATTGCGGCGGCTTATGCTATTGCCAATACCATTCAAGAGGAAGAGCTGCGAGCGGATTATATCATTCCCAGTGTTTTCAACCCGGAGGTAGCCCCCGCTGTTGCTGCGGCTGTAGCTCAAGCCGCTATGGATACCGGTATTGCCAGACGTCCTATGGATCCCCAGGAAATTGCGGCGAATCTCAAGAAAAGATTAGCCAGATATAAGTAAAACTTTACCGGGTTGTGTTATCCAGGAGACTTTATGGCCACTGGTGGAGAGAGGAAACCTTTAAGAGATGGAGAGACCCATCTCTTAATTTTTTTTATTAAATAAATTTTAGAAAGACATTGAAATTTTCTGTATTTTGCAGTAAGATAACGGCATGGTGGTCTGACCAAAATATCATTAGACATAGGCTTATCATAATTATCAACATCATCTACATAGATAAAGGGGTGTTCTTATGGAAGATTTAAATCTTTTGTATGAGCGATTTCAGACTAAGCTTCAGAATGTGGCAGGAGAATGTCATCGCGTCAAAACTTTCCAAGAAGCCAGTGAACTCATCGTTAAAATTGTACAAGAAAAAGGGATCGAAAGTATTGCAATGATTAATTCTCCCATGGCCAAAGCCATGAATTTAAAGGAAGCTCTTTCGGCTAATGGTGTTAAAGTATTTACTGACCGTTATCCGGAAACAGCCGCTTCCGCTAATGCCGGGATTACTGAAATGAAGTGGGCTGTGGCTGAGCTAGGAACTTTAGTCCAATATTGTGAAGATGTTAATGAACGCCTCTGTTCTTCTTTTACCCCAATCCATATTGCACTTGTTCAGACATCTACTTTGCTCCCTGACATTATGAGCGCTCTCATAACGATTAAGAATGAGCCCAGAATTCCCGGTTTTGTGGGTTTTGTCACAGGACCGAGCCGTACCTCGGATATTGAGCGGGTATTGACCATTGGAGTTCATGGTCCTGAACAGTTGATTGCTGTTTTTGTTGATGAACAAGTAGGGGAGGGTGTAGTCAATGGCTGATGCTCAATTTAAAAAAGAGATTGAAAATGCGTTGGAGAATGAGGTGCTCAGAGGAGCTTTAGGTCGCTTTGGGGATGTCTATGGTAAAAGCCGGGAACAAGCTTACCAAGGGTATGACTTCCCCGCTTTACGGGAGAAAGTAGTGGAAGCAAAATCTTATGCCGCAGAGCATTTAGATGAAATGCTGGATCAGTTTGAAAAAGCGGCTACTGCCCGTGGTGCCAAAGTATTCCGGGCGGAAACCGGGGAAGACGCCAAGCGATATATTGTTGAACTGGCCAAAGCGCAAAAAGTAAAGAATATCGTAAAATCCAAGTCCATGGCTTCTGAGGAAATCCATCTTAATGATGCCTTGCTTAAAGAAGGCTTTGATGTGCAAGAGACGGACTTGGGAGAATGGATCATCCAGCTTGCCGGCCAAAGGCCTTCCCACATGGTTATGCCGGCTATCCATATGACAAAGGAACAAGTTGCGGACACCTTTAACGCTAACCTGAGCTATACCAGCGATCCGGTTATTGCCAAATTGGTAAAAACGGCTCGCCGGGAAATGCGCAAGAAGTTTATGGATGCAGATATGGGAATTTCCGGCGCCAATATTGCCGTTGCCGAGACAGGAACCTTGATGATGCTGACCAATGAAGGGAATGCCCGTCTCACAGCCACTTGGCCCCGAGTCCATGTTTTTCTCGTAGGGATTGAGAAATTTGTACCTAAGTTTGAAGATGCCGCTTATATCCTGCAGACTTTGCCTCGCAACGGTACTGCCCAACAAATAACCAGCTATGTTACCATGATCACCGGCCCTAACCCCACTTATTACCCTGATGGTTCCATCCAGGATAAAGAATTCCATATTATCCTTATGGATAACGGACGTCGCAAAATGTACGAAGATGAAAAGTTTAAGCAAGTATTTAACTGTATCCGCTGTGCAGCTTGCTTAAATGTATGTCCTGCCTTCCAACTGGTGGGTGGCCATGTTTACGGTCATATCTATACCGGTGGTATTGGAACGATTTTAACTGCCTTCCTTAACTCGGAAAAGGATGCCGAAAATCCCCAAAACCTCTGTCTCCAATGTGGCAAATGTACAGAGGTCTGTGCCGGTAATTTGGATATTCCAGGCATGATTTTGGAAATCCGGAATCGCATTGGGGAGAAGAAGGGCTTACCTGCTACCCAAAAATTCATTTTGGACGTGGTTTCCAATCGCCGGTTGTTCCACTCCTTATTAAGAGTGGCTTCCAAGGCTCAGCGTCCTTTCTCAAAGGGTGGCCCCACCATTCGTCATTTGCCCATGTTCTTGTCCGGACTCACTGAAGGTAGAAGTCTGCCTACCATTGCCGACGTGCCCTTTAGAGATGTGATTAAGAACATGAAACAAGAGGTAAAAAATCCGAAAGGGACAGTGGCCTTCTTTGGCGGTTGTCTAGTAGACTTTGTTTATCCCAAGATTGGTGAAGGGGTAGTTAAAGTCCTGAATGAAAAAGGATATAAGGTTATCTTCCCCGAAGGACAGTCCTGTTGCGGAGCCCCGGCAAGTTATATGGGAGATCGGCAAAATGCTCGGAAGTCTGCAATTATGAATATTGAAGCAATGAATGCGGAAAATGTGGATTATGTTGTATCTGCCTGCCCCACCTGTACTCATGCTTTAGTGGAAAGTTATAAAGAGCTGTTGGCTGATGATCCGGCCATGCTCAAGCGGGCTGAAGAACTAAGCAAGAAATCTATGGATTTCGCAAAACTACTCACTATCTTAGGCGGTCTGGAAAAGGGTGGAGATGGAGTGCCTTTGAAGGTCACCTACCACGATTCTTGTCACTTAAGACGGAAGATGGGGCTAATTGCCGAACCCCGGAATATTATCAGCAATATTAAAGGTGTAGAGTTTGTAGAAATGAACGAATCCGATCGTTGCTGTGGATTCGCCGGTTCTTATTCCATTAAATTCCCGGAAATGTCCGGACCAATTCTCCAAAGAAAGCTGAAAAATATCGAAGCTACCGGTGCCGATGTGGTAGCAGTGGATTGTCCGGGATGTTTAATGCAAATCAACGGTGGAGCGGATCAAGCCGGTCTTAATATTAAAGTAAAACATACTGCCGAATTGCTCCTTGAAAAACACCTGAATGCCAAATAAACAGCGCCCTGGGTAATAAGGTTAGCTTTTGGGAAGCACGCTTTTATTAGCGTGCTTCTTTATTGGTTATAATAACAAAGGATTAATATCTAATACGTCAGAATTTGTGATAAAATGATATTGTTATCAAGGTGACCTGGGAGGAAATATGATTAAAGCAATTTTATTTGACTTGGATGGGACCTTGACGTTAATGGATCAATCAGAGTTCATGAAAAACTATGTAGGCCTGCTGGCACCGCGTTTTCAACAATATCTGCCTCCGGATAAATTTGCAAAGCAACTATATCGTTCTACAGAAGTCATGATAAATCAGCCCCAAGAAGGGAAGACCAATCTGCAAGTTTTTTTTGCTAATTTCACTAAAGGAACAGGGTTAACCTATAATTCTTTGTGGCCCATTTTTGAAGAGTTTTACACTACGGATTTCCCGGCACTGCGTTATTTGGTCAAAAAAAATCCTCAGGCTAAAGAAGCTGTAGAGCTTGCTTTAAAGAGGGGGTATAAGCTGGCTATAGCAGCTAACCCGGTAATGCCTTTTATAGCCATTGAGGAAAGGATTCGCTGGGCGGAGTTAGCACCGGAAGATTTTGACCTTATTCCTTCCATGGAAGATTTTCATTTTTGTAAACCTCATGTTGGCTTTTATAGGGAAATGGCAGAAAAACTTGAGTTAAAGCCCCAAGAGTGTTTAATGGTAGGTAACCATCCTGTGGAGGATATGGTAGCTGAAGAAATCGGAATGAAAACCTTTTATATTGGTAATCCGGAAGAAGAAGTAAAAGCGACATATAAAGGGAGCATGGCTGATCTTCTTGAGAGTATTCGAGAAGGAAGTTTGGAGTAAAGAGAGGGGACAAGTATGGGAATATTTGTTCAGCAAGTGTCCGCAGCTCAAATAGGCACTTCTGAGGCAAATAATGTACCGAAACATATTGAAGGAGTCCTTGAAGAATTTCTGAAAAGGTATAATGAGCTTCAACGTTTAAAACAAAAAGAATTTGTGAGGTTAATTGTTGTTCTTGTCCTCGGCTTTCTCTGTTTATGGAGTATGCTGTTCCTTGCGACGGCGGAGCTTGCTGTAGGTCTTTCAAGCATACTTGTTCTGGGATTTATTTTTTCCTTAAAACAATACTATCAGGCCTATAAAGAGACCCATCATGTGTATATTAATGTTCATATTCTTTATCACCATCTTTTAGGCAAAATCGAAGTCGGCTTTTGCCAGCATCAGTCCCCTTGTCAATGTGCAGAAGCTTTTAAGCAATATATGTGGAAGCGTTATGGAATTTCCTTTTATGGAACTTCGATTTAAGCCTATTGATGGATGATGAGGAAGACAATGGACATAATATAGTAAGTCTATTCCCAAAGACCATTTTTAAAAGGAGGAACCAGAATGAAAAAATATGTTTGCACAGTCTGTCAATATGTCTATGATCCTGCTGTTGGCGATCCTGATTCCGGAATAGCTCCAGGAACTGCTTTTGAAGATATTCCTGATGATTGGGTATGCCCTACTTGTGGTGTGAGCAAAGATCAGTTTGAAGTGTATGAAGAATAAAGAAAGCAGTCTATACTTAACTTTTTGAGTCGAAGACTTTTCATAATTATACTTATCATATTATGCTTCATAATGCTCCCTTTATGGATGGGTAGGAATTTCCTGCCCACGCCATGAAGGGAGTATTTTACATATTTAACAATAATCAAGAATAAAAAGTATCAATTTTCCTAGTGCCAAATTAGTAAATTTGAGGTAAGATTATAAATATAAGCCTATCTTGACAGACATTTTGCATTGTAGAGGTGTAATTGTGTTTGTTATTTTTTTTATAAAAAGTCAGTATTTTCTTAACTATACTGTCATGACTTGGAAATCCCATAATGAAGGAACTCTGGCCGGTGTGAGGTGATTCATAATTAGATAAAGCAATTGTTCAGATATCAATTTTAGGTTTGGGATGTGGTGGAGATTATGGATTTTAAAATGGAGTTCAATATGGAAACGGTTAAGGTTTTGGACCTGATTTTTGAGCACTTACCCATATCCATGGTTTTAACCGATGAAACAGGAAAGATCATCATCATGAATGACCACTATTTAAAATATCTAAACCTAAAGAAAGAAGATGTTATCGGCCGGCCGGTTGAAGATGTGATTCCCAATACACGCCTGCCAATCGTTCTCAATACAGGATTGCCGGAGATATCAGAACCTCATGTTTATAGTGATGGGGTAAAAGGTGTTGTTCACAGACTTCCTCTTTATAATGATAGAGGTGAGATTAGTGGCTGTTTGGGCATGGTCATTTTGGATGATATTCATGACTTGGATAAGCTGATTGAGGTCAATCGCTTTTTGGATAAAAAACTCACCAAATATCAAAACGAGGTCCGAAGCATTTATCGAGCAAAATACAGTTTTGACCAAATTCTCGGCAAGAGCCCGGTAATTCAAAAATTGAAATGCTATGCCAAGCGTTTAGCCAGAAATGATGCAGATATATTAATTACCGGCGAAACTGGCACAGGTAAAGAACTTTGGGCTCATGCCATTCACAATGAAAGTCCCCGGGCTGACTATCCTTTTATTACCGTAAATTGTGGAGCCATTCCGGAAAACCTTCTGGAGAGTGAGTTGTTTGGTTATGAAGAGGGCGCTTTTACCGGAGCTAAAAAAGGGGGTAAAATGGGGAAATTTCAACTGGCAGAGGGTGGAACACTTTTCCTGGATGAAATTGGCGATATGCCCTTACTGATGCAAGTGAAAATTCTCCGGGGCTCTCCAAGAACGTGAAGTGGAAAAAATCGGCGCTAATGGACCGGAAAAAGTGAATGTACGAATTATTGCAGCCACTAATCGGGATTTAGAAAAAATGGTTAGAGAGGGGACTTTCCGGGAGGATTTATTCTATCGCCTGAATGTTCTTACTTTACAACTACCGCCTTTACGGCAACATCCTGAAGATATTCCTTTATTAGTTCAAAATTTCCTTACCCAATATTGTAATCGCACCGGTGAATATAAAAAAATTGCCTCAGAAGTTATAGATATTTTTTATTCTTATTCCTGGCCGGGAAATATCCGTGAACTCAAAGCTCTAATCGAGCGGATTTTGGTTTGCTCGGATATGGAAGTGATTACAAAAGATGATTTGCCTTTAAATATTTGCCTTGGAATCAGAGAATGCAAATATAATGAGGATCCCCATTCGACTTTGAATAAAGCTTTGGAAGAAACTGAGCGTGAGCTAATTAAAAAGGCTTTGGAAATGGCTCACGAAAGCAAATCTGAAGCGGCCAGAATTTTAGGAATCTCCCGGACACGGCTATATCGCAAACTTAAACAATTTGGTTTAGAAGATGCATGAGCATGAGCTTGTAACGAATCGGTACAATGTAACAAATCGATACAAATAGGGGAAAAGTACGAAAATGTGAATGTGAAGTCTATAACAATAAAAAGTTTGTAGCGAATCGCTACAAACTCTTTTTATGGAGACCATTAAAAAACCATATCATTTCCTGTTGCTAACTTAAAGGCTTTTGCCTCAATGCCGCTTCTGCCAATGCTTTTTTATTTTTATTTTGTTTTTTTAAAAGTTAGAAAGCTGTTGGCACACTTTATGCAATGTACTGTAATTGCGATTGAAAGCGCAAATACAAATAAAGGAGTGACGAAAGTGGCAAAAGTTATTTCAACAACCGAGGCGGTCAAATTGATTCCTGATGGAGCATGTGTTGGAATTACCGGGTTTGCAGGCACAGCTCATGCGGAAGAAATCACCTCGGAAGTGGAAAACCAATTCCTTGCGGAAGGACATCCACGGGACTTAACCCTTTTCCATTGTGCCGGTATCGGTGACGGGAAAAGCAAAGGAGCAGGACATTTTGGACACGAAGGACTTATTAAGCGAGTCATAGCAGGTCATTACAATTTAGCTCCTAACATTGTCAAACTGGTTGTTGACAACAAAGTCGAAGCTTATAACTTCCCCCAAGGGACATTGGCTCAATTAACCCGTGACATGGCAGCCGGTAAGCCAGGTACCTTAACAAAGGTCGGTTTGAAAACCTTTGTGGATCCGCGGGTTGAAGGTGGAAAGCTAAATTCCCTGACAAAAGAAGAATTAGTCGAAGTTATGAACATTGACGGTAAGGAATGGCTTTTCTACAAAGGACTTAATCTGGATGTTGCCATTATCCGTGCAACCTCAGCTGATGAACACGGAAATCTTAGCACAGAAAAAGAAGCCGTTTCTCTGGAGATCTTACCCATGGCTCAAGCTGCTAAACATTCCGGCGGGATTGTAATAGCTCAAGTTGAAAGAATTGTGACAGCCGGTTCCTTAGATCCCAGACTTGTTAAGGTTCCGGGAGTTCTGGTTGATTATATTGTGGTAGTACCCCAACAATGGCAAACCTTTGGTGAAGAATATAACCCGGCTTATACCGGTGAAGCACGGGTACCTGTAAAACAATTAAGTGCCATGCCTTTAAGCGAAAGAAAGATTATTGCCCGGCGTGCTGCATTGGAACTTATTCCCGGTGCAGTGGTTAATCTGGGAATCGGAATGCCCGAAGGGGTTGCAGCCGTAGCCAATGAAGAAGGTATCGCCGATCAAATGACTTTAACTGTAGAATCCGGTGGAATCGGCGGAATTCCGGCAGCCGGTGGTAGTTTCGGAGCATCCACAAACGTTGAAGCTATTCTTGATCAACCTTATCAATTTGACTTCTATGATGGCGGCGGTTTGGATGTTGCTTTCTTAGGATTGGCTCAAATGGACCGTCACGGCAATATCAATGTCAGCAAGTTTGGTCCCAAGATCGCCGGATGCGGTGGTTTCATCAATATTTCTCAAAACGCTAAGAAGGTTGTCTTCTGCGGGACCATGACCACAGGCGGATTGAAGACCGATGTGAAAGACGGCAAATTAGTGATCGTTCAAGAAGGAAAAGTCAAAAAACTTATCGAGCAAGTTGAGCAAATTT
>ENA-OWPA01002107-OWPA01002107.1-bioreactor-metagenome-genome-assembly--contig:-NODE-2107-length-10696-cov-4.376118_pt1 | contig 10696 bp, 10 predicted proteins | sample MGYA00238139_ERZ651803 | MGnify/ENA primary metagenome ERZ651803 (study PRJEB26909, sample SAMN07631231) | bioreactor metagenome | isolation source: Switchgrass digestor | place: USA: Dartmouth...
GCCGATCTTTCCGTCCTCGCAGCATCGCCCCCTGCGCCCGCCTCCTCTGGGAAATCCGACACCTTCAGGAGTCCGATCCCTTCAGCGCCTCCAGTGCTTCCAGCGCCGTCTCGATTTCTAACTGTACGGCCGGGTCCTGCTCCACCGCCCGGCGCTGGGTCAGCAGTCTCCGAGCTTGGAGCATGAGGTCGGGCGCCTGGCGGGCCAACCTGCCCAGGGCCCAGGCAGCGTGGGCCCGGATGACCTGGCTTTCGCTCCGCAGGGAGCGGGCCAGGGGCTCGAAGGCCGCGGGATCGCCGGAGTTGCCCAGGGCGATGATGGCATTTCGCTGCAGAGTCGTCTTGCCCCGCCAGCCGGCGGCGGTGGGTTCGAACCACCGGCGGAAGTCGCTCTTGGTCATGTTCATGATCTGCAGCAGGTCTGGCTCAGCCCCTACCTCCGGCTGGGGGGCGAACTCAGGATGGAGCCCTGGACGGGCTCGGCGGTTGTAGGGGCAGACCGTCTGGCATTCGTCGCAGCCGAAAAGCCGGCTGCCCATCACTTCACGGTACTCGACGGGGATGATCCCCTTCATCTGGGTGATATAGGAAAGACACCGGTTGGCGTCCAGGTTCCATTCCGTAAGACACTGGGTGGGGCAGGCGTCGATGCAGAGGGTGCAGGAGCCACAGGCGGCCTCTGCGGGCTGGTCCGGCGGGAGGGGCAGGTCGGTCAGGATCTCCCCCAGGAATACCCAGGTGCCATACTGCGGCGTAATCAGGTTGGTGTGCTTGCCGAACTTGCCGATGCCGGCTCGCTCCGCAATGGCCCGCTCCAGAGGCGGTCCCGTGTCCACGTGCACCAAGGTGCGGGTTCCCGGGACCTGCGCCTCGAGCCAGGCGGCCACTTGAGACAGCTTCTCTTTGAGGAGGGGGTGGTAGTCCTGGCCGCGGCAGTACCGGGAGAGCCAGCCGCGCAGGGCTGGACGCTGTGCAGCCTCGCCAGCTCCGGAGGATGCACCCGAGGGGGGCAATCTACTCAGCCCTTCGGCCTTGACTGCTTTGCCTGGCCCGGTCCCTCCGTCGTGATCCTCAGGCTGCAGGTAGCTGATGCCGGCGGCGACGATGGCCTGCACGCCGGGCAGCAGCTGTTCCGGGTAGATCCGAGGGGCTATCTCCTGGGGCTCGTAGGGGTTGGGGCCCTTGCCTTCGGCTTGGCGGCGCTCCAGCCGGGCCTTTTCCTCCAGGAAGGGCTCCGCGGAGGCGACGCCGATCAGGTCCAGGCCGATGGAGCGGGCGTACGCTTTCATCTTTTCCTTCAGTTGATGGAGGTCTGGCCGGGTTTCCTGGTTCAGGAATGTCGCCCCCTTTCCTGGTGCAGCCAGCCTGCTCGGGCATGTCCTGGCCCTGTGAGTCAGGCTTAGTGTAGCACGAGCTGAACGGTCTGCGCAGCTTCTGGCGGATTCCGCCGAATGAGGTACCCGGCGGGGGAGGAGCTGGATATGATTCTGCAAGCCTCTACCAGCGTCTGAACGTGCCGTCGACTGCCGGTGTCCGCAGCTTGGCACGATGGTTTCGTACAGCGAAAGCAAGGGGCAGTCCCACTAGCAGATTGCTCTGCTGGGACAGCCCCGCTGTTTGCTCAGCGACCCGGTCGCCGGTAAAGAAGCTGAAAGTGGCGCCGCACCTGCCGGCTGACTGGGAGCAGGCGACCGTGACCGGCGTAACCGTGGGCGGTGCGGTGCTGGATTTGGTGCTGCGGCCCACCGGCGTGGAGGCTTTGAATCGTGGGGTGGAAGCCGCAACGCTCTGTTGGCAGGGCCGCGAGGTTCAGGTGAAGCCAGGTGGAAGAGCTGCACTTGCCAAATAAGAGCATCTGATCGTTGTGACATTATAAGCCAACCGGCCCTATGTTTGGAAGGGGATCGGTTGGCTTTTTCCGAACTTCCGTTCGTCAAGATTCGACAGACTCTGCCCTGCCGGCTTGGTACGATCTATTCCGGTAATCAGCCTTCGGCCAGCAGTTCGTGCAGCATCGCCATGTGCTGTTCCAGCCACAAGAGCAGCCGGTGCCGACGCAGCGCCAGCGGCTTCCACCCGTGTGGAAGCCGCTGTCCTGGCTGGCAGCGCAGGGTGAGGGGGTAAAGGCTGCTGAGAAGGTGGTTATACCAGAGACGGAAAATACCCCGCTTCTCTTCAGGGGCCAGGGGATTCGCATTTTGATATCCCAATAAGAAAGCCCGGGCCGCCTCCCGGTTGAAGGCTTGGCCGGAACACAGCCCCATCTCTACGGCTGCCCGGCCTACCTCCAGCCCCCGCCACCGGGGGCTGCAGAAGTCGAAATCGACGATCCCCGTAAGCCGGCTGCCTTCGCTCCACAGGAGGTTCGCGGGATAATAATCCCCGTGGACCCACTGCCACACCGCTCCGTCATAGTCTGCAGGCGCCAGGTGCCCCATCTCCAGGGCCTGCAGTCGATACCGGGCGGCTTCCACAGCCAGCTGGTCCATATCGTCTGGGTACAGCTGTGCCGCAGCGGTGGCCAGCACCGCCTCGGCCTCCTGGCGGACTGTATCGGGGTTCGGGAGCACGGGAGGTCCGGCCGGGAGAAGCGCCAGTTCCCGGTGGATTCTGCCCAGCGCTGCACCAGCATCGAAGGATGATGTTGCAGATAAGTAGTCTGGCGCAATAGGACGCCCGGGGCAGTACTCCATCACTACCACCGTCACAGGTGCAGCTTCTCTGCCGTTCGGCTCCCTGACGGTGGTCGACGCTGCCAGTTCCCCGTCTCGGGTCAGGATCACCTGGGGCACAGGCAGCCCTGACTCTGCCAGCCGCTGCTGTGCGGCCAGGGTTGCTCTGACTCGCGCCGTGGGCCAGTCGGCGCCTGCATAAACCTTGATGAACAGAGGACCCGCTTCCGCCAGAGCCCGCCAGGTCTGGTGGAGATATCCCCCAGTCACCGGCCGCAGGGCCCTGGCCTCTAACCCGTACCATCTTTGCAGCGCCTGCAGCAGCTCATATGTTTCCGTGGCCTGTGCCTCCTCTCGCGAAACATAATGATATCATCTACACAGACATCACCTGCAGTGAACAAGCCGCACACCATGGGTGCGACGAAGCTCCGCGGGCGCCGCTTCCTTCCGGGCGACAAGGCATGAAGGGAGCAGCTGCAAACTATGCAAATCTTGATGAATAAAGAATTCATTCTTTCCAACGCATGCCAGCGGACGCTTCTGCGGTAGGTGCCGCACTGGATGATGCCCATGATATCATGAGACAGACATGTCCGCAGTGAAAGGGGCGCTTCTTATGCATGAAGCATGGCGCGGCCTTCGTGCCGTGGCCCGGGTCCTGATTCGCAACCAGGCCGGTGAACTGCTGCTCTGCCGTAGCCGCACCGGCAGGGCGTGGGTACCCCCCGGCGGAACCCTCGACCCCGGCGAGAGCCTGCCCCAGGCCGCAGCCCGGGAAGCTGCAGAGGAGGCAGGCCTCAGTGTTTCCATCGGTCCCATGGTCTACCTGCAGGAGTTCCGGCCGGCAGACCGGGCGGAGCACGTCATCGAAGTGGCTTTTCAGGCTGCTGCCCTGTCGGACCGCCCGGACGCGCAGGACCGGGTCGAGCCTGCCGGCCCGGCAGATCGCCCTTGGCGGGCCTGGTACATTCAAGATGTGGACGGCCCCCGGCGAGAAGTCCGCTGGTTCACCCGCGAGGAACTGGCTGCGCTCCAGGAGCCGGTCTATCCAGCCTTCCTGACAGGCGCTTACTGGGAACTGAGCAGAACGGAAGATCCGTACATCGGACTAGTCGAAGCCTGAAACAGTCGGAATAGTGAATCGACAATATGGGTGGACAGGAATGCATAGCGCTGTATAATTATACAGCGATACGACATAGAAACCGCACCGGAGGGGATCACCGTGAAGCGCTTCTTGACGCCCATTGTTGCCGGTCTTCTGTCACTCGCCATCCTGGCCGGTTGCGGCGGCGCGCCGCAGCAGCCTGCGGCTTCGGGGAATGAAAGTGAGCAGAACCAGGTTGAGTCCCAGACCCCGACCCTGGACAAGATCAAGGCCGAGGGCAAGCTGGTGATCGGCACTTCGCCGGACTACCCGCCCTTCGAGACGCTGGACGATCAGATGAATGTGATCGGGTTTGACATTGACGTGATGCAGGAAGTGGCCAAGGACCTGGGCGTCAAGCTGGAGATCGTCCAGATGGATTTCGGCAGCCTGATCGAGGCCCTGAAGGCCGGCAAGTTTGACATCGTGGCTGCCGGCGTCACCATCGACGAAAAACGTCAGCAGCAGGTTGACTTCTCCGATCCGTATATTGCTGGTACCGATGCGCTGATCATGCACGTCGACAGCAACCTGAAGGTCAATAGCCTGGAGGATCTGAAGGGTCTGACCATCGCGGCCCAGCTGGGCACTGTCCAGGCCGACGCCCTGAAGGAAGTGGAAGGCATCAACGTGGCGGAGTACGACCTCTTCACCACCGCTGCCACCGCTGTGGCCGCCAAGCAGGCGGATGGCGTCTTCCTGAACGACGTTGTGGCCAACGCTTTCGTGCAGCAGAATCCTGATAAGCTGAAGATCGTCTACCAACAGCCGACGGCCCCTGTGGCTTATGCCGTCAGGAAGGATTCGCCGGACCTGAAGCAGGCAGTGAATGAGACGCTGGCCCGCTTGAAGGAAAGCGGCGAGCTGGACCAGCTGATGTTGAAGTGGTTCAAGTAAACATCGCAGCTACCATTCATCCTCAGGAACATGACATGGGGGCGGCGCCACCGCCCCCTATGTTCCGTCTACGGAGCGTGTGAGCATGGAAAGTTTAAAGTTGATGTGGGACAGCCTGCCTTACCTGCTGGTCGGCGCAGTCACGACGCTGGAGATTTCGGGGATTGCTGTCCTGATCGGCATCCTTCTGGGCACGCTGGTGGGCCTGGGCCGGGTGTCCGGACCCCGGTGGCTTGCTGCACTCCTCACCGCCTATGTGGAAGTCCTCCGGGGCACGCCGCTGCTGACCCAGCTGCTGCTGGTGGTCCTGGGGCTTCCCCAGGTGCTGCATGTGCAGTTTGACCCGTTTACGGCCGCGGTGATCACCATCGGCATCAACTCCAGCGCTTACGTGGGCGAGATTATCCGGGCCGGCATTCAGTCCATCGACAAGGGGCAGATGGAAGCTGCCCGTTCGCTGGGCATGTCCCGGGGCCAGGCGATGATCTACGTCATTCTGCCCCAGGCCTTCAAGCAGGTGATTCCGCCGCTGGTCAACGAGGTGGTTTCCCTCATCAAGGAGAGCTCCCTGGTGTCTGCCATCTCCCTGAAGGAACTGACCCGCACGGCTCAGCTCATCGGTTCTCGTACCTTCAACTTGTTTCCGCCCCTGCTGGGAGCCGCCCTGATCTACCTGGCCCTGACCCTGAGCCTCTCCAGGCTGGCGGGCGTGCTGGAAAGGAGGCTGAAGGTCAGTGATTAGGATTCAGGGTCTTGAAAAGCGATTCGGCAAACTCCATGTACTGAAGGGAATCGACCTGCACGTCCATCCCGGCGAGGTGGTCTGCGTTATCGGCCCCTCCGGTTCCGGCAAGTCGACGCTGCTCCGGTGCATCAACCGCCTGGAGGAGCCCACTGCCGGCACCATTCTGGTGGCCGGTGAGCCGGTACCCAAGGGCGGCAAGGCGCTGGATCTGGTGCGGGAAGAGCTGGGCATGGTTTTCCAGCGGTTCAATCTGTTCCCCCACATGACCGTTCTGCGGAACATCACCCTAGCCCCCATGAAGGTGAAAGGGATGTCCGGGGCCGAGGCAGAGCGGCTGGCCCGGGAACTGCTGGCCAAGGTTGGCCTTGCCGACAAGGCCGATGCCTACCCGGCCCACCTCTCCGGCGGGCAGCAGCAGCGGGTGGCTATCGCCCGGGCCCTGGCCATGCAGCCCAAGGCGATGCTCTTCGACGAGCCCACCTCCGCCCTGGACCCGGAACTGGTGGGCGAGGTGCTGGCCGTTATGAAGCAGCTGGCGGAAGAGGGGATGACCATGATGGTGGTCACCCACGAGATGTCTTTTGCCCGGGAAGTGGCCCACCGGGTGATCTTCATGGACGATGGGCGCATCATCGAGGAAGGGCCCCCTGAGCAGATTTTTACGGCGCCCAAGGAGGAGCGGACGCGGACCTTTCTCAAGAAGGTGCTCAACCCGTGAACTACAGCCGGTTTTTTCCGCCAGCGGTTCGGAGGGCGCTGGCCTACGAGCCGCCCGGGGCCTGGATGCCGCCGCTGGCTCCGGGCGTGATCCGCTTGAATGCTGGCTACCCGTTCCCTGATTCGGTGCCCATCCAAGCCCTGGTGCAGGCTGCCCAGCGTCTGGCGGCCGTTGAAGGGGATCTGCCCTTCCAGTACTGGGGGAGCCCCTCCATGTTCCGGCTCACGGATATACTGGCGGAGCGCTCCGCCGCCCGGGGGATTCAGGTGCCTGAGGATGGGCTGATGGTGACCGCCGGCGCCGCCCAGGCCGTGGACCTGGCGGCCCGGGCGCTCTTGGGGCCCCAGGACCTGGTGGCGGTGGAGGCCCCCACTTACATGGAAGCCCTGGAGATGTTCCGCAACTATACGGATCACATCGTGGGCTATCCCGTCGATGAAGACGGCCTGCAGGTGGAGGCGCTGGCCGCCGATCTGGCCCGGCGCCAGCGAGAGGGCCTGCCGCTCCCGAAACTGCTCTACACGATCGCTTCGTTTCAGAACCCAACTGGGGCGACCCTCTCCCCCGAACGCAGACGGCGCCTCTTGGAGGTGGCGGAGGCGTTCGACTTTCTGATCCTCGAGGATGACGCCTACGGCGAACTCTCCTTTGGTCCGCCGCCGACGCCGCTCAAGGCGATGGAGGGCGCTGACCGGGTGATCTACGTGGGCTCCCTTTCCAAGATCGTGGCCCCCGGCATCCGCATCGGCTGGGTGGTGGCTGCACCGGAACTGGTGGCTGCCATGCGGGTTTTCAAGAAGGACCTGGATCACCCCTTGGGTTGGGCGACTGCGGCGCAGTACCTGGCACGGGTGGACATGGAAGCCCGGGTGGCTGACCTGCGTGCGGCTTACCGGCACCGCCGGGACCTGATGCTGGAGAGCCTCCGCCGGGAGATGCCGGCTGGCGTGACCTGGACGGAACCGGGCGGCGGGTTCTTTGTTTGGATCCGGGTGCCGGGGGTGGATACGCAGGAACTGCTGCCCCGTGCCCTGGCAGCCGGTGTGGCCTACGTGCCTGGCAAGTATTTTTACTTTGGAGAGACAGGCCAGGGAAGGGACTGCCTGCGCCTCTCCTTTAGCTACCTGCCCCCCGAGGAGCTGCAGCGGGGTGTGGCGCTGCTGGCCTCGGTGCTGCGGGCGTGAGTATCGGCGACCCTGCCAACGCTGCTGTGGGGCGTGTCTCATTTTGGGACTGCCCCGCTTTTTCATCCCAACGGGGAGCTGATGAGCCATGCGGGTATCGCTCTTTGCCACCTGCCTTGTCGATATGTTTGCCCCTGAAGTGGGCGTCAGCGCGGTTCGGCTGCTCAGGCGCCTGGGCTGCGACGTGGACTTTCCATCGGGCCAGACCTGCTGTGGGCAGCCTGCCTGGAACAGCGGCCACCGGGCGGAGGCGGAGAAGATGGCTGCCTGCACCGTGCGGGCTTTCGCTGGCAGCGAATACGTGGTGGCTCCTTCGGGCTCTTGTGCCGGCATGATCCGGGGAGTCTACCCCACGCTGTTTGCAGATGAGCCAGAGCTGCAGGCCGAGGCCAGGGCCCTGGCCTCGCGGACATATGAACTGAGCGAGTTTCTGGTGCACGTGATGCAGGTCGACCTGCGTACATTGGGCGCCCGTTTTCCGGCCACAGTGGCCTATCACACTTCCTGCCACATGACCCGGGAGCTCGGCGTACGTGAGGAGCCGCTTGCCCTGCTGGACCAGATTGAGGGACTGGAGCGGCGGGAGTTGGAGAGGGCGGACCTCTGCTGCGGCTTTGGCGGCACCTTCTCCGTGAAGATGCCCGAGGTGGCGGTAGCCATGGCGGATGATAAGCTGGCGGATGCGGCGGCCACTGGCGCAGAGTACCTGGTGGGCGCCGACTTGGCCTGCCTGATGCACCTGGAGGGCAGGCTCCGGCGGCTGGGTGGTTCCATGCGGGTGCTGCATCTGGCCCAGCTGTTGGATCAGGCGACCCGGCCGGCCCAGGGGGCGGTCCGATGAGCGGTCTGCGGGATCGGGTTCGGGCGGAACTGCAGCAGACGGCCAAACGCAGTGCGGTAGCTGCATCCACCCGGGGCGAACATCTGGCGAAGGAGCGAGCCTGGCGGGAACTGGCGGCAGAGGGCCGGCTGCAGGCGCTGCGGGATCAGGCTCGAGATGTGAAGAACCAGGCCCTCGCCCACCACGAAGAGTACCTCAGGCAGTTTGTGGCCCAGGTGGAGCGCAGGGGCGGCCGTGTCCACTTCGCGTCCACCGGGGAGGCGGCGGTGGCGCAGGTCCTGGCCATCATCCGGGAGGCCGGCGCCTGCCGCATCGTCAAGGCCAAGTCGATGGTTTCGGAGGAGATCGGCCTTACGCCGGCGTTGGAAGCGGCTGGCCTTGAGACCCTGGAGACTGACCTTGGTGAGTTTATCGTCCAGCTGGCAGGCCAGGCGCCTTCGCACATTACAGGGCCTGCCATCCATCTGAGTGCGAAACAGATTGCCGGCATCTTTTGCGAGAAGCTGGGGGAGGAGGTTCCGCCGGATCCCGAAGCGCTGGCCGCACTTGCCCGCAGGATGCTGCGGGACAAGTTCTTGACTGCTGATGTGGGGATCACCGGCGCCAACTTCGGGGTGGCAGAGACGGGCTCGATTCTGCTGGTCACCAACGAGGGGAACGCGGACCTTGCCACTGCCCTGCCCCCGGTGATGATCGTGGTGATGGGCATCGAGAAGTTGGTGCCCGACTGGGCGGCGCTGGAGCCGCTCCTCACCCTGCTGCCCCGGACGGCTACAGGCCAGAGGATGACAGTGTATGTGACGGCCATTACAGGCCCCCGGCAGCCGGGCGAGGTGGACGGGCCGGAAGAGCTGCATGTGGTTCTGTTGGATAACGGTCGCTCACGGCTCCTGGGCACCAAGTACCAGGACGTGCTGCGGTGCCTGCGGTGCGGGGCTTGTCTGGACGCCTGTCCGGTCTTTCGGCAGGTGGGAGGACACGGGTACGGATCGGTCTACAGCGGCCCCATCGGGGCGACCCTGACGCCGCTGCTCAAGGGGGCCGCGGCAGATGAACTGCTGGACCTCTGCTCGGTGTGCGGCGCCTGCACCGAGAACTGCCCGGTCCAGATCCCGCTCCACCGGCTGATTCTGGAACAGCGTGCCGACCGGGCGGCGGGGCGCCCGGGGCCTGCGGACCAGGGGCCGTGGCACACCGCCGGACAGGCTGCGGCTGCGGGTGCCGCCACCGGCCGTTTCTCTCCAGCAGGCGGCGCCTTCGGCGCTGTGCGGCAGGTTTCTCTGGCGGAGCGGTGGCTTTTCCGGCTCTGGGCATGGGCCTGGTCGGATCCCCGGCGATACCGGGCGGTGGCCCGGCTGGTGGCCCTGCTGGCCCGGCCCTTCAGCCGGGACGGCCACTTGACCTGGTTTCCTGGGCCCCTGGCGGAGTGGGGGCGGGAGCGCGATTTTCCGGCGCCTGCCCTGAGGCCCTTCCATGAACGCTGGTCAGAGTTGGAGCAGGAGGAGGGGGCTGCTCATGAAGGCTGAGGAGCGATTTCGACAGGCCCTGGCCGACTTGTCCTGCCAGTTGGTCCAGGCAGCAGATGGGAAAGAGGCTGCTGCGGCGGTGCTCCACGCGCTCCGCCAGCGGCGCGTAACAGAGGTTGTGGCCTGGGCCGAACCGTGGCTGAGTGAACTCGGTCTGCCGCAGGCTGCCCGGCAGGCGGGCATATCGTGGTACGCGCCGCCGGCCGGGACGGATTCGGCAGAGGTCCGGGAGGCTGCGGCCCGGGCCGGGGCCGGGGTAACCGGCGCAGACTGGGGCGTGGCGGAGACCGGCACACTGGCGCTGCTCTCGGGCCCCGGGCGTCCACGGATGACCCACCTGCTGCCGCCGCTGCACATCGCACTGCTTTCCCGAACCCGGCTCCTGCCGGACATGGCCGCCCTCTTCCGTGAGATGGCTGCACTGGCTCGCCTGGGAGCGACGCCCAGCGCCTTGCAGCTGGTAACCGGCCCCAGCCGCTCCGCTGACATCGCTGATGTGCTGGTGCGGAAGGTTCATGGCCCCGGTGAGGTAATGGTGGTCTTGGTAGGGTGAGCCTGAGTGAGAATCTGAGCCGAAAACGGGTGCCCCGCCGTCCAGTACGGCGGGGAGTTTCATTGCTGCCTGGTATATGAAATAGAACAGTCTGAGAGGGGGAAGTATTGGCGAGACAGAAGGAGAGAAATACACACGTTGAAGGAGGTTCATCACGAGTGCCCGCAGTCGTTGCCGCAGCCAATCTGTCAAAAACTTTTCTTGTTGAATCGAAGGCACCGGGGGACACGGTGCCTTCGATCGCGTTTGCCAACTTCACGAAGACTGAGTTCCTGATCCCAAACCGGCAGCGCCGCCCTGCCTCTGTCATGATCCTTGCGAAACAGGGCCGGCATCAGCCGGCCCCGTCCAAAAGCGCTATCCTTATTCCCCGGCAAGGTACGCCACATGGTACCGGGGGTTTAGCTTCTC
>ENA-OWPA01002109-OWPA01002109.1-bioreactor-metagenome-genome-assembly--contig:-NODE-2109-length-10687-cov-29.987653_pt1 | contig 10687 bp, 13 predicted proteins | sample MGYA00238139_ERZ651803 | MGnify/ENA primary metagenome ERZ651803 (study PRJEB26909, sample SAMN07631231) | bioreactor metagenome | isolation source: Switchgrass digestor | place: USA: Dartmouth...
GAAATTCAAGTAGATAGAAATACATATGGAGCTGAAAAATAAATGAATAAAAGGAAAAAGATAAAAATAATGTTGGGAACCCTTTCTGGGAAAACTTTAATTTTCATGGTTTTAGTATGGATTGTCGTCACTATATTAACTGCCCATGCTTTTACAACCAGTCAATTTATTGAAAAGAAAACTAATAAAAATATGATTACCCAAAGCACAATTTTTAATTATAAAACTAAAGAATTACCAAATGGGATTATTGGATCTGAGGGGATTATATTCCCAAAAACACAAAATCTTATAGATGTCTATATTAAAACTGCAATAACCTCTATTAAGCCTGTTAGTGTTAGTGGCAATTATTCAATATTACTTAAATTAATAGCTGAAGGGTTATGGCAACGGACGGAAACCTTGGTGAATAAACAATATTTTAATAAGGAAGGAGACACTATCGAATTAATAAATGAAAAGGTTTCAATTGATTTAGAGAAGATTTTTAATGATATAGAGATAATTTCTAATGAAATAATTGGGGCAAGACCGAGCAAATTTTTACTAAATATTATTCCGGTTATTGAAGGAGAAATCACCTATGAAAATGACAGGATAGTTCTTGAAAATGATTTCGAAAATAATATGACATTTGAACTTTTTCAAAGTCAGGTGACCTTTACCGGTGAAAAGGAATATTTAAAGGAGACACCTATTGAAGAAGTGGAAACAATAGAACGTAAAATGAATTTGTTTCGCAAGATGATACCCATCCCGGTTTATAAATATACTATGCTTTCTATTTTTCTGATTTATTCGAGCTTTGTATTGCTGACATTAGTCTCGAAAAGACAAATGAGAATTAAGCGAAAAACTGAGGCTGATGAGATAGAAAAGAAATATAAGAATAGGCTGGTTCCCATACAACAACCTATAGATTATGAAAATAAAACATATATTCCCTTATATAGTATGAAATCATTGGTCAGGATATCAGACGAGCAAGATAGAGGCATATTTAAATATCGCTGTGATATAAAGGAAAAGATATTTTACTATGTTATTGAAGGGGATTATATTTATACATATACGATTGATATAAATAATAAGGAAAAAGAAAAAAACATGTAACTATATATATGTAAATGTTTAATTCTGACCCTCCTAAAGTATTTGAATATTACTCGAAAGTATTGTCAATGGTCATTTGAAAAACAGTATTTTTGGTCACAAAAAAACCAGCAATTTTGGCCATGAAAAACCAGCAGTCATACAGAATTTAAGCCTTGCGATAACGGTGGAGGAATTGCCTAGGAGGCAGTGGAGCGTAGCGGAACGCCTTCTGGGCAATTCGCATTCCCTTAGTCCGGTTAAGTTAACCTGTAGTTACTGTTATCTTAGTAGTTGGTTGTATTAATCGGTTTCTTACCCGATAACTGTTCCCCCTCAGGTTAAATACATGGGCATGGTGTAGTAAGCGATCTAAGATAGCTGCAGCGGTACTCATGTTCACAAAGAGAGTACCCCATTCTCCAAAATCCAAGTTGCTGGTAACGATCAAAGAACGGTTTTCGTAAGCTTTGGTGACCAGCTGGAAAATATGGTCTGATGCGGTTTCATCCATGGACACATAGCCCAGTTCGTCCAGAATGATAAGGTCATTTTTCAAGATATTGTTAATCTTTCTGTCCAGGCTGTTATCGGCTAAAGCTGCATAAAGCTCGGCAATGAGGTCCGTGAGCGTGTAAAAACGAACTTGGTAACCTTTTAGCACTGCCTTAACTCCCAGGGCGATGGCCAAGTGGCTCTTGCCTACTCCCGGTGGACCCAGAAAGATGATGTTCTCCTTGGCTTCGATAAATTGAAGGGTTGCCAGATCATAGATGCTTTGTTGGCTGATGCTGTTTTGGAAACTAAAATCAAATTCTTCCAAAGTCTTTATCTGGGGAAAGCAGGCTCTTTTCATTCTTTTTTCCTGTTGGGTCTTGTCTCTATGTTCCACTTCCTTGTTAACAACATAGGCTAAGAAATCCAGGTAGGATGGTTCTTCTTCCAGTGCCAATTCATTAACATCGTCAAGGATGTTTCTAATATGGGGAAGTCTTAACCTTTTTAAATTCTGTTCCAGGGTTTTCCGATCGGCGGTTGGTATTTGTCTAATCACTGGATAACCTCCTCGTAATAGCTGGTATCCCGGCGTTCTACTTCTACTTGGTAAGGAAGGTTATCCAGCTTGTAATTGGCTCTGTTGGAACCTACTGTAGGCAGAATATTGGGGTTCTGGGATTGTTTTTGCAGTATTGATTTTAGCTTTGCGTAACCAATAGCTCCAAACTTAAGGGCTCGTTCCATGGCTGCATTGATTTCAGAAGCACTGTACTCTTCTTTTAGGGAGATGATCTTCTGCATCTGCTCTCTAAGGTGCCCTTCCCGCCGTTGGCTAAGGTGCTGCAGGTATTCTTCGGCCACCGGGGCCAGGGCTTCAAACTCAGCTTGCAGGGGATGTTTGGGCCTTTGTTTCATTTTTTGATGCTCAGGGTAGTGGTCATCGTTAATGACTACTTGGTTTTTACCTTTTACCAAGGTATGTACAGCTACTACTTGCTCATCATCTAGAATTTCAATCCTGTCCTCGTATCGCCTGAAATGTACTGTTTTACGGGCCAGTTTAGCGGGGACTGAATATTTGTTGTTGTCTACGGAGATAAGGGCTGTTTTGCCGGCTTTACGGGTTTCGTATACGGGTAAAGGGGCTTTGATTGCCGCCGGTAATGGTTTTAAGTATTTACGTTCTTCAATTAGGCGTTCTTCCGGGATTTCACCGGTGGTACCATGCACTTTGGCATTGGCCACTTCCTTAAGCCACACCTGCAACTGCTGGTTTAGGTCTTCCAAGTTCTTAAATTCCCGCCCGTAGTAGAAGCTCTTTTTCAAGTACTTGACATTGGATTCTACTTTGCCCTTGCTTTCCGGATCATTGATCCAACATGCTTTGGGTGTGAAGCCATATCTTAAAGCCAGTTCCAGAAGGGTAGAATTAAACCTCACTATCGTACCTACTCGTTCCGCTACCACAGTTTTGGCGTTGTCAAAGAGGATTGTTTCGGGAATCCCTCCCACATACTCGAAAGCTCGATGTAGGCAGGCGTTAAAGACGGCCATATTGAGGGAAGTGATGAACTCCGCATATCTTTCTCTTGACCAACTTAGGCAGAAAACAAAGACATAAAGCTTAACCCGCCGGCCGTTTTCGACAATGGTGCCTAAGTGGCCCCAGTCAACCTGGGCTTGTTCACCTGGCAGGGTTTCATAGGGTTTGTATTCCCGGGAAAGTTTTGGTCGTACCTTAGAGACGTAGCGCCGGACGGTTCTTGCGGAGCCTTTATATCCCATTTTTTTAATTTCTTCATAAATTGTTTCTGCAAACAGTTCAGGCCATTTTTCCAGTCGATTTGTGATATACTCTTTGTAAAGATCGATTTTGGAACTTCGCTGGTAGACCGGTGGTGCTTTCAAAGGCTCTTCAACATCCCAATATTTTGCTACGGTGCCACGGTCCAGGTTTAAACGCTGTGCTGTGGCGGTCTTACTTAGGCCGGCTTTCCGACATTCTTGAATGTTCACGATTTCCCACACTCCTGTCATTTTTGCTCGTTCCCTTCTTTAATGTTTTGGTTCCAATGAAAATGTTGTAGGGAACGAGCTTTTTTCCTTTTCTAAATGACCGGTTTTGCGGGTTTTTCGTGACCATTTATGTCGATTTTATCATGGCCATTAACAAGGCTTGCGCCTCATTGATTACCGCTCTGCGTGATCTATATCAAAGCCTTATTGGCTGCACTTTCGAATTCAGATAGGTATGTATCAATTCTGGGCCAAGCCCAGCAGCCACATGTCTGTAGCTGAATTCATACATGCGCATGGTATGCGCATACCATTTATTTATTTTTTTTTTAAGGAGACAGATGAATGTTTCGTAATCGCAAACTTCTTCACGATATCATATTATCACAAATAAACATTAATGGAGTGCTGCATTCCTATTTTTTTTTACAATTTTTTATAGCAAGTTTCGCTGTAAAGCTAATCGTACTGTTACTTCCACAATTTCTCTCCACCAAGACTGCAAGGTTCTTATTTCTCTCCACACTTCTTCTTCACTCATACCCGTTTGCTGAGACATTACCTTTGCATATTCAATTTGAATTTTCGTATATGCCCCAGTTTTCCCTCTGCAACCTCGATAATATCTATACTTTTGTCTTAAGCCTAGAAAAACTCTTTTTTCCAGTGGCAATGCCATCATTACATCCTCTATAAGTCTAACACATTGTGCTTTTTTCGTTCTCTCTATTTCATCAATACGAACTATTATATTTGCTACAGAGTCGTTTACCTTGTTTGTTTTAGATTTAGCTTCATGACTATATCTTATACTTTTTATTACGCCTTGCCTGATCTTTTCTTTCTCCTCCTCCAACCATTCTTTCATTTCAGGATAAAACAAGAGCCAACCCGCTACTTTTCTGTTCTGCTCTTCTATTTCATTCCTAAATGTCTCGTAAGACAGAGCTTCGCTCATTTTATCCCTCCTTTCTTTTTAACGCCAGAAGCCAGGTACAGTTCGCATAAGCCAATCCCAATCATCAAAACTCTGCATATCAAGATATTTTTTTGTTTCCTTTTTCGCCTGTTTTAGCCGCTTCTCGCTTAGTGTATATATGTCTATTACTTTTTCTTTTCGCTTCTGTTCTGTCTTGCGTGTCATTTGTGCCATTCCAATCCCTCCTTTTTTTTGCAAAATAAAAAAGCCTACACGGCTTGCTCTTTACGATGTTTTCTGATGATTTTCGCTAGATGCGCTCGGTGTATCCCGTATTTATCAGCCAAGGCTTGAACTTCACCCTTACGATTTGCACCTAGTTTACCGCTGATTAGCATATATTCCCGAATAAGCTGTTGTCTTTGCTCATTTGTTAATTTTTGGTTTTGATATTTCCCGCTGTGCATTAAAGGCTCTTCCCTTGTCCTCAGCTCTAAATTACTTATGTGATTATTTTTCTTGTTTTCATCTTTGTGATGAATTGCACAACCTGGCGGCGGTATTCGACGATGTAAATATATCCACACTAGCCGATGTTGCCGGATTCGAATCCTCTTCCCAAATCTGTATATGTTGTGCACTATATACCCTGCTTTCTCCTCGCTATCTTGTAGCTTTTTCCACTTCCGGCTTTTCCAGTGTCGCAGCCATACAATCGCCTGATCATTTTCAAAAGTTACCTTGAGTTCATCGTCTTTGATCAGACGCAAAGTTAATCGATCCTTCTCAAGAGTCATACGATCAAGCTCGTTCATCTTCTCATCACCTCCTCAAAAACAAAATCGCCCGCACTCTCTGAATTTATTGAGTGCGGGCTTTAGTGTTTTGCTATCTTTTCAAGCTTTACTAGTCGCTCTGCTTTCTGCGAAACTTCTTTAAGCTTGTCGTAGTCGTCATTTTTGAGTGCTATATACAATTCAACTATGATATATTTTTTAATACGACCATCCAAACCGTGTAAAACTCGAAACCCTCATACTTCAAAACCTCATATGATCTATGCATACTTGTCTTTTCTTCTTTGCACACAACAATAAATCTTAAAAGCTCATATAGCGACCAAAAATATTTTGAATCATCAAGCTTAACCCTTTTTCTCATTCTCTCCCCCTTTTTACTAGAAATTAACAATATCTTTTAAGTCATCTAAAGAAACCTGAGGCTCAAACTCTTCTATGCTTTCTTCATCATAATCTATACCATCTGCTTCGTATTCCTCACCCATCCAAACTTCTTCTATTCTCGAAGTCTCAGGTCTCCAAATGAATTCTGCATAACCTGTCGCTCCTTCACGGTTTTTCGATATTGCTATCTCCAAAATTCCCTGTTTTTCTGATTTTTCCCCATAATAATATTCATCTCTATAAAGAAGCATTATCACATCTGCATCCTGCTCAAGTTCTCCAGAGTCACGAAGGTCACTATTGCGTGGCCTCTTGTCTTCCCGATCATCAACTTTTCGGCTTAGTTGGGAACCCAGAACCGAAATCGCATTGTTGGCTACTGCTGTCTCTCGCATCATCCTCGAAATTCTGCCCACTTCTTGCGTTCTGTTTCTGCTAACTGTATAATCATTAAGGTAAAGGTTCTGCACATAATCTATAAAGAAGACATCTGGTTTTTCTTCTTTTATTTTTTTGCATATCTCATGAGGGCTAAAAACGTCATCATATACGTCTAAATCTAACTGAGATAACGTCTGATACGCATTCTCAAGCGCTTCAATTTCTTTTTCATCCAGATTCCCACGTCTAATCCTCGCAACATATACGCCACTTAGATTCGAAATCATTCGGACTATGATTGAATGTATAGAATTCTCTAATGAAAAATATCGAACCCTTTTCCCCATCTTCGCTAATTGTAATGCCATATTAATCATTACCATCGTTTTTCCCATTCCTGTGGCCCCAGCCACAACGAACTGCGCTCCAGGTAAAACTGAACCGTATAAAATTTCATCTATTGCACTAAAACCTGTTCTAAAAAACTCTATTTCGCCCTTTTGAATTTTCTCCACTGTCTCTTTAGTTTTCAAAACTTTTTCTTGCCAATTTTTGGGTAACACTTTTATCTACCTCCTACCTGTTTTTTTATTTGTAACTTGCTGGCCTTAGCGGAATATCCCAAGCAGGATTAGCCACAAATGTTACATGTGTTACATGCTCTTTATTTATTAGATCAGGGTGAGAGTGCTGCGTTGCCTTTAGCGCTAAACTATTTGCTCTGACCTTCAATATCCCAACGGTGCGCCCTGCCTTATCAGCCCAATTATCATCTTCAGAGAGAAAAATATTGATCATTTTTGCCAAAAGCTCTGGACCATAGGTTTCTAGTAATTCTTTCATAAGCTTTGCGTCTTTTCCCCAGTTAGCGCTGTATTTTAGCCCGAATTTCTCTTCAAACTTTGAAGAAAAATACATAACCGCATCTCTTGCATTCTTGATCGATTTTCCTGTACCGTCTTCTTCGTCAACCTTCCCTGATCGTGCATCTTGTGCTTTTATTGTCTCATCATCCTTGTTCGATACTGATTTCTTGTTTTTGTTCCTCTTATTCTTTACATTATTATCATTATTTACATTATTGATCGTGTCGATTTGCTGTCCATTTGCTTTCGATTTGTTGTCGATTTTGCTGTCGAAATTTTCGTTACAACCTTGGTAGAATGCCCAATTCACAACGGTTACAACGGAAAATTTGTTGTTAGATTTGATGCTGATACATTCTTGTGCCTCAAGAAGTTTCAAGTAGTCCTAAGTAGTTGATGGAGCCATTCCCAGCTCTGCTGCCGCCGCATGTCTCCCCGTCACAAATTGCCCGGGTTCCAGATCAACCTTCTGCCTCCCTACAACTTGCGTTCTTTCTGTATGCGACGCCTTCATCAAGCACCATATCCAAGTCTTCAACAATTTCTCATTTTGAAAGATATGACTACTAAGTAATTGTCTATGAAGTTTTATCCATCCCTTCATTTCTCTCATCTCCTTACTTTTTTCCTACCTAGCAGGTTGAGCGGAGCGGGGAGCTTTGCTCCCCGGTCCCGGCCTTCCCGGGACTGTCCCTAGCCCTGCTATTGATATGCTAGCCTTATAATCTCATTTAGTATCGAGTTTAAATTTTCTTCAGTTGCTTCTAGTATCCAGTCAAAGTTGATTTTATTATCTTTTTCTTTTATAATTGGATTATACTTTCTATAACTTCCAGACTCATTTTCTGTAAACACTGTTATGAACCAAAAGTTATCTAGTATCTTACTAGTATATTTGTTTTTATGCCATAGCTCAGTTAGAGAATTTCTAACCTTTGGATTTGTTACTATACTAACTTCCACCGTCAACGTTTCGCCCTCTTTTGTCTTATCTTTAAACTTGTAAAGCCACCTGCAATCTGACATTTTTTCAACACTATAATCTTTTTTCATTTTTATCCCTCCTTTTTTGCCACATTTTTTTCATTTTGAAATATATGTATCTGCCCCGACTTGCGGGGCAGGGTGGCAATTATTTTTGCTCCAAATTCTGCCTTCTGTTTAATTCGAAGATGAGAGAAAGAATATAGGGGACTCTTTCTTTCTTCCGCTTCGCAAGCTCCACCGCTTGGCGGATCTGATCGGCAGTATAAAGAATGTGCTTCTTCCCCCAAAGCGTCCGGTACACATTTCCCTGATCGTCGAGCTCGTATTCGGGCTGGCGGGGATGCAGATGTCCCAGGGAAACCCACCCCTTTCTGTTTCTCGCATCCTTGTATGTCCCAATAATTATTTTCCCCTGATCATCCACCGTCACGAATGTTTGATAAAAACCAAAAGCCATATAAAGAAACACCTCCATAAAAATTAAAAATTTTAAATAGGGGCAAAACCCCTAAGTAATATGTACATGCTGCGATCTTTGCTGCGACCTTTGTAACGTTCTGCGCTGGGCTCACTGTCGCCCCGGCACTTTCACTTCCCGGGCCTCACGGCTCCGGTGCCACGCAGGCCCCTCGACCGGGCAGGCGGTATTCAGTTTTCAAGGAGCAGTTTAGAGAAGTAAAAAACCCGAAGCCTTGAGAAATCACAAGCGTATGCGCATACGCTCGCACTTCCTCAAAACTTCGGGTATTCAGCCGCTGGCACCGTTTCCTTCACTGGACCCCCGTGGTCCTCTGGTCGGTGTCCGCCCCAGCTTCAGCACGGCTTCCTCACCCTGACGGCTGGCTCCACCGTGCCGAATTTAATTTATATTTTCATTTCTACTTTTATTATAGCACGTTGACTTCTTGAAGTCAAGCATCCAATTTATTTTTTTTATTTACTTCATCATTTTCTTCTATATACTTATCGATTGCCTGCTCACAAATGTCTTGAAAAGTCTCACCTTTACCTCTTTCTAACATTTTAATTTTCGCCCTTTGCCATTTCTCTGCATCTATTCTTAACGTTATGTGTTTTCTTTCTCCCATCTTTTATCCCCTCCCGTTTCTGGTTTTATTATATCATGCTACACCCATGAAGTCAAGCATCCAAATATTACAATTTTGTTACAGAAAAGTTAAAATGTTAAAATCCCGCTCTTTTTTGAGCGGGTAAATGAGCGGGTAAATATGTATGTATTTTTTGTGTTTACTCACACGATATTAACAAGGCTATCCTAATTTCTAGCTCCGAAACTGGCACCTTGTTTCGAAAATCATGGCCGGTTCTAGTAAACTGATAATAGTCTGTAACCTTTGTAAAATGTGCTATTTCGACGATTCGCTTCTTTGTATCTCTACCACGCACTCCACATGGCTCGTCCACGGGAACATGTCCACCGGCTGGACCTTTTGGGGCTTATAGCCGCTCCCGTGCAGGACCTTCATATCCCTGGCAAGAGTGGAAGGGTTGCAGGAGACATAAACGATGCGTTGAGGCGCCATCTCGATCAGGGTTTTCAGCAACACCTCATCACAGCCCTTGCGAGGCGGATCGACGATCACGACATCCGCCTGCATGCCCTGGCGGTAAAGCTCCGGAACAACTTCCTCCGCGTTGCCACAGTAGAATTCCGCATTGTTTATCCTGTTCCTCTCCGCATTGCGCCGGGCCGCTTCCACCGCTTCGGGCACCGATTCCACACCGATTACCTTTTTTGCTTTCCCTGCCGCAAACAGGGAGATGGTCCCTATGCCGCAGTAGAGGTCAAAAACGGTTTCTTCCCCGGTAAGGCCCGCATATTCCATGGCTTTGTTGTAAAGGACCAAGGTCTGTTCCGGATTGATCTGATAGAAAGACAGGGGCGAAATCTCAAAAAACAGGTCCCCCAGCTTGTCCTCAATGGTATCCTTGCCGTACAGGGTGATGTTCTTTGTGCCCAAGATGACATTGCCGGGCTTGTCATTGATATTGACGACAACGCTCACAAGGCCGGGTATCCTATCCTTAAGAAGCGTGACCAACTTATCCTTTCTGGGTATGTTCGGGTTGGTGGAAACCAGGATCACCATCACTTCGCCGGTCGCGAATCCCACCTTGACCACCACGTGGCGGATAAGCCCCTTATGGGTTATTTCATCATAAACCGGGATTCGGTTGGCTTTGATAAATTCCAGCACGGTGTTCTTGGCCAAATCGCTGATAGGATGCTGTATGCCGCATTCCTCTGTACTTATGATTTCGTGGCTTCTTGGAGCAAAAAAGCCCGCAATAGGGCCGTTATCCCCCATGTCGACGGGATATTGGGCCTTGTTACGATATCGCTTTGGTGTTTCCATACCGATGACCGGCTCCACCTGGATGCCTTCCAGCCCGCCAATCCGCTCCAGGTTGTCTATCACCACCTGGCGCTTGAATTGAAGGGTTCTTTCATAGGTCATATGCTGAAGGTTGCAGCCGCCGCAGCGCTTATAGACCGGGCAGAAAGGCTCCGTGCGGTCCGGGCTTTTCTCGATGAAGGCCTCAATCCGGGCCACCGCATAGTTTTTCAGCACCTTGATGATTTTTGCCACAACTTTTTCGCCCGCAATGGCCCCCTGGACGAAAACGGCCATGCCGTCCACACGTCCGACACCGAGGCCTTCGTGGGTCTGACCGGTTATTTCTATCTCAAAAACCTGATTCTTCGCGATCATGCCTTG
>ENA-OWPA01002110-OWPA01002110.1-bioreactor-metagenome-genome-assembly--contig:-NODE-2110-length-10687-cov-3.709896_pt1 | contig 10687 bp, 8 predicted proteins | sample MGYA00238139_ERZ651803 | MGnify/ENA primary metagenome ERZ651803 (study PRJEB26909, sample SAMN07631231) | bioreactor metagenome | isolation source: Switchgrass digestor | place: USA: Dartmouth...
CCTCCTAAAGCTTGGGCTGAAAAAGCGCTGAACGTAAGCTTGAACCGTGTGGATTCAAAGGAAGCCTTGATAAAAAGCGGATTCGACATTGTCCATATATCACGGTCAATACAGGACTTCTATATACATAACGCGGAGAATTACGGTGAGCTCGGAGCAGTTGATGTGCTTCCGGGCAATGCGGGTGCATAGAGGTGGTCATGTATGAAGCCTACACTTACTGTTTTCACACCTACATATAATAGGGCGTATATCCTTGGACGCTGCTATGAGAGCATGAAAAGGCAGACTTGCAAGGATTTTGTCTGGCTCATTATAGATGACGGCTCCACGGATAATACAAAGGAGCTTGTGGATGGTTGGATTTCAGAAGGCAAGGTGCCAATACTGTACCATTACCAGGAAAACCAAGGCATGCACGGAGCTCACAACACTGCTTATGAGCTTATTGATACGGAGCTCAATATATGCGTTGATTCCGATGATTATTTAGCCGATGATGCGGTGGAGAAAATCGTAACCTTCTGGAAGAGATATGGAAGCGATAAAGTAAGCGGTATTATAGCTTTGGATGCCCGTACGGATGGAAGCATCATCGGGAGCCGTCTTCCGGAGCGGGTCAGAATGGCAACTCTTTTCAGCATATATAATGTTTATGGGGTCAAGGGAGACAAAAAGCTTATTTACAGGTCCGAACTTACCAAAAAGTATCCCTATCCTGTGTTCCCGGGGGAAAAGTATGTAAACCTGGCCTATAAATATGCCATGCTGGACAAGGAATATGAGCTGTTGATCATGAACGAGGTGGTCTGCTATGTAGAATACATGGATGACGGTTCCACAAAGAACATGCTGAAGCAATATCTTAAAAACCCTAAAGGTTTCGCCTTCTGGAGAAAGGAAGCGATGAAGCTGCCGTATGGAAGCATGTTCTACAAGTTCAGACAGGCCGTGCATTATGTATCCAGCAGTTTTATCTCAAAGAATCCGGCTTTCATTAAAGAGTCACCCTGCAAGCTCCTTACTATCCTGGCAATCCCTTGGGGCATGCTGCTGTATGCATATATCCTGTGGAAGGTAGACGGAATGAAAAAATCCTGTTGAAGGGATGATGAGGCAAAATGAGAAAAGAAAAAGGGAGAGCCTTAAGAGCTAAAAGATCCGAAATAGGCGGAATAACCGAAAAAGTGAGAGGACCCGGAATAACTGAACAGGAGGAGGGAGCCGGGATAAACGCAAAAACCGAAAGAACCGGAAGAAAAGTGAGGATTTTGCAGGTCACCGGAGGTATGAACATCGGTGGTGCGGAAACGATGCTGATGCATCTTTACAGGAAGATTGACAGGAGCAGGATCCAATTCGATTTTGTGTCCTTTACCACGAACAAATGCCACTATGATGATGAGATCAAGGCATTGGGCGGACGGATATTCTATGTTGCACCTCCCAATGTATCAAATCCGGTAAGGTTTATAGCAGATATGAAGGATATAATCGAAAGATACGGTCCGTATCATGCTGTTCATGCCCACACCCTTTTCAATTCCGGTCTCGCCCTGCTGGCTGCAAGGCTGGCCGGAGTGAGGACGAGAATTTGCCACTCCCACAACACGCAAGGAGATCATGGACACATATTTATAAGAAAGATTTATTTTATACTGATGAGGCTTCTGATAAAACTGAACGCCACCGAAAACGTAGCATGTACAAAAGCGGCAGGCCGGTTCCTGTTCGGAGAAAAATCCCTTATGAAAGGGAAGGTGGATATTTTATACAATGCTGTGGATCTGGCACCCTATAAATCCGTTAAAATTGATGAAATAAACGATTTGAAAGCGAATTTGGGTATTGATGAGGGCACCCTGGTGCTAGGGCATGTGGGCAAGTTTGGAGAACAAAAAAACCACGCATTCTTGGTTAAATTAGCTGAATTCCTAGTCGGCAGAGGACTGGACTTTAAGCTTGTGCTGATAGGAGAGGGAGATTTAAGGGAGCGCATTGAAAAGGAAGTAATGGATAAAGGGCTGGATGGATATGTAAAATTCTTGGGAGTTCAGAGAAACATCCACCTGTACATGCGCATGTTTGACATATTCGTCTTTCCATCGTTGTATGAAGGGCTGGGGATAGTTCTCATAGAAGCACAGGCAGCAGGCACCCCCTGTGTCATATCCGATACCATACCTGATGAGTGCGATATGGGGTTGGGACTCATAAAAAAGGTTAGCCTTGGGGACAGTCTGGATTCATGGTACGAAGCGATAATCAGCAGCCTGAAAAGGGAAAGGATTCCTCCGGAGGCTACCACAAAGACCATATCAGAAAATGGATACGATTTGAGAGCTACCGTAAAGACTCTTTACAATATCTATGGCTTGCAAATGTGATGGGGCAAAAGCACAGCTAAACCAAGGCGCACATGGATAGAGTAAAACCGGCCCAGCTATGTAGTTGTGGATTGGCATCGGCTGATATCAAGTGCTAAGAGTAAAGTTCAGCAGCATGTTATCTGCAGTCATTTATCCTGAATCATACATGATGCTTGTGCTCAAAATGCTCATGAAAGAGTGCCACACACTTCAGAAGAAAGGTGCATATATGATATACGTTTATTATGGAGCTTTAGCTATAACCTATGTGATTGCTTACCTGGGAGCTAACAGTAAATATAACTCGCCGGTATTGTCAAGGGTGAGCAAGCTTTTGATATTTGCTGTACTTGTGATAGTATCGGGATTCAGATCAGAATACAGCATCGGGGATACATCAGCCTATGCCCACTCCTACAGGCTGCTGGCATCAAACCCTGAGATCGATATCCGATCCAGAGATGCAGGTTTTGGCCTTTTGATGCTTGCTTTGCTTAAAATATCAGACAACCCTCAGATTCTCATATTTACTACAGCCTTTATTACAAATCTTTTTATTGTTTTGACGCTCTATAAATATGCAAAACCCTTTGAGCTTGGCATATTTTTGTATTTCGGAACAGTGCTTTATTATGTCAGTATGAATGGAATCCGGCAGTCGATGGCAGGAGCCATATGTTTTTGGGCTGTAAAATTCATATTGAAAAGGGATGGTTTAAAATATTTTCTTGCGATATTGGTGGCATCCACGTTCCATCAGTCGGCTCTTTTGCTGCTGCCGGTTTATTTTCTGGCCGGGAAAAAAGCTTGGAGCAAAACCTTTTGGGCTATTGTGGGGATTTCCACAGGGTTGGTGGTGGTATTCAGGCCTTTCATAGAATTTTTTGTAAAGCTGGTGGAGAAAACATCCTATGCCGGCTATGGCCAGGATATACTCAATAACAGCGCTTCCACCAATATACTCAGGATTTTTGTAGCGCTGATACCCATAGTTATGGCTTTCATTGTCCGGGACCGGCTGCAGAAGGAATGGCCGGAAAGCAGCATCTTCATTTTTATGTCCCTGTTCAACCTGATATTTTATATGTTCAGCACCCAATACCTGTATTTTTACAGGCTTTGCATATATTTTGATCTGTTTAACCTGGTGCTCATACCACGGTTGCTGGCTTTCTACCCGCGGAAAAAGAGCGTTGTGATCTATGCCGGAATCATCGTCTTCTATCTGGCTTTCAGTGGGTACCAGGTTGTCGGTTGGAGCGACTATTATAGGAATGTCCTGTTTAATTAGTACTGCATTGCTGCGATGGAAAACAATCACGATAGCAAAATTAGGTTGATGTATGCGGGTATTGCTTACATTCCTGTATAAAGTTGATTCTTCAATTTAAGCAGTAGATTTGCGGTTGTGCTATTACACGAGCAGCTTGGGACAACAATAGCTGTATGCTGGTTTCTTCCTGCATTAACTGAAAGAGCAAGATAGTTATTTTATATGATCGGAGGACAGTATGGTGCAAATTCTGATATCTGCTTTCGATATGGAGATAGGCGGGGTTGAAAGAAGCCTTATAAGCTTGCTGGAGAGCTTTGATTACGGCAGATTTGATGTCGATCTTATGCTTTTCAGGCATCATGGGGAATTTATGGACTTACTGCCGGAAGGCCCCAACTTGCTTCCTGAAATACCGCAATATGCCTCTTTCAGAAAGCCAGTATCCGAAGTGCTGAGAAGCGGACATCCGGCAATTGCTCTCTCCCGGATAGCGGCTAAATATTTGGGGCATTTGGCTGCCATCCGGAAGGGTTACAAGGAGTCAGGCCTTATTCCGATGCAGCTGGGATGGAAATTTTCCCTCCCGGTGCTTCCGCGGCTTAAAAAGCAATACGATGTCGCCATCAGTTATTTATGGCCTCATTATTTTATTGCACAAAAGGTCAATGCCAGGAAAAAGATAGCGTGGGTGCACACGGATTATTCATGCCTGGAGATTGACAACAAACTGGATGCGGAAATGTGGGGAAAGTTTGACCGGATAGCAGCTGTTTCTGACGGGTGCAGGACAGCATTTCTAAAAAGGTATCCCCAGTTTGAGGAGCGCACGGTGGTCATTGAAAATATAACCTCTCCGGATTATATAAGAAAAATGGCCAAGGAGGATGTATCCGGAGAGATAAATGATAATGACCGGGACATCAAGCTGGTAACGGTGGCAAGGCTTGCCTTTGCCAAGGGGATTGACGACGCTGTAAGGGCATGCAGAGTGCTGCTGGATCAAGGATATAAGGTTAAATGGTATGTTGTCGGATATGGATGCGAGGAAGCTTGCATCAGGGACTTGATCAGAAACCTCGGTCTGGAGGATAAATTTATTTTGCTGGGTAAAAAGCTCAATCCCTATCCGTATATAAAAGCCTGTGACATATATGTTCAGCCGTCCCGTTACGAGGGAAAGGCCGTAACCGTAACCGAAGCCCAGGTGCTGGGGAAGCCGGTTTTGATCACCAACTATCCCACAGCTGCCAGCCAGGTGAGAGATGGCTTTGATGGAATCATCACAGAGCAGGGAGTTGACGGCATTGTGAAGGGGATAAAGCTTCTGATTGACAATCCCGGAATGAGAAGGAAGCTGGAGGAGAATACCTTGAGTACAAGTTATTTCAATGTCTATGAAATAGAGAAATTATATGGATTGATGGAAGCATGACGGTATAGGATCACCGACATTTTGACAAAGGCATTCTGTGAAAAATGTGATATGGAGCTATCATAAGGCAAGCCGGGAGGAAATACCCATGGAAAAGGCAAAAAAGATAGTAAAAGGACTGCTTGATGAATGCAGGCAGAGGGGAGCGTATTACTTTTTCATAATGTATCTTACAAACAGCATAGCGATTTTCAGAGCTTTGATATACAAGATGCTTTATTTCAGAAATATAAAAGGAGGCCTTTACTTTTTGGGGGCGAGAAGCAGGATGGATGTATACTGCAAAAAATCAAAGATTACCATAAATCCCTTTGTATTCATAAGAAAGAATGTCACCATCCGGGTGGATTTCGACAGCGAGCTGGTTCTGGGGGAGAAGGTTTTTATCAATGATAACTGCAATATAAACTGTGTAAGAAGGATATCCATCGGCAGTTATACAAAAATAGGGCAGAATGTTTGCATATACGATCATGATCACAATTACCGGAAAGAGACAACTGACAGGCTGCTTACCGGTGAAGTGGTAATAGGAAGCAATGTGTGGATCGGTTCCAACGTTGTCATCCTTAGGAACACCCATATAGGAGACAATGCGGTGATTGCTGCGGGCAGCATAGTTAAAGGGGATGTGCCGCCCAACTCTGTTTTTCTTAATAAAAGGCAAAGGGAGATCATCCCATATGCATGAGATAAAAGATTCACCTTTTGATGGGCAGATGCAATCCAATCAAGGACTTCCTTATCCGCAACGATGGCTTTTTCTGGTTTTTCAGCGTCGATTAAGTCACAACTCAATGGAATTTATCGGTACATGTCCGCATATTATAGCATATGTATTGAAATGTTATCTGCGGCACAGTTAAGGTGGTTTATGAAAAAAAGATTATTGTTTGTGATGAACAATCTCGGGTGCGGTGGAGCTGAAAAAAGCCTGGTTACACTGCTGAACTGCATTGATTACTCCTCCTTTGAAGTGGATTTGTTCCTGTTTGATGCCGATGGATTGTTCCTGGAGCTGGTGCCGCCGGAGGTTAACCTCCTTCCGGGCCCTGAGTATTGGAAGGTAATGAACAGTTCCTTTGCGAGTTCCATGAAGACTCTGGCAAGGCAAGGAAGGCCTGACCTCATGTTGTGCAGGGTGATGCAGGCAGCATTGTGCAGGACATTCAGTTCCCCGGAGCGGGTGGAGCAGCACTTGTGGAGGTATGTCCGGAGAGCTTTGCCGGCATTGGATCATCAGTATTATGCCGCCATAGGGTATATGGAAAAGAACCCGGTTTATTTTATCGCAGACAAGGTGAAGGCCAGCAAAAAAATCGGATGGGTCCATACAAACTATTCCCGGCTTGATATAAATAAAAGGATTGAAGACAGGTATTTTTGCAAGCTGGATTATATAGTTACCGTTTCGGAGGAATGCGCCAGGGTGCTGAAAGACATGTTTCCTGCCCATAAGGACAAGGTGATGATAATTGAGAACATCCTGCTGCCGGAACTGATCAGAAAGATGGCAGATATAAAGGAGATGGATGAAATAAAAGAAACAGAGGAGCTCAATGGAGTGAAAGGGGAGAAAGAGCCACAGGAAGCCGAAGGGGAAGCAGAAGTAAAAGAGATAAGGACAGAAGAAGCAGAAAATGCTAAAGGGACAGAGATAGAGGTAATAAAAGAAACAGGGAAGGAAGTAGAAGATAATGAGGCAAAGAGGGTAAAAGAAGGGAAGAAAGGAATGGCAGCCCAGGCTGCCCTCAAAAAACCGGTGAAGCTGGTTACTGTTGCCCGGTTGGCTTATCCCAAAGGAATAGATATGGCGCTGGAGGCCTGCCGACTGCTGATAAACGGTGGACATGAGGTTATCTGGAGAGTTATTGGTGAAGGTCCCCTTAGGGCAGAGCTGGAGAAAAAGATAAAGGAATACAATCTGGAGAAATACTTCCTGCTGGAAGGCTCAATGCAAAATCCTTATCCTTGCATGAAAAATGCGGATATATATGTGCAGCCTTCGAGGTATGAGGGCAAATCCATTGCCGTTGAAGAAGCCAAGGTGCTTTGCAGGCCTGTTGTGGTTACCTGCTATGGTACAGTTAAAGACCAGATCAAGGATAAGGTTAACGGGCTCGTGTCGGATATGAGCCCGGAGGGGCTCTGTGAAAGCATAAAGCTTTTAATGGGCAGCAAAGCCTTGAGGGATTCGCTTGTATCCAATTTGCAAAAGGAGAGCAGCGGAAACAGGAGTGAAATTAACAAGCTTTACAGGTTGATAGAGGGGTAGAAACCAGTGGTTGACGTTAAGAGGAAAAATATAAAAGTGAGCGTTGTTATGCCGGTTTTTAATGCCGAAAGATATTTGCCTGAAGCGGTGGATTCCCTGCTAAACCAGACGTTGGAGGGTATGGAAATAATACTGGTAAATGACGGCTCCACCGATGGCAGCGGCAGAATTGCGGAGGAATATGCTTCCCGGCATGAAAATGTGACTGTTATACATCAACAAAACCAGGGTGTCAGCGTAGCCCGCAATGCCGGTATAGCAAGAGCAAGGGGTGAATACATAGGTTTTGCGGATGCGGATGACTGGTTGGAACCAAATGCCTATGAGAGAATGTATGAAGCGGCAAAAGCATATAATTGTGACATAATATCCTGTGACTTTTTCACGGTAAATCCCGGAGCAATGTCCCGGAAAGTCAATACCTTTCCATTTGATAAAGGCAGATGCATATATACGGATGGAATACGGAAGGAGATCCTGCCCTTTTTTATCAGGAGCGATGCCTTTGCTTCCCCGTTTAATAAAATATACCGGCTTGATTTCATAAAGAAAAACGGGACTCTGTTCCCTGAAGGCATCCGGATTGGTGAGGATTATCTGTTCAACATGATGGCTTTTACCAGGGCATCGACTTTTTTTCACATACCTGAGGCTCTGTATAACTATCGCATTGTTGAAGGAAGCGCAACAAACAATATCAGAAACATTGGCATAGATAACTATATCAGTTTATTTTCTCTAAAGAACTCCATCATTAGAGAATGGGATTTTATCAGTTTTGAAGCCAAGAGGGAGCTGGCAGCTCAATGGTTTGTCAACGCAGCTCTTACACTTATCTGCCGGAAAATCTACTACGGAGGAATGTCAGGAATTATTGAAGCTCGCCGCCTTACGGGCGATAGGTTCATAAGAGACAGGATAAAAGAGCTGAGTCGGCCTTTATTCTATGAGAGCCGCTTTATGAACTATGTTTTTCATGCTCTCTACAGCAAGTCATGCCTGAAAATTGCTTTAGCTGTATATTATGTAAAGTATATAAGCCCATTGGTGGCGAAGATGAGAGGTAATGGTGATGAAAAAAAGGCTGCTGTTTGTAATAGATAGCCTGGGTTTGGGAGGAGCGGAAAAAAGTCTGATAAACCTGCTTCACAGCCTGGATTATGAACAGTATGAGGTTGACCTGTTCCTCTTTTATAAAAAGGGCATGTTTTTAGATCTGCTTCCGTCCCAGGTAAAGGTGCTGGAACATACAAGGGAATGGGCGGCTTTCCAGCTGCCGTTTTTTAAATCCCTGGCAAGCTTGGCGGCATATTTAAGGTTTGACCTCGCTTATCATAGGGCTATGCTTTCTATAAAGTCAAAACTGTGCCGCATGACCCAGCCAAGGCAGCAAAAACTCTGGAATCATTTATCTCCGGCTGCTCCCTTCATTTATGATGAGTATGACGCGGCAATAGGATACCTGGAAAAATACCCGGACTATTTTATTGCGGAAAAAGTCAATGCGAAAAAAAAGATTGGATGGATACATATAGATTACATAGCTTACGGTCTGAATTTTGAGTATGACAGACCCTACTTTGAAAAGCTGGATTACATAGCCGCTGTGTCCGACTCCTGTGTTGAGGCTTTAAAGCAGTGCTTTCCGGATATGGAAGATAAATTTGTATTGGTGGAGAACATTTCATGTCCCAAGCTGATAAAGGAGATGGCGAATCATGCGGCAGACATCGATGCAAAGGATACCTTGATTGTTACGGCGGCAAGGCTGGCAGAACAGAAAGGGATAGACTTATCTATCGAGGCTGCGCGGCTTTTGCAAAAGGATGGCTATGAATTCCGGTGGATTATATTGGGGGACGGACCTCTCAAGGAGGAGTATTCCAAAAGGATTATCAAATATGGCCTGGAAGGAAAATTCATCCTGAAAGGTGCGGTTCCCAATCCATATCCGTATATGAAGGCTGCGGATATTTACGTGCAGACTTCGCGCTTTGAAGGCAAATCCCTATCCATAGACGAGGCTAAAATACTGGGAAAACCCATAGTGGCAACCCGGTTTCCTACCGTATATGACCAGATTCATGACGGTTTGACGGGAATCTTGTCCGATATCGATGCAATAAGCATATATGAAAAAATCAGGTTTTTGATAGACAACCCAGATGCAAGGCAAGCATTGCAGAATAACCTTTCAAAAGAGAAGACCGATTATGAGAGTAAAGTGAAGGGGTTTTACCGCCTCATCGGGTAACAGGAACAAAGGATGGTGGAATCAGTGAGCAAAACCAGGATATTGATGTTTGGACACGGGGGATATGGCAACCGCGGATGCGAAGCAATCGTCAGAAGCACAGCAAAAATGATAGCCGACAGCTTCGAATACCGGGAGATTAAATTAGCCTCTCATGATTTTGAGAAGGATTCGCAATCAAATCCGGCTCAAATTGATATGCATATTCCCCATAATACGGCAATTGACAGGTATACATGGCCATGGCTCAAATATGTGTTCTATAACCGGGTGCTGAAAGACTATGAGGCCTCCTTTGAGATTTCCCAAAGGGAAGTCATAGATGCGGCAGCTTCCAGTGACATATGCCTTTCGGTCGGAGGAGACAATTACTGCTATGGAGAACCACTGCATCTGTATGCCCTGGATCGGGCAATAAAGAGGATGGGAAAAAGACTGGTATTGTGGGGAGCTTCCATAGAGCCTGGCAGTGTAAGCGAGCGGATGAAGGAGGATCTGGGGCAGTTTGATGCTTTGTTTGCAAGGGAGTCGGTTACATATCATGAACTAAAGAGGCTGAATATAAGTAAAAACATATTTCTATACCCGGACCCGGCATTTAGTATGGAAAAGGAAGACGTACCGCTACCGGCAGGATGGAAAAGCGGCAAAATGGTGGGAGTGAATTTAAGCCCCCTTATTATGAATTATGAGAGCCGGAAAGGAATGGCTTTTGCATCGGTTTCAAAGCTGATTGATGAAATCATACATCTCACGGATTTTAACATCGCCCTTATTCCCCATGTGGTCACTGAAAAAAGCAGTGATTATGCTGTGTTGAAGATGCTGTATGACAGATACAGGGACAGCGGGAGGTTGGTTCTTGTGGGTGACGGCTACACAGCTCCCCAATTGAAAGGCTTGATTTCCAAGTGCAGGATTTTTGTGGGGGCGAGAACCCATTCCACCATAGCAGCATATTCCTCTTGCGTGCCTGCCCTTGTACTGGGATACAGCGTTAAGTCCAGAGGGATAGCCCGGGACATTTTTGGTGGGGAGCAGAACTATGTGCTGCCGGTGCAGGAGATGAGGAAGCCGGAAC
>ENA-OWPA01002111-OWPA01002111.1-bioreactor-metagenome-genome-assembly--contig:-NODE-2111-length-10685-cov-7.925057_pt1 | contig 10685 bp, 13 predicted proteins | sample MGYA00238139_ERZ651803 | MGnify/ENA primary metagenome ERZ651803 (study PRJEB26909, sample SAMN07631231) | bioreactor metagenome | isolation source: Switchgrass digestor | place: USA: Dartmouth...
ATTCCGAAACGCTGTCCGGATGTTGCCGGAATCAGTGTCCGGATGCGGCCGAAATATGCACGAAAATCAAATTTACATACAAAATTAATAAAGGTTAAATTATATCTACGTCCCTAAATATAGTAATATACTAAGGCCATCATATAAATTGATCCTTGAATATTCCTATCACATAACGTTAGAAAAACAAAAAATGAAAAAAATTTTTTTGTCTATCAGATAACGTTAGAGTGATGTAAAATTTGCATTCAAATTTATAATTTTATGCTTATGCGATTAAGTGATAAGAAACCCAAAATCCTTTATTAACAGGCATTACAGGGATTATATTGTTCATATATACCTATCAGATAACGTTAGCAACATGCAAATTTTTCTATACTTAACTAAAGTCTGATTTATCTATTGGTTATTTTGGCACGTCAACCTGGCCGCTCATTTTTTACCCAGGTTGATGAATGGACAGGCTTTCTTTCCGTGTCGGCATTTTCAGCACATAGATATAAAACGAGTTGTATGTATGACTCTATGTCTGTTACTATATCTGTGCTTGGTATGTTTTGTTAGTCTTATCCTTTAATTCTTACCTTAGTTGTTTTAAGGGGAGAAATTAACCTTTCTCTTCCGCACAGCCCTCACAAGTGTTGCCTTGCTTATCTTCGTCATTTTTTCAACCTCACTGTATGAGTGTTCAGTAAGAAGATTAAGCGCCAGTTCAATTTGTGTTTCGGTAAATTTAGGAGGCCTGCCTTCTCTGAAACCTGGTTTAGTCTTTGCAATAGCCTTGCCGGTCTGAGTACGTTCAATAATACTATTACGTTCCATTTCAGCCACAGCAAGCAAAGTAGTTAAGAAAAACTTACCCATAGTGGTATTTTCCAACAGCCCGACGTTTAAAACATGGACGGCCACGCCTTTATCAAAAAGGTACTGCACTATCTGAATACCCTCAACTGTATTTCTTGCAAGCCTGTCAAGTTTGGTAACGACCAATACATCTCCTTCTTTTAATTCATTTATAACTTTATTGAATACCGGTCTGTCGGTAGTAGTACCTGTGTATTGTTCGTATTTAATACGGGCATTTTCATACCGGCTTAAGATTTCCTGTGCCTGAACTTCTAATGAATAGCCATCTTTTAATTGGCCTTTTGTACTGACCCTTGCGTAACCAATAGCCATAATTTGACCTCACTTTAATAATTATTATTGATTATAAGTTTTGAATACGCCGCATGCCTTGATTTTGCATCATTAAATTATCGGTGTCAATACTTAAAAGTTTTGAATATGAAAAAGGCTCCCATATGCACATGGAAGCCATTAATGCTAAATACCCATTTGATTTTTAATTTTTGCAAGGGTTATTTCAGGCCTTTTAGCGTTTATGATATCCTGAATATCAAATATATCGTATCCCTTGAAGAAACTGTCTGGGATATTATGGACTGTATACCCATCATCCGTCTGGACGACAATGCACTTTAAAGAGGCAAATGATATGTAAATTATGCCTTCCGGATTTTTTTGAATACAGATGCCATGCCTGTCTCCATTGCCGAGTTCCACGACGGCTTTTACAGGCATACGATCAAGACCTTGTGTAACAAGGTCGGCAAATTCGGCCTGGTTAGAACCAAGTTTGGCAAGTTTTTGGATACCTTCCTCACCAAGATTGAAAACTGCTTTTTTTGATTTTACTGCTAACATAATACAACACCCTTTCGTTAAAATAAAATTGGACATAACAAGTCTATGCCTCGTCATGTCCAACTTTATTTAACTATTCTAATTATGCCACAAACAGTGTAGCGTTGTCAATACAGTATTTGTAACTATTCAGTAAGGAAGGTTTATTGTGGATACAACCGTAAGATAAAATCACTTTTCTATTAGAATTACAGAGGTGACTTTACGATCCGGGTTGGATTCCTGAATTTGCTTTTTGGCGTTTAGTACGCTTGTTGATTCAATAACTGAACATTTCTTCTCATAGAATTCTGTACCTGATATTTTTTCTTTATACCAAACCCGGTATTTTTTTAAAGTCATGCTTTTAGCCATCTGGCATCCTCAACCCTTTTTCAACATATTATACCATAATAATACAAAAAATCAACTAATTATTAAATATGTTATATTTTATAATTATCCTTGTTTTTCAGGAAAATAAATTAATATCGATTGATTTCCAAAATATTCTCAAAACACATATTTAGACATACTTTCCTTTTCCAAAATGTCAATATAAGACATCTGATAAGTCTTAAGGATGCCGACATTTTGATCTTTTTTTGCATGTAATCTTTAGTACAAAAATTCGACATTTTTTGTATATGGATACAAAGGTAAACGAATACATTGCGACATATATTAAGGATGAAAGCTGTATCAGCCATAAGATTAACCTCGACAGCAAGTCTTTCATCACAAAGGAGACCAAATACTACAGCAATGGTATTGAAAAGGAAATATCACGATATGAAGACCTTATCTGCAATATCAGAACCCGTTTTGATGAAAACGGAGAATGTATCCACACTTATGTCTATGATCCGTCAATGCCCAAGCCATTTGAGTTTGACGTAATGGCAAGAAAGCATACACCGGTAATTGAACTTGAGAAAAGTAGAACGTACCTGTACAAGGTTAAATAAGTAATAATGGCAGAATTGTTTATGTCAAAAAAACAGATCGTTACTTTATAATGGAATTATTTGAAATACCCCATTAAAAGGGGTATAATTTTATTGTGCCCGATCGTATGATAATGGTTTAATGATCGGAGGTAATATTCATGGTGGACTTTAATAATTTTAATTTTTCAAATGCCCTTAAGGAAAGTCTTAAAGAGTGTATAGACCATATAAAAGGCAAGGCAAAGCTGAGAACATTTATACGGATTCATGTTCCTACGTTGCTCCATATTCATGGCCATGAGGTAAAGGAAATAAGGGAATCCATTAACTGTTCACAATCTTTATTTGCAGACGTACTGGGTGTGTCGAAGAAAACCGTTGAGAATTGGGAGTCAGGGAAAAATATTCCTAACGGTTCTGCACAGAGATTATTAGCACTGATAAAAAATAAAAAGTTGAAATTCATTACTGAGGATTTGCCTAAAATCGGAGATTGAACTCTGAGGGAAAAACACAACTTACTATATTTAAGAAGTTAAATCGTTTTCTTAATCAGAAAGCTTGGTTGCACAGTTATAATTATATCTAAAGGCTTTTTGTTGGGAAATATTGCTAAGAGGGGAAACCTGCATGTTAAGAGCAAAGTTTTCGGAATTAGTATCTAAATTTAATGCAATAAGTGAACACGAAATGACCAAAGATATCAACGAGATCATTTGCAGCTGTGGTATCTATCTGGAGAATATTTGGAGAAAGTGAATGCATTGGAATCATGTTTACTGGTATTGAAATTTACTATGGATCCGGAAGATTACTGGGCTAGACTGCAGGAGTTCGACAAGGCAAGAAAACTCTCATATAATGGGCTGATAGCAAATATCAAACTTTTGAACCGTTACTGTAAGCTTGACGAAATAGATCCTATCTATTCAACTAAATACAGCATTGCACGGGTACGGTACTGCACTATACGGAAACCCGTATAAAAAGTTAAAAATAAGGAGTGCTTATTTTGCACTCCTCTAAAAATATTTTCGAGGGTAATTTTCATCCCCGAATTTTTTACCAGCTTAAAAAGGTAAATAAAACATCAGGTCTACTTGTCCGGTACATAGCTGGTTGACGTGTCAATACTGACCGTCTGTGTCGCAGCATCCCACGTTACTCCAAAATCAATGATTTGGGCTATGTCACGGAGCTTGAAATAATTATTTCCGTTTATGTTGTACGCTTTAACATCCAAGGAATTACCTTTGATTTCATTCACAAATACCCTTGCCGTGGATAATACAGCCGTCTTTGCATTGCCATCACCGGCTTTGAGTTCGCCGCCAACAGCAGTATATGCCTTACCAGGGAATAACGTAATCGCCTGATAATTGTTATCCCAAGCTATATCAAACTGCTTATCATTACCGGATAAAGCCTGCGCAAGGTCACGAAGTTTAAAATAATTATTGCCGTTGATATTATAAGCCTCAAAAGTAACCGGCTTACCATTGACCAATATCTTAGAAGATGTCGGCACAGCCGTAACCTTCTGTGTTTCATCCGGCACTATCTTCACATACCCAACAGAACCCAAATTAAGCCCCATAAAGTCCGCATATATCACATATTCACCGGGCTTGTCCAGCTTAATATAACTGCTTTTCGTATAATACCCGGAACCGGATTCCTCCGTAACATAATGAGCATCATCCTGATAAAACTTATCCAATACATAATAAGTATTGCCATTCCGGTTTATCTGAACAGCAGTTATTGTAAGCCAATCCATCAGCGATGTCAGCATCGTGCTTCCTACCACTTCAAAACTCTTAAACACTTTCGAATCCGTAGGTATTGAAGCCGGACAGTCAATCTCTTTCGCTACATTCGTCACACTCATTAAATCATATTTTGTGTAAATAATGCCAGTCTGGTCCCAATTTTCAAACAAGCCAGGAATAATTTCCGTCTTCAACTCCGGAGTTTCCTTTGACGCGGCAAATACCCCATACGTCAGACAAAAAGTCAAAAGAAAGGCCAGCACAATTGATAAAAAACGTTTGGTCATAAATCATTCCCCTTTTCTTTTGTTTTATAATTGTTGTTTAATCGCTTATATAGCGAATAAAACCATCTCTATATTATAATAAAATATTAAAAACACGACAAATTTTTACAATTTTATGTTTCATGGCAAAGGAAACTCGGGAAGCAGTGTATACAACCTGTAATTCCTATACTATTTCATTTTTAACTGGTGCAAACCCAACATTTAACGTATGGCTAAAAGATACACGTTATTCGTACAAACCTGCATTTACTAATGCACGGGTAGTTGGTGATTTCCAATAACCAGGAGAACCCCACCCATCGTAGCATTCAATTGTAAGTTTGATTACATTCGAAACATCCAAATCAATGTTTTCCGGTAATGAACCTGCGGTCATTTCTTGCGAAGTGTACAAGACTTCATCATCCCCATAAATCCTTAATACACATTTGCATGTGTCATCTTTGACTGAATATGGTAGAACATATGTAGCTTTAAATCTCTTATATTTTCCATTCAGCAAATATGTTATTGAAGACCGATCTCCCGAATCCTTAAAACCCCAACCAGTAATCCAAAGGACATCTTGATAAGAATTCCCTGCGTTATCTTTAAAAACCTCTTTATCCTCTTTGCCAAAATCAATATTACTTTTAGTAAAATAATCTAAATCACTAAGCCAAATATTCGGAGAACCAATATCAGGTCTTTGACCTATCCAAATAGCGTTATTTTTGGGGTCCCAATCAACATTCTGTTTCAAGGCTTCACTGATTGCCCTGACGGGAAGATAATTTGTTCCATTGTAGGCAAATGGTTCAACTTTATTTCCTTGTGCATCTTTCAGATCTGCCAATTTTCCATTAACATAAACTTTAGTTCCCATATATACGACTTTTATTGTTTTTTCAATAGATTCTCCAAACACCGTCAAAGAAGATAATAATAAAACCGCTACTATAAAGCCGGCCAGGAAATACTTTAACTTCTGTTTCAACATAGCTAACGACCTCCATAAATAATTTTGCATGAATATTTTACCATAAAATAAGATATTGTCAACTTGTGTAGGATTTTAGGATAGTGTCAAACAGATTTCAAGGGCGCTCTTGACATGTCATTTGCTTTTTACTATAGCGTCCGGATAGCATAACGGCATGTCCGGACGCCTTAAGGAACCTTGTTAACTCAATGCCCATGTAAAAGTTTTCTTCAAAAGCCCCTAATAAGATATATTAGACAACATCGGCCAGCGGCGATAAGGCCTTAACAAACTTCGACCGATCTATAATGCGGATTTCCACATATTCATTTTCTTTATCATATTTCCCTGATGCAACCAATCCCATATGATCACAATCATCACTATGTATAACTCTACTACACAATGAATTAATAATAGCTCTGTATGCTACATTATCAACAATCAACATCCCATCGTTCGCCATTTTTAGCTGCTTTATGAATATGCACTGATACAAACGATTTTATGAAATATGGTATATTACAACCCTTTGACTGAAGTTTTGAAAGTGCTATATCAATATACGAACGCCAAAGATCGTCGTAGTGTGCTTTGTTTCCCTTATATTCTTTTTCGCTTGGATACCTATCTTTGACTTTAATGACTATTGATCCATTATGGTCAACGCTGGATTCCACCCTTGATGATAAATCATTTTCAAAATCAAGCATCTTCATAGTAAGAAACCTCCCCATTATCTATTGTTATATAGCCTAATTCCTTATCTCTTATCAACGACTTGACCTTTTGTGCCTGAGCCATGTTTTCAACGACAATCAACACTCTCCCGGCCATTGAATTGTTGATGAGCTGGCACTGAATATCCTCTTGACCCGGTTCAATTACAGCAACATCATATAACTTGTTGTTAAGCGTGAAAAACAGAGTGAACGGGTATTCTTCCGGTGAATGGTGTTCTACCTTATCTTTAAAATGCTCAATGAAATATAAGAGGACTTCGAAAGCCTTATCCTCATTATAGGAATATTTGATTTTTGATGCATCGTTTACTTTGAGGTATTCGCCATCTTCAACAATAACCTTTTGATTTAACAGCGCTTTAATCCTGTACTTTGTCGTTTCATCCGGAAAAAATCTGCAAATATGTTCTTTTCTAAGTCTTTTGTAATTGCCAAGGATCTTCAATATTTCGATGTCTCTTTGGTGCCTGAGTATCATTTTAACTTCCTCCAACCTATATCATTTATTAAAAATCCAATCAGCAACTTCAGGCGTGTTAAAAACTTCTTCTATAGAAGATATATCCGAAACCGAACAGGACTCAGTTTTCTTTAGTCAAGTCCAAATTTGTGTGTAAATTACCTCGGTCATTAAGCAGTAGCTAATCAAACGATACCTAAGCGTTTATGCCGCGAAAGCTGTTGACAATGAGTACATGGCATGTTAGGCTGTTAGCCGGGCATCACCACTCCAGCATAAGACTTCACCTCAAAGATGAGGGGGGATGGCCCTGATGCCTGAAAACATGCCATGGGAGGCTCATTGTCAACAGACCGTGGAATAAATGCGTCTTCTATGCAGCAGTGCCAGACTTGGATTCCTTATTCTGCACTTGATAATATAGCTGCATATCAAAGTATTTGCGACCGGTCTGCCATTTCTCATCCTGCTCTATTAATAAGGCCCCCATGAGCCGGATAACGGATGCAGCATTGGGAAAGATTCGAATGACCCGTTCTCGGCGACGAATTTCTTCATTCAGTCTTTCCACACCGTTTGTAGTACGAAGCCTCTTACGATACTTCAAGGGTAGTGCAAGAACAGCAGTAATATCATCAAACGCCTCGTCCAGGAGAGCTGTGGCTTTTGGTGCTTTGACTTCATATATTTGAATAATATGGTCTCTGATTTTACGAGCACTCTCAAGGTCAACAGCCTCATAAAGCTGATGCAGTTCTTCCTTCATTTCAGCCTGCAATGCTTTAGGCGTATGATCCAGCATGTTCCTGGAAAAGTGGGTTTGACAACGCTGCCAACTAGCGCCTTGAAAATGTTTTCTAACTGCATTGACCAACCCTTTATGGTCATCAGAGGTAACCAGGCGCACGTTCTTTAACCCACGATCTTTGAGAGAAGAAAAGAACTCACCCCAACTGCTTTCTGATTCGCTATTTGCTAGCTGAAACCCGATGATTTCACGATAGCCATCTTCGTTAACGCCAATGGCAATCAGCATGCCTCTCGATTGTATACGTCCATTTTCCCGCACCTTAACATAGATGGCATCCACCATGAGAAAGGGATATTGGCTTTGCAACGGTCTTGTGCGGAATGCTTCTATCATCGGATCCAGGTTCTTGCAAAGTTCTGAGATGGTCGATTTTGAAAACTTTCTACCACATAGCTCCTCTGTTATTAATTCAACCTTTCGAGTAGAAACACCATTGATGACCATCTCCATCATAGCAAGCATTAATGCCTGTTCACTACGCTGATACCGAGCAAAAAGCTCTGTAGTGAACTGCCCATTGCGATGCCTGGGAACCCGCAATGTGAGCGTACCAACTCGAGTTGTTATTTGCCTATCCCGAAATCCATTGCGGTATGCGGTTCTTTCTTCGGTGCGCTCATAGGGTTCCGCACCTATTTGCTCTGTAGATTGAGCCAAAAGGATCTGGTTGAAGATTTCCTCCAATAATTTGGAAAATGCTTCTTCCTTACCATTTGATAAAAATAATCCGTGCAAAAGTTCCTCGGTTATAGTAATATTAAACTGAGCCATGGTTCATCCTCCTCGGTTTGGTATTTGTTTGGCAACTTATATTTTAACCGAGGTATGAGCTTTGGCTCAACTTCTTTTTACACCATTATATAGACTTAATCTAGAGCCCTGTTGTTATATCCCATGAATGCTTTAGCCAATGACCAAATGGAGCGAATTAGATCATTATTAAGAGATTTTCCCAATATTACTTTTGGTAGGTATACCGGGGAGACAGAAAAAGATTTAAATATTGCGCTTGAAAAATACGAAAAGCAGTATAACAGAAAACCGTTGAAAAATGAACTCATTTCAAGAAAACAAATGTGGAATACACCTCCCAACATTCTGTTAACGAACTACGCAATGCTTGAATACCTATTATTGCGTCCAGACGACAGTGTTTTCTTTGATGATAGTAAGTATGCTAAATATTGGAAATTTATTATCCTTGACGAAGCCCATACATATAAAGGGGCAAAAGGAATTGAAATGTCAATGTTGTTAAGACGTTTAAAGGAAAGAATAAACAGACATAGCCAGAGCAAACTTACATGTATAGCAACAAGTGCTACTCTTGGAAAAGGAAGAGAAGAATATAAAGCCATTTCAGAGTTTGCTAGCCAATTATTCGGAGAAAATTTCGAATGGTCCGAAAATATTCCAGAAAAACAGGACATAATTGAGTCAGAAAAGATACCATTGCGTTTATCCAGTGAAAGTTGGGGTAAACCCGATTCAGAACTTTATAAAAAATGGGAGTTAATTGTAGCCAATACAAATGAAGATAGCAGAATTGCTTTACTGGAAAAAACAGGTTTAGTTTATGGTGTACCAAAAGATATTCTAAAAAAAGCCAGAATAAATTGTAATAAAGACTGGCGTGTGTTTCTTTACGAAGTGCTTAAAGGTGACAGAACAGTCCAGTCTGTTCAGGAGGAGCTGCAGAATAAACCACAGCATTTAACAGCTTTTGCAGAGAAACTTTTTGAAGGACATGAAAACCGTAATGAATTGTTAATAGCCTTGGTGAACCTGGCAAATATGGCTAGACAAAACAATGATACACCACAGCTTTTACCGGCTAGGTATCACCTGTTTGTACGAGCTGTGGAAGGAATGTATTTGGCATTAAAACCACAAAAGCAAATATTTCTGGAACGATACCGAACGAACAGAGTTAAGGATAAGGAATATCCTGTTTATGAAATAGCAGCATGCAGTCAATGTGGGTCATTATATATTGTTGGTAATATTATCGATGAGCAGAATGGCAGTTATCTAATTCAAGGATCAGATATAGGTAATCATCCTGACTATTTTCTTTTAGAATCTGAGCATAAAGAATTAACTGAAATAGATGAAGATGAAGAGGTAATGCTATCTCAAAATACAGTTCAGTCAGGCAAATATGAAGAATTCATTCTTTGTGCCTCATGTGGCTCCATAAATAAAGCCAGGATTGTTGGTAAAAAATGTGAGTGCAGCGAAACCAGTTATTTTCATTTAGTAAAAGTTCAAAAGGGAAAAGATGGTAATGCATACAAATGTCCAGCATGTGGCAAATGCAATCCCAAAGGTATAATATGGAAATTTTTGACAGGTTCAGAAGCGTCTGCAAGCGTTTTGTGCAATGCGTTATATCAGGAGATTGAACCTAAAATTATTGAAAAAAGGTCAGTAATAGTTGATGAGGACGATGAATGGGCTCCAGTAAATCATACAAAAGAAAGCAAAATTGAAAGCAGAAAATTGCTTGTGTTTTCTGATAGCAGGCAGGATGCTGCTTTTTTTGCTCCATATTTTCAGCGTACATATAATCAGATATTACATCGTTCTCTTATACTAAAAACTCTTGTTGATAATAAAGAGGATGTCATAAATAATAAATGGAGACTTCAAGATCTGGTGGGCCCTGTTATAAAAGTTGCGGAAGAAGCAGGACTATTAAAAGGGATGAGCCTGCAAGAGAAAAAAGGTGAAATATGGAAATGGATAATGTATGAACTAATAGCCTTTGACAGGAGAAACAGCCTTGAGGGATTAGGGTTATTAGGATTTGAATTATCAAAACCTGACGGATGGGGGCCGCCAAGATATTTATTAACAGGTAAATGGTCGTTAACTGCTGATGAAGTATGGACATTGTATAAAATACTGTTTGACAGCCTCAGAGTCAAAGGTGTGGTTTCTTTTCCTGATTATGTATCTCCTACTGATGAATTTTTTGAACCGAGGAATAAGGAGATATACTTCAGA
>ENA-OWPA01002112-OWPA01002112.1-bioreactor-metagenome-genome-assembly--contig:-NODE-2112-length-10680-cov-10.573140_pt1 | contig 10680 bp, 8 predicted proteins | sample MGYA00238139_ERZ651803 | MGnify/ENA primary metagenome ERZ651803 (study PRJEB26909, sample SAMN07631231) | bioreactor metagenome | isolation source: Switchgrass digestor | place: USA: Dartmouth...
TCATTAGTATTATGGGTGGGGAAATGGCTGAAAGAATTAGAATGTATTTAACTAAATTAAACAGGAAGGTATTGGCAGTACTAAGTGCAATAATATTATTGATACTACTGATAAACCTACATAGGCATGAGGTATTAAACATATTCAGCTTCATGAATGAAGATACCATAGTAATAGATGCGGGACATGGAGGAATAGATGGAGGAGCGGGAAACAAAAACGATATATTGGAAAAGGATATAAATTTACAGGTTAGTGCAAAATTGAAAAAGGAGCTAATAGTAGAAGGATTCCAAGTCATAATGACAAGAGAAGAAGATATATCCCTTGAAAATTTCAGTGAAATAAGCGGTTCGAGGTATAGAAGAGACCTAAATGCTAGAAAGAGCATCATAAATAACAACAGACCTTTAGCATTTGTAAGCATCCATTGCAATTCAAGCAAAAGAAGTACAGCTAGAGGCATTAAGGTATATCACTATCCAGACTCTATTGAAGGAGAAAAATTAGCCAAATGTATAAGCCAATCTATAGATGAAAATTTCTATAAAGGATACATGGATGATGAAATTATGAAGACAGAAATACTAACTGAAAATTTCTTTATATTAAGGGAAACAGAGTATTCAGGAGTACTGATAGAAGTAGGATTTTTAACAAACCCTGAAGAAAATCAATTATTAAGAGACGATGAATATCAAAGACAAATAGCTAGAGCCATAAAAAAGGGAATACTTAAATATTTAGAGTAAGCTAGGGAAGTAGCCTTAGCTTATTTTATTATGGTATAATAGCTGTGATATTACTAAAGGAGGAGGGATTTGCATGAACAGATACGAGGAAAATAGGAATTTTATGAAGTCAAATTTTCATGAGCAGGTGGAATCTGACCAGCAGAAACAATTGCCTCAACCACCACTTCAGAAACCATATAGTGAGAAGGATGAACTAATAGAACTACCTAAGGTAGACAGAAGCATTATAACGAAAAATGATATATATGACTGTATAATTGACAGGGTGAGCCATAGAAAGTATAAGGACGAATCATTGAAGCTTGAAGAGTTATCTTATCTTCTTTACATGACTCAGGGAGTTAAGTCCATCAGAGGAGATAACTATGCAACTATGAGAACTGTACCATCGGCAGGAGCAAGACACCCCTACGAAACCTATCTGGCAGTTGATAAAGTAGAAGGATTGAAAAAGGGAATATATAGATATATTCCTATAGAGCATAAGCTAGTATTAGTAAAGGAAGACGAGGATATCTCCAGCCATATTGTAGAGGGAACCTTAGGTCAGAAGTTTGCAGGGACTGGTCAGGTAAACTTTATATGGAGTGCCATACCCTATAGAAGTGAGTGGAGATATGTACATAAATCCCATAAGGTAATGCTCATAGACGCAGGGCATATTTGTCACGCATTGTATTTAGCATGTGAATCAATAGGCTTAGGTACTTGTGCCATTGCAGCCTATGATCAAAAATATATGGATAGTCTAATAGATGTAGATGGGGAGGATGAATTTGTAGTATATATGGCACCAGTAGGTAGAGTGATTTAAGGGATGTACAGATTTTGGAGTAAAGATGTCGAATTTATTAAAATATTTGATTTAAATCATTTAATCTATATTTCCATATTAGTGGTGACATTAATTACACTTACATTAAAACGAAAAAAGGTTAAAGCGAAATCAGATAAAATTAGGAATATAATCTTGGTTATATCAGTTTTACAGCAGATGTTGCTCTATTTATGGTATTTCTTTGAGACAGGTTTCGATGTTTCAGAGGCACTACCACCGCAAATCTGTCGTATTTCTTCTTTATTGGGAATATATTTTCTAATAACAAAAAATAAGAAAGCTCTTGATATAATGTTCTATTTTGGGCTTTATGCCTATGGTTCTTTTTTATATCCATCAAGGATTTATCCTATATATCATGCTATAGGGATTTCATTTGTTATAAATCATATTATTACCATATTGTTACCCTATTTTGCATATATTGCTTATGACTGGAGACCTAATTTTAAGAGCTTTATTAAATCAAGTAAATATTTCTTAGTCTATTTTGTATTGGTATACTTTTTAAATCCAATAATAGATGGAAATTATTTTTACCTTAAATATAGACCATTCTTCAAAGAATGGCCTGATTATATCTATGTACCCTTTGTTGTAATATTTACGATTTTCATATTCTATATTGGATATACTGCTGTCAAACTTATATCCAAAATGACGAAAACAAGGGTTATAAAACAAAAACAATGAGATAGAATTTTCTCATTGTTTTTTCTTTAATTTGTTTGATAATCATTATCAATGGGTAAACTCTATTATAGACAACCTTTATACATTACATAAGATGAATAAATTTTAACTATAGGAGGTGTTAACTTGCCAAGGGAATTTAAAGCAGGATGCCAAAGACCAAATGTTAAGAAGGACATTGAAGTGAAAGAGACACAAACAGAAGAAAAGCAAATTATTAAGGAGGAGATTGATTTGATTAAAGTTGGACAACCAGCGCCAGATTTTACTTTACCAGCTTATCACAATGGAAAGTTTGTTGAATTAAGCCTTTCAGAGTTTAAAGGGAAATGGGTACTATTATGCTTCTACCCAGGAGACTTTACCTTCGTCTGAGCTACTGAAGTATCAGCAGTTGCTGATAGATATAAGGAATTACAGGAATTAGGAGTAGAAGTCATATCAATAAGTGTAGACAGTGTATTCGTTCACAAAATGTGGAATGACTACGAACTATTAAAGATGGTAGATGGAGGTATTCCATTCCCAATGGGTTCAGATCAAGATGGAAGTATTGGTAAGAAATATGGAATATATGATGAAAATGGCGGAGTGGAAACAAGAGGTAGATTCATAATTGATCCAGACGGAATAGTACAAGGCTTTGAGGTACTTACTCCTTCAGTAGGAAGAAATGTAAGCGAAACAATAAGACAGATTAAGGCTTTCCAATTAGTAAGAGAATCAGAGGGAACTGAAGTTACACCATCAGGATGGCAGCCAGGTAAGAAGACATTGAAACCTGGACCTGAATTGGTAGGAAATGTGTGGAAAGAGTGGAATATTAAAGAAGCATATGACAGTGCGGCAGCAACTGAATAAAATATATTAGATGAGTCAGATTATAATCTGACTCATTTAATTTTTTTGTAGAGTATAATATAATAGAATACAAGTATAGAATAATTGTTTTTAACTTATATCAGGAGGTAATGCTTGTGGAGTTTAATTATATGAATTATAGATATCCATCTCAAAGAATGGTGACTATAGGCAATAGGGGAATGGTAGCAACATCTCAACAATTAGCTGCCAATGCTGGTTTGGATATCATAAAAAAGGGAGGTAACGCTATAGATGCTGCTATAGCTACAGCAGCTTGCCTTACAGTAGTGGAGCCTACTTCAAATGGCATAGGCGGGGATGCCTTTGCTCTCATATGGTATAAGGATAAGCTTTTGGGGCTCAATTCATGTGGATATGCTCCTGAAAATCTATCCCTTGAAAGGCTGGAGGCTGATGGAATAAAGGAAATACCCAAGTATGGGTGGGTTCCTGTAACTGTGCCGGGAGTCCCAGCAGCCTGGGCTGAGCTTTCAAGGACTTTGGGCAGGCTTCCTCTATGGGAAGTATTGCAGCCGGCCATAGATTATGCAATGAACGGGTTTGGAGTTTCTCCAACGGTGGCATACTATTGGGAAAGGGCCTACAATACATATAAAAAGGTATTAAGGGAAGATATGTTTAAGTACTGGTTTGAAACATTTACAAGGGACGGAAGAACCCCAAGGGCTGGTGAAGTATGGACATTGCCTGACCATGGAAATACCCTGATGGAAATTGCAGATACGGAAGCAGAGTCCTTCTATCAGGGAGATCTGGCAGATAGAATAGATGCCTTTTCAAGAGAAACTGGTGGATACATAAGAAAAAAGGACCTGGAGGGATATAAGCCTAAATGGGTGAAGCCCATATCTGTAAACTACAGAGGTTATGATATATGGGAGATACCTCCAAATGGCCAGGGAATTGTTGCATTAATGGCACTTAACATACTGAAGGAGTTTGAATTTACAAATAAGGATGATCCATTAGCATATCACAGGCAGATTGAAGCAATAAAGCTTGCCTTTGCAGATGCCAGGGAATATGTAACTGAAGAGGAAAAGATGGAAGTAAAGGTCAGTGACCTTCTGTCAGACGCCTATGGAAAGGAAAGGGCTAAGCTAATTGGAAATGAAGCCATAATTCCAACCTGTGGAAGGCCTAGTAGCGGAGGTACTGTATATTTAGCTACAGCAGATGATGAAGGAAATATGGTATCATATATTCAAAGCAATTACATGGGATTTGGTTCAGGGTTGGTAGTTCCAGGCACAGGAATAGCATTGCACAACAGAGGGCATAATTTCACAATGGACCCTAACCATGTAAACTGTGTTGAGCCGGGTAAAAGACCATACCATACAATAATACCTGGCTTCATAACTAAAGACAACAAAGCAGTAGGGCCCTTTGGAGTCATGGGAGGATTCATGCAGCCTCAAGGCCATGTTCAGGTGGTAATGAACATGATAGATTTCAAATTGAATCCACAAGAAGCCCTGGATGCCTATAGATGGCAGTGGGAAGAAGGAAAGAAAGTGAACATAGAGCCAGACTTTCCAAGCTATATAGCAAGGGAACTGGAGTCAAGAGGACATGAAATATGTTCTTTGATTGATACAGGCAACTTTGGAAGAGGACAGATTATTTTAAGGCAGAGTGATGCATTAATAGGAGGAACAGAAAAAAGAGCAGACAGCGCTGTAGCTGCATGGTAGTAATGATAAGGAGGAGATAATATGTTCAGAGAAATGAGAAGAAAAGAGAAACAGCTAAGCCATGAGCAGTCCATTGAAATACTGAAGAAATGTGAGTATGGTGTATTGTCTGTTGTAGGGGAAAATGGATATGCCTATGGGGTACCCCTAAGCTATGTATATGTAGATAACAAGATATATTTTCATAGTGCTTTAACAGGCTATAAGTTAGACTGTATAGAATACAACAACAAGGTTTCGTTTTGTGTTGTAGGAGATACAAAGCTATTGCCAGATAAATTTGATACTGAGTATGAAAGCGTAATAGTATTTGGAAGGGCTCAGGAAGTTACTGGAGAAGAGAATTATACTGCACACATTGAGCTGTTAAAGAAGTATTCAGCTGATTATATGGAGGAAGGGAAGAAGTATTTAGAAAAGGCTGGGAAAAACACGAGAATCTTTAAGATAGACATTGAGCATATGACTGGAAAATTAGGCAGATAGCCAAGGATGAGTAAAACTTATCCTTCATGGCAGTATGGAGGTATATGAATGGAAAGAGTAACAATCTGGACCAGGCAGGACATTAGAAGCCTTGAAGGCTTAAAAGCCAATGGGGTCTATAGAGTTAAAAGACAGTACATAGAAGAACAATACGGAGATATTGCAGAGCATTATATTAAGCTTTACAGATGGTTCACTGAAACTGCCAGTAAAATTGTTCCTAAGCCTGATGGTGTTTACTTTCCCATATGGTGCTCAATTAGCTATGAAAACATGTTAAGGCCCACAGAAAATACAGTTTGCTATGAATTGGAAGTAGATAAATCTCAGGTCATATATTTTGATGGAAGCAAGTGGGATTTTGTTTTAAACCATCGCTATCTCCCAAAGGATGAAAATGATGACAGGGAGTACTTGGAGGACATGAAGAGAAAAGGCTTTAAAGATATTGATATATATTCATTTATCGAAGGGAAATATTCATATCTATATCCTTTGGAAAAGAAAAGAATAATGGACAGCTGGGTGAGAATATTTGAAATAGACAACTGGAACATATTCACAGTTCAGGCTAACATATGGGAGATAAGGCCGGAGATGATTAAGAACATATTGTATTATGAAAAATAAAGGGAAATTCAAGGCGGAGGCAGCTGAGTGCTAACTGGTTATCTTCCTTATGATATTTCTGGGAAGAGCATTGGTTATAAACAGCATTACCAAATAGGCTCCTCCGCCAGTTCCCAAGCTGGTAAAGAATATGGTGGAATCCCTGGAGAGCAGTTCTTTGAATATATTTATGCTATAATGCGCTATTATAAACATTATTAGGCTGGCTAAAACCGGTTTTAGAAGAATATCCTTGTAATCTATTTTTAATTTTACCTTTTTGTTTATGGTAATATGGTCCAGTATGAAAATTACAATGCCTGATAAAAAGAAACCAATAAAGAATCCATTTACTCCAAACCTTGGATTCCCGATTAAGGTATAAATGCATCCTACCTGCAGGCTTAGCCCTATTAGCCTGTTTATTGTAGCAGATACTTGCATGTTTAGCCCGTTAAGTATTCCAGAACAGGTATGTTCCAGTGACATAAATATGGTTCCAAAGGACATGGCTCTTATGAAATAGCCAACCTGCGTATCTTCGTATATATAGTATCCCAACTCTTCAGAAAACATCAGGCATACTCCTGTAAGGGGTATTGCTGCAAGCAAAGTCATTTTCAGGGAAAAGTTTATATCTTTTTTTACCATATCATATCTTTTTAATGACATATTTTCAGATAGACTTGGAACTAAATTGGTGACAATGGCTCCTGTCACTATAAATGGAAGGGCAATTAAGGGCATTGCCATACCTGATATCCTGCCCAGGGTTGAAACTGCTTCGCTATTGATATATCCTATTTCCATAAGTTTTCGTGGTATGAATATGGAGTTTGCAAACCTTAGTATAACGCTTATTAAATCGGCTATGGCTATAGGTGCAGATATGGAAAATATCTGTTTTAGTATTTCAAAGGCAGATTTTAACTGATATTTAATATAAGCCTTTTTATCATTGGTTTTCCTCAGCATTGATGTGAGCCATACTAAATCAAATATTTCTCCTATGGAAATACCGCATATGGCAATTAAGGCACCTTTAACAGGTGTCATTGGATAGGCCAAGGTAAGCATAAAAAATACTATTATCAGCTGAGCAACATGCTCTATTATCTGAGAAACATTAGGTACAGCTATTTCTCTCAATCCGTAATAATACCCCCTTAGAGTTATGGTAAGGGGAAGCAGTATAACTGCAGGAATGAGAAAATAAATGGGCACAATTATGAATTTATTTTTATATATGTTAATGGCGATATCATCGCCAAATATGGCTATTATTGTACTAAAGCAAATCCCAAAGGCTAAGGCTAAAAAAATGGACACCTTGAGTATCTTTCTGGTGGTATGGTAATCCTTCCTTGAATTGTATTCTGCCACTAATCTGGAAATGGCAGTTGGTATACCGGCACTGGATATGACAATGAAAATCATCATAACAGATCTGGCCATGTGTGCCAGTCCTAATCCTTCAGCACCTATGTATTTTGACAGCATGACATCGTATACGAAATCCACACCTCTTACTATGAAGTTGATTATAACCATAAGTATAGACCCATAAATGAAACCTTTTGCTTTCAAAAAATCACCCCATATTCATAGCCCTTAAAGTTTGAGTATATTAATCTATATGTCAGATTAAGCAAATTTATTTTATTTTTTTGATGACTAGGGAGTATGATAATGATAAAATGTAATATAGCCCTTCTAGGAGGTGATGCCTGTAATAAAAATAAAAACATAAGCGCCAGAGCTCGTAAGAGCTGACGAGGACATGGTTTATCGAAGATTCGGCGGATGCCATGAAGGTGAGCTACCACCTTTGAGGGCTATACAAATCCTGCAAGCAATTGCAGGGACAAATGTAGCCTAGGTAGCAAAAGTATTCATAAGGGGTGAAAGTATGTGCGGTATAGTTGGTTATATTGGAAACAGGAATGCGGCTAACATATTGATAGAAGGCTTGGAAAAGCTGGAATATAGAGGATATGACTCAGCTGGAATAGCTGTAATAAATGAAAATGGAGTGGAAGTGAAAAAGCATAAAGGTAGACTTTCTGTACTAAAGGACAGCCTTGGAGAAAAAGTGTTGGAAGGTACCATAGGAATAGGCCATACAAGATGGGCAACCCACGGGGAGCCTTCAGACGTTAATGCTCATCCACATTTGAATTCAAATAATGCCATAGCAGTTGTTCACAATGGAATAATTGAAAACTATATTCCATTGAAGGAGGAACTTATAGAAAAGGGCTATGAATTTAAATCCGACACTGATACTGAGGTTATCCCTCATCTGATTGACTGCTACTACAATGGAAATATAATTGAAACTGTTCAGAAGGTAGTATCTATGCTGGAAGGGTCATATGCCTTAGGAATAATAGACAGCAATAATCCGGATATGGTCATTGCAGTGAGAAAGGATAGCCCACTGGTAGTAGGAATAGGAGAAGGCGAAAACTTCATTGCTTCTGATATTCCAGCCATATTGAACCATACAAGGAAGGTATATCTTCTGGAGAATAATGATATGGCGGTATTAAGGGCTGACAGCGTAGAGATAATGAAAACTGACGGAACCAAGGTAAACAGGGAGATATTCAATGTAAACTGGAATGTGGAATCTGCAGAAAAAGGCGGATATGACCATTTCATGATCAAGGAAATACATGAACAGCCAAAGGCAATTAAGGATACAATAAGCTCTAGAATTAATAGGATGGGACAAATAGACATTAAGGATATTACCTTGGAAAAGGAATATATAAGGAATATAAATAAAATATATATGGTATCCTGTGGAACTGCATATCATGCAGGACTGGTAGGCAAAGTTCTAATAGAGAAGTATGCTAAAATACCTGTTATAGCAGAGGTGGCATCAGAGTTCAGATATGGAAATCCTTTTATTGACGAGAACACTTTAATGATAGTTGTAAGCCAGTCCGGAGAAACAGCAGATACCCTTGCAGCCTTAAGGCTGGCAAAGGAAAGAAAGGCTAAGGTTTTGGCAGTAACCAATGTAGTTGGAAGTTCCATTTCAAGGGAATCAGACTATCCTCTTTATACCTGGGCAGGACCGGAAATAGCAGTGGCTTCAACTAAAGCCTATACAGCCCAGCTTGCAGCATTAGCATTAATTGCCCTGGATATGGCAGTGAAAAGAGGGGCTGTTGAGGATGTATCTGAAATAGTTAATGAGCTTAAACTACTGCCTGAAAAGGTAGAAGAGATATTAAAGCATTTAGATAAAATGAAGAAAATGGCAGAGGAAGTATATAAGACTGAGGATATATTCTTCATCGGAAGAGGATTGGACTACTATGTGGCTATGGAAGGCTCATTGAAGCTAAAGGAAATATCCTACATCCACTCAGAAGCAATGGCTGCAGGAGAGTTAAAGCACGGAACATTGGCTTTAATAGACAAGGGAACTCCTGTTATAGCCTTAGCAACGCAGGATAAATTATATGACAAGATGCTTAGCAACATCAAGGAGGTAAAGGCCAGAGGAGCCTATGTAATAGGAGTTGCCAAGGAAAGTAACAGGGAAATAGAAAAGATAGTTGACAGGGTAATATATATTCCTGAGGTTATGGATGAACTATCACCAGTATTGGCAGTAGTGCCATTACAGATACTGGCCTACTATGTAGCTTTAAACAGAGGCTGTGACATAGATAAGCCAAGGAATCTGGCAAAATCAGTAACAGTGGAGTAAAATAGCTGAGGTAAAGTTTACTTCTGTTGTATAACTCTAAAAAACTCGTGTCACGAATAAAAAAGTTGTGTTATAAATAAAAAAGTCATGTTAAAAGTCATGGTGAAAATAGGGCAGAAAGCCTTATTGTAGCCATGATTTTTGTTTTAGGATGAGTAGGGTAAAGGGGTAAGGTATAAGGTTAAAAGCATTGATTTTATTGGATTTGAATAGAGTATTGATGAAAGATATTGATAAAAACTTTTCCCTTTTCCCTTGAACCTTATCCCTATTTCTGACACGACTTTTTTATCTAAAATGAGAGGGAAAATAGGAAAATATTAGGAGAAAGAGACAGGGAAAAGGGGTGATTTTTGACATGACTTTTTTATATGGAAGAGATTAGGAAAATAGGGTTAAGGCGAGAAGGTGCAAGGGTTTGAGGAGGATGGGGGTTTGACATGAGTTTTTTATTTGTATACATAGTTAGGATTAAGTTTTATTCTAAAAAGGGTTAAGGGATAAGGGGAAAAATAAAAAAGTTGTGTTAGAGATAAAAAACTTGTGTTAAAAATAATAAAGTCGTGTCAAATAGATAATAAAGTTGTGTTAGATAATTCAATGCATAATAGTTAAAAATAGGAAAGCCTCTTAACAAAGAAGAAAAGAAAATGAACTTCTAAAATTATATATTTCTTTATACAAGAATAGAGATGCAATTATGTTACTTGCCTTTAAATAAATAAGTCTTAAACCTTGAATCCTAATAGACTTTTCTTCCCGTTGTATATCGTATTATCTTTTTTTATTTCTATAGATGATAGAACGATAATTAAAAAATAGAAAAGTACTTTCATAAGTGGCAAAGTTGTATTTAAATAAAAATAGAGTTATGTTATATTAAGGTCATAACAAGTAGTATATTACGGATAGATTAAGTCTATATAATGGTGTAAAAAGAAGTTGAGCCAAAGCTCACACCTCGGTTAAAATATAAGTTGCCCAACA
>ENA-OWPA01002116-OWPA01002116.1-bioreactor-metagenome-genome-assembly--contig:-NODE-2116-length-10672-cov-3.187353_pt1 | contig 10672 bp, 6 predicted proteins | sample MGYA00238139_ERZ651803 | MGnify/ENA primary metagenome ERZ651803 (study PRJEB26909, sample SAMN07631231) | bioreactor metagenome | isolation source: Switchgrass digestor | place: USA: Dartmouth...
CAAGACTTATCCCGGGCATGCTGACGGTTTCGGCCTGCAAAAGCCAGGGTCAGCGGTCAGCCCTACGGGAATCAGATTTTTCTCCATGGAAGGCTGGTCAAGCATTGAAAATAAGACAACGGAGCTTACCTCGGAAGAATTTATAAACGGTGCATCCACTATTGATGAAATAGTTGATCGATACAGCAAACTGACTGCAAAGAATTTCAGCATATGCGGCGACCTGTTGAAGCAGTATGGAGAATATAATATTGCGGCGTCAGCGGAAGCCGGACTTAATGAGGATAATACCAACCTTCTGAAATTTATGGACATGTGGGAGGACACCCATTTGTTTTGGGAGGGAACCCCGGAAGATTACATGAAATCGCTGATTGCAACATTGGGAATAGATTCCCAGCAGGCAGGGCAGATCTCTAAAAGTCAGAATATACTGACAAGCCAGATAGATAACCGCCGTACTTCAGTATCAGGTGTTTCGATAAATGAAGAGATGGCTAATCTGGTGAAATTCCAGCATGCGTATAACGCAGCGGCAAAAATGATTTCAACCATGGCTCAGATATACGATACGCTGATAAACAGGGTCGGGGTATAAAGCTATTAAAGCTATTATTTAACGACCGGTTATCGAAAGGAGTTATACTATGCGCACCACGAATAACATGCTTATAAACAATATGATATTCTATATGAAAAGCAATCTGGAGAGATTGAGCAAACTCCAGATGCAGGTGGCTACCGGTAAAAAGATTTCCGTGCCGTCGGATGATCCGATAGTTGCTTCCAGAGCCCTGAAGTTCAGAACCGATGTATCCCAGGTGAAGCAGTTTCAAAGAAATGCCAAGGACGCCACTTCATGGATGGAGATAACAGAAGACGCTGTGGGAAAGATGGGAGACATCATACAAACGGTCTATGACCGGGCAGTACAAGCTGCAAATACAGGTACGATGGAACCCCATGAAAGAGAGAGCATAAGGCGGGAAATTGAGCAGCTGAAGAGTCAGCTCATACATCTTGCCAACACTTCCTATGCAGGAAGGTATATCTTCTCGGGTTACAGCACCGACAAAAAGCTCTTAAATGAAGACGGTACATATGCCATATCCGTATCATCCAATGAGACAGCGGTCATAAAGGGCGGATTGCTTCAGACTCCCATTACCATAGGTACAGGAAACAACACCTTTGAAATAAGCCTTACCGGTGGAGGGTACAAGACAATAACCCTGAACCCGAAGACATACAACTCCCTGGACGATCTTGCTGCTGATATTGAGAAAAGCATAATTGACGCTGATCCGGCGTTTGAGAACATAAGCGTAAAAAACAATGACGGAAGACTGGAGTTTTCTTTGCGGGATACAAGCGATGTCAATGGCAACAGCCTGAGGATATACCTGAAAAAAGGAACAGCAAATGATTTGCTGGATTCCATAAATATCAAGACGGATGCTATTTCAGGGATAACAGTATCAAAGAGCGAAGATATCAACTACCAGTTGGGCATAGGAGATCTGCTCAATGTCAATGTTCTGGGCACGAATCTTTTTGGTTCCGGTGTGGAAGGAGATATAGGTGAAGTTATACTGAAGCTGAATAATTTTATTGATTCCCTGACAATTACAGATAATAAGAGCTATATATTCGGGCAGGAACTGAAGATCGATTCGGACAATATTCTGGAATTTAAAGGAAATGAGAAGTTCAGTATAACCATAGACGGTGTGACCAAGGAAATCACAATTCCTGCCAAGACCTATGATGGAAATGCCGCGGCGGGACAGACTCTGGACGATTTGGCCAAGGATCTTCAGACACTGATAAATAAAGCAGGTTTTAGCGTTACGGTGGAAAACAACAACGGAAGGATTGTAATAAGCGAGGACAGCGGTAAAAAAATAACCCTTAAGGAAGGTACAGCGGGATTGGATGCCTTAAGAAAACTCAAGATATATACAGGTACTGACAAAACTGTTACTTCTTTTACCGCTGCTGAAGGCTTGGATAATGCAATAGGTGATTCTCAGGCGATTCTGGATAAGTTTCTGAGCATCCGGGCCGATATCGGAGCAAGGATGAACAGATCGGAGCTGACCTTGAATCGCCTGGAAAATGATGAGTTGAATTTTACAAAACTTATGAGTGATAATGAAAATGTTGATTTGTCAGAAGCGATAACCAATCTTTTGAACGAAATGAATGTTTACAGTGCATCCCTGGCGGCGAGCGCTAAAGTGATAATGCCTACTCTGGTTGATTTTCTGACATAGAAATAATTGAATGGAGATAATATATATGGATATTGTTACACGGCACTTTGGGAAAATAACGGTGAAGGATGAAGATATAATAGATTTTCCGGAGGGCATTCCGGGTTTTGAGGACACAAAAAAGTTTGTGCTTCTGGACAACGGAGATAAGACTTCACCTTTCCGGTGGCTGCAGGGAGTGGATAATCCGCAGCTGACCTTTGTTTTGATTGACCCGAGATACTTCAGGCCAGACTATGTAGTGGATGTGAATGACGCTGACGTGGAGATACTGGATATCAAGGATGTTGGCAAAGTCCTCGTTTTTGCAGTTGTGGTAATACCGGAGGATATCTCAAAAATGACTGCAAATCTTAAAGCTCCCGTGCTTATAAACATGGAAAACAGAAAAGGTAAACAAGTGGTAAACGAAAACAGCAATTACAAGGTCAGGCACTACATAATGGAAGAACTGAAACTGATTGGAGGACAGGTATAGATGCTGGTGCTGACAAGAAAAAAGGGTCAATCGATAATGATAGGTGAAGACATAGAAATAACAGTTGTTGATATTCAGGGGGATCAGATACGCCTTGGCATAGAGGCTCCTAAAAATGTTGCTATACACAGGAAGGAAGTGTTTATTGAGATACAGGAGGAAAACAGGAAAGCAGCGGAAGTAAACCCGGAGAAGTTAAGAGGTATACTTCATGGACAGTTGGAAATTAAGAAAGTAGAAAAAACAGACTAAAGTATTTTTACGGATGGTCGATATATTTATTGAAGTCATATATGCCATTGCATAAAGCAGCATTATAAAGTGTGTTTTTGCACCGGCCGGGCAGAAAAAGCTTTTTATATGGTTTATATGCAAAATATCAAGCTAAAGACCCATGGATGGGAACTTTAGGTAAAATCAAGGAGGATGAATTATATGATTATTAATCACAATCTGATGGCTATGAATGCTCAGCGCCAGCTGACAATAAACAGCAATGCGCAATCCAAATCCCTGGAAAAGCTCTCTTCCGGCTACAGGATAAACAGAGCCGGTGACGATGCTGCAGGTCTGGCAATATCCGAAAAGATGAGAAGTCAGATCAGAGGTTTGACGCAGGCTTCAAGGAACGCTCAGGACGGTATTTCCCTCATACAGACTGCGGAGGGTGCATTGAATGAAACCCATGAAATACTGCAGAGGATGAGGGAACTGGTGGTACAGGCCGGCAACACCGGGACAAATGATACAGCAGATTTGCAGAAAATACAGGATGAAATAACAGCTCTCCAGAAAGAACTGGGTGGAATCGATGGAGACAGCGGAATTTCAGATCGTACCCAGTTCAATGGTAAGGCCTTGCTGAATGGAACTGTAACAACCGGCTTTACTTTCCAGATTGGTGCCAATACCGGGCAACAGGTATCCCTTGCCATTTCATCAATGTCAGTTGCAAGCCTGGGAGTGGGCGAAGGTTCAATTAACGTTGTCAATTTTGCTACAAACTCCACTGCATTTGATACCCAACTGAAAGCCATAGATGAAGCCATAGAAAAAGTTTCATCTCAGCGTTCAGCCCTTGGTGCTATGCAGAACAGGCTGGAGCATACCATCAAGAATCTGGACAATGCTGCTGAGAACCTGCAGGCTGCAGAATCCCGTATCCGTGATGTAGACATGGCTAAAGAGATGATGGAGTACACGAAGCAGAGCATACTCAATCAGGCGGCTACTGCAATGCTTGCTCAGGCAAATCAGGTACCACAGAATGTGCTCCAGTTGTTGAGGTAATTCATAATTGTATAAAAAGGAGAGTGAATCAGCTCTCCTTTTTTAATATGTTAGCCTTACAGAATATATTAGCTTTATAGAGAACTCCTGAAGGAGTGCTGTATAAAACTAATAATACACTTAACAATACACCAAACAATACACTCATACAATATCTTATAAAGAAGAGGTAAGCTTTATGAAATTGAGCATAGCAATGATTGTAAAGAATCAGTCGAAACACCTTGATGAATGCTTGAAGAGCCTGCAACCTGTAAGGGATAAAATAGATTCAGAACTTATAATAGTGGATACCGGTTCTGAGGATGATACTGTAAAAATTGCGAAGAGATATACCGATAAGGTGTATTTTTATGAATGGACAGGGAATTTTGCCGAGATGCGGAATATTTCCATAAGTCATACGAAAGGTGAATGGGTTTTCATAATAGATGGCGATGAAGTTATTGAAAATGCCGACCCATTGATTGATTTTTTTAAAAAAGGTATTTATCAGAACTATAATGCAGCTATCATAACCGTCCGTAGTTTTTCCAATGATAAATATGATGAATATTTTGATGCCTGCTTACCACGGGTGTTTAAAAAGACTGCAGGATTTAAGTATGAAGGAGCTATACATGAGCAGCCTGTAATAAGTCCGCCTGTGTGCAAGATTAATTTGCTGTTATTTCATTATGGATATATAACTACTGATGACAAATTGATGGAGTATAAATTCAAAAGGAATGTGGACATGCTGAAAAAAGAGCTGGCAAGGGATCCTGAGAACATTTACTACTGGTTTCAGATGTCCCAGTCCTATGGTATGCACAGGGACTTAAAAGATGCAATGGATGCCATAGAAGTTGCCTATAATTTGCTGAAAAAAAAGCAAAAAGATCTGAAAAGTTATTTTTATGTGCTGCATCATATGATATATGTATACAACCTGAATGGTAGATACAGGGATACGGAGAAACTGTGCAGCGAAGCCATAAAAATTAAGGATGGCTATATCGATGTATATTATCACCTGGGAAAGGCACAAATGAATCTTGGAAAATACGATGAGGCAGTCAAAAGCTACAGTAAATATCTTTCCATGCTGGAACATCCTGAAGAATTTACCGGTAAAGATGATGCAACGCTGACTCACTACACTTTGCAAGCATATGAGGAAGTGTACAGGGATATGGTCTTGCTGCATGAAGCTTTGAGTGATTACCCTGAAGCTTTGTCATATGCAGAGAAAATTAATGACAAGACCTTAATTGGACCTGCTTTCCCGGCAATTATAAAAGCATATATAAAGAGTAACCGGATTACAGAGTTAAAAGATTATTTTTACAATGTGGTTAAGGATAAGTTCCCTGAGCTGGAGAATGACTTTATTGTCAGTCTTGAAAATGTTAAATACAAAGAGTTTAATGATGAAATACAACGTAAGCTGACTGAAATATTTGCAGCAGGTGATGGCAATTATGCTTTATTGAATAAGATTAGGTTGCATGAAAACAAGGATTATCCGGATTCTAATTTGTTCGAAGGCATAAAGGACTGGGATTTTTCTGTTTTGCCTGCAATATATGGCGATGTACTTTATTACCTTATGAAGAGAAAAATTTCCATAAAGCCGTATTTTGACAGTTTAATGGAGAAGTATCTGATCGGATGTATTGAGTACATAACCAGTCTACATAAAGATGCTTCAATCGTCATTTATGAATATATAGAAAATGTTATGTCTCAAGCTGATTCTGCTGAAGAGCTGAGTATAACAAGGACTCTGGAAAGATGCGCGCTACTGATTGGCGGATTGGATGAGAAGCAATATGCCTATATGTTCAATAGGTATATAAAGGACGGGACGGAGCTTATTTCCAATATATACAATAAGGAAATTATTGAAAATGAAACAGTTCATTTGGTAAAAACCGAGGAGGACGCTTTTCTCATTTACATGATCCATGCAGAGCGAAACAGGACGAGGTATCCTTTAAAATACGTCCAATACTTGCGAAAAGCTCTGAAAATGTACCCGGCAATGAAAAAGGGCATAGAATTGTTGATAGATGATATTGATAAAAAAGTACCTAAAGAAAAATCCGGGGAGAAAAACCTGGAGGAATATAAAAGAATTTTTAAAGAAAACATTAAAAAGCATGTGGAATCCGGTGAGCTTACCCAATCATTGCAGTTAATAAACGAGTACAAAAATCTTGTAGGTGAGGATGTAGACATATGCTCAATTGAGGCTGTTATTGCCATTATGGAGGGAAGGCTCGATGATGCTGATCAGCTTCTGGATAAGGGATTGGAAATAGACGATAATAATTTTGATTTATTATATAACAAAGCATATTTGAATCAGCTAAAAGCTAATTGGATACAAGCTTTGAAATACTATAGAAAAGCTGCCTTATATGCACCTAGTTTTGAGATGGAAAATTTAATAAATAAATCGGTAAAAGAATTGGAGGTCAATTTGCAAAGACACGGAGAAATAGACGCCATTCAACAAGTTGATCCAGTTAAAGAATCACAAATTGATGAATTGGAGTACCATAAGCAAGCATTAAAAAAAACTATTCAAGATAATATATATAAAGGCCAACTGAGAGTAGCAGAAGCCTTGATTAAGGAGTACGAGAGCATAATACATGATGATTTGGATATATGTTCAATGAAATCTGTAATAGCAATGATGGAGCAAAGAATGGAGGAAGCTGAGCATATTATTAAAAATGGATTGGAATGCGACCCTAGTAATGCTGATTTACTATATAATTATGCGTATTTATGTCAATTAACGGGTGATGTGGAGAAATCTATATGCTATTATCAAAAAGCTTATGATATAACAAAAGATAGTGAATTAAAACAAAATATTGAAGACAATATCAATCGGATGAAAACTGAGCTGTTAGATCTGGAGGGAGAAAGTAATAAAGAAAGGCTAAAAGTTCTAATCGGGAGTCCAGTCTGCCAAAAACCAGAGATACTAAAAGAGTTTCTGAAATCCTTAAATGAGCTTAAAAAGATAAATTTTGAAGCCCATTATATGTTCATAGATGATAACAGGGATGCAGAATCTTCAGAATTACTGCTTAGATTTTCTGAAACTACAGATAATGTACTAATTAAAAAAGTACAAAATGATGATACTTATGTCTGCGACAATGATGCCTATCATTGTAAAGAAAACTTGATGTGGAAAGTTGCTGGCTTCAAAAACGATATAATTCAGGAAGCACTTGTAAGAGACTATGATTACTTATTTTTGGTCGATTCTGATCTGGTGTTGCATCCTAATACAGTAGAACAATTGATATCTGTAAAAAAAGATATTATATCGAGCATATTTTGGACTCAGTGGGAACCTCATTCACCTGTTGTTCCACAGGTATGGTTATGGGATGAAAATATTCAATACGAAATTAGGCCTGGAGAGAGCATTACTATTGAGGATGCTTTAGTGAGACAGCACAATTTTATTAAAGAGATGAAGCGACCAGGGACATACAAAGTTGGAGGGGTAGGTGGCTGTATACTTATAAGCAGGAAAGCAATTCGATCTGGTGTTAATTTCAGTCCAATAAATAATTTATCATTTCGAGGTGAAGATAAGCATTTCTGTGTACGTGCAGCAGTTTTAGGCTTTGAGCTTTTTGTGGATACCCATTATCCATCATATCATATACACAGAGACAGTGATCTTGATGGTGTAATAGAATATAAACAAAAAAATAGAATGGAAATTAGCACTTTGAAGAAAACTGTTTCACTTGTGTATATGAACTTATCTGGCTCAAACACAGTTGCTTTATACAAATTGATGCCTCAATGTATAAAAAATAAATATTACATACAATTAGTTAAATATGAGAAAAGCTATGATTATTATAGAAAAATTATAGATAGTGATTTGATATTGATAACTGAAGCAAATTATTTGCTCAAAAAGGAATTATTTAACAAAAACCAGATAGTAATTGATTTGTGGCATGGCTTCCCACTAAAAGCTATGGGGTATGTTGACAAAGGTGAAAAATGGAAAGATGCGTTGCCCTCTATTTGGGAAAACACAGATTTTATTGTGTCGTACTCTGAGTTGTTCAATGAGCTTATGAATCGCTGTGTATCTACTGATGAAGACAAATACAAAATTTTAGGCGTACCCAGAAACGATTTTCTTTTTAAGTCTAACGGGAAAAAATTACTATCTGATATACTTGAAGAAAATTTGCAAGATAGGAAAATTATTTTTTACATGCCTACTTTTCGTTCTTCCTCTATGGATAGTAGGGTTGATGGATCCAGGAATTGGAGCAATATTTTTGATTTTGAATGTTTTGATGATGTAAGATTCGATAGTTTTTTGGATGACAATGATTTAACCTTAGTAATTAAGCTCCATCCTAAGGAAGAAAGCGTAGTAAAAAACTGTATATCGCAGATGAAAAATATTAAAATGCTCACAAGCGATCACTTGAATAAAAAAGGTATAGATTTATATGAAATTTTAAATTCTGCAGATTTGTTAATAACAGATTATTCGTCTGTTTACTTTGATTTTTTGTTGCTGGACAAACCCATTATTTTTACTCCAACAGACATAGACCAATATGACAGTTCAAGGGGCTTCTTGCTTAAACCGTATGATGCTTGGACACCAGGTCCTAAAGTTTTAGATCAAAACACTTTGCAAAGTGAGATAATAAACAGCTTAAAGATCGATGGTTATTATTCAGAGGAAAGAGCACGTATAAGAGATCTTGCACACAAGTATAAAGATGGTGAATCGAGTAAAAGGGTATGGAATTTCATATCTGAATTACTAGATCGATGATATAAGCAAAGTGTATAATAAATCGATTTTTGCTTTGTTGACTGCTGAAGTTGAGATTAGGGAGGTACACTATGAAAAAAGTAATTACTTATGGAACTTTTGACCTTCTGCATTATGGTCATATCAATTTATTAAAGAGAGCAAAAGCTCTAGGAGATTATTTAATAGTTGGATTATCTACTAATGAGTTCAATAAGGAAAAAGGGAAAGCATGTTATTTTTCATATGAAGAGAGAAAAAGTCTTTTAGAATCAATACGATACGTAGACTTGGTTATACCTGAAAGAAGTTGGGAACAAAAGATTGATGATATTAAGGAATATAAAGTAGATGTATTTGTCATAGGAGACGATTGGAAAGGCAAATTTGACTATCTAAAGGACTATTGTGAGGTAATTTACTTGAGTAGAACTCCTGAGATTTCAACAACAAAAATAAAAAAGGAATTAAGCTTTGGAAAAATGGCAGTAGTAAAATAGATAAAAATAATGGTTATGAAATTTATATCACTAATAAAGCCTTACATTTTAATTTTATCTCTTGTAATATAGTTGGAGGAAACAAAATGAATGTAATTAAAGAAATATTGAACTGTATAAATAGAAATGATTTTCAGAAAGCATTGAAAATTATTTCTGATAATGAATTACAACTTGCAAATAATTCTGACTTTATAAATGCCAAAGCCTTTTTATACATTAGAAACAATGAAATAGATAATGCTATTTCGATTCTGAAGAATGCCATAGAAAAGTATCCTGAAAATGCTGACTTCTATTTAAACATGGGTTGTGCATATGAACAAAAGGGGTTGTTGGACCAAGCTGACTTCTATTATGAAAAAGCTGTGGAGTACATGAACTATAAGGTGAGCGTTATCGTCCCGGTTTATAATGTAGAAAAGTATTTAAGAAGATGTGTTGACAGCATTATCTCACAAACATACAGAAATCTGGAAATAATACTTATAGATGATGGTTCCACTGATAGTAGCGGTGAAATTTGTGATGAGTACTCAAAATATGATGATCGCATTATAGTAATACACCAGCCCAATCAAGGTCTGTCTGCAGCCAGAAATAAGGGTTTATCAGTTATGACTGGAGATTTTACTTCATTTGTTGATAGTGATGATTGGATTGATACAGAAACAATAAAAAAAATGTTGACAAAATTAATCGCATATGATTTAGATATTATAGAATGTGATATTAATTGGATATGTGGAAATGCAAAGTTCTCATCATCTACTAATAAATTTATTATTAAAACTCAGCATCAAGCACTTGTTGATTTAATTAGAGTTGGCAGACATGTAGTATGGAATAAAATATATAAAAGTTCTCTTTTAAAAGATGAGTTTTTTCCAGTAGGAAAAACATATGAGGATGTTTTCTATACGTATAGGATTTTTTTAAAGGCGAAAAGGATAGGGAAAATTGATACCCCATTCTATAATTATTTTCAAAATGAAAATGGCATAACGAACAGAAAGTTTGGATATCAAAAGTTGGATCTGCTTGATGGATACTTAGAGCAAATATTACATTTGAGAAAAGTAGATAAAACACTATCCAAGATGTCAATGAGGTTTTTTTTGCGGCACGTTTTTCATTATCTAATACAGACACAATCTATGGATAACTCTATTGAAAAGGAAAAATGTATAAGTAAAATTTTAAGATTGGCCTATCAAATAGGTGTAGATTTGGAGTATGAAAAAAGTGATGTAATTCAGCAATCAATCATTATTATACAATCTGTTATTGCAAACCACTTATTGGAGGAAAGACCAGG
>ENA-OWPA01002117-OWPA01002117.1-bioreactor-metagenome-genome-assembly--contig:-NODE-2117-length-10668-cov-16.389010_pt1 | contig 10668 bp, 18 predicted proteins | sample MGYA00238139_ERZ651803 | MGnify/ENA primary metagenome ERZ651803 (study PRJEB26909, sample SAMN07631231) | bioreactor metagenome | isolation source: Switchgrass digestor | place: USA: Dartmouth...
CATATCGAGGGTATATTTGGGGATAAAATTTGAGCCCGAAAATTGGCAGGGTTGAGTTAACAAGTTAGATAATGACTATTTTTATAGGGAGTTGAGTAAGCAGGATAGATGTACATTTAATGCAAGTACACTTATCTCTTGAAAGGTCTTTATTATAAAAAAGCGTAAAATGTTGAAATTATTCGTTTCTTCGCATATAATAAAAATTGGAATTTTATCTTCTGCAACATCCGTGTACAACTTCTTTGTAAACAACTGGGGATGGCTTGCACCTATTGTGGCGGGAATCACAGCCTCGGTCACTGCTTGGAAACTGGCCATGGCAGGGCAAATGTCGTTCAGACCTTGGCGATTGCCCTAAACAAAAGCTAGAAAAAAGAAATCGTAGCCATGACCTTTTCCCAACAGCTTCAAGCGGTTATGACGGGAGTGCAGACAGCGGCAACCACTGCATTTAATACTGTACAGGCTATAACAAATGCCTTGTTTGTTGCAAGTCCCATCGGGTGGATTATCTTAGCCATTGGTGCCCTTGTTGCAATCGGCGTGGTTTTATGGAAAAACTGGGATTCTATTTGCAATGGAATAAAAGCCGCGTGGGAATGGGTGAAAACAACGGCGGTGAATATTTGGAACGGCATCGCAGACTTCTTTGTGGCTTACTGGCCTTGGATATTAGGCGTTTTCACAGGCGGCATTGGACTTGTTGTGGGGTATGTCATACAAAACTGGGATAGCATCAAAGCCAAAACCGCCGAAATCTGGACTGCTGTCAAAGAGGTATTCTCTAAGTTTTGGACCAGTATCAAGGATACATTTACAAAGGGTATTGATAAAATTAAGGAACTTTGGGAAGGCTTAAAAAACTTTCTTAAGAACCCCATCAAGGGGGTTGTAAAGCTGTTTAAAAGGACGGATGAGGACGGAGACAACATTGACGGCTCACACGCAGGCGTCTGACGAATGTGCCATTTGACGGGTACATTGCAAAGCTACACAAAGGTGAGCGTGTATTGACGGCTGCAGAGAACAGGAATTACAGCAAGGGGCAAGTCGGGTCTGTTACAACAAATAATAATGACATTAAGATATATGTCAACGCAAACTACAAATCAGCAGATGAGGTTGTCAATGAAATTGTGCCAAAGCTAAAACTGGCGCTGGCAAATATGTAAGGAGGGCGGATGTGGATATTTATTTAAGTGTGAATAACAGAGAACAGGTTATCTGCCTTCCTGTCCTCCCTGCAGAGTTTACCATATCAAAGCCGCAGAAGAATGAAGTTTTTGAGACGGTTAACCAAGGGGAGTTAAAGCTTATCGGCAAGGCAGGGCTAAAAGGCATTACCATCAGCAGCTTCTTCCCCATTCGTGACTATCCGTTTCTAAAAGACAGGTCATATAAAGGATTTGAGTATGTGTATATCATAGACAAATGGATTGAGGCAAAGTACCTTATTAGGCTGATCATAACCGAAACCCCTATTAATATGGTGTGCTGTGTGGATGATTTTCAGTATTCCATAAAAAAAGACGGAGACTTATATTTTGACCTTACCCTTTCAGAATTTAGGCTGGTGAACACGAAATGAGGATATTTGCAGACAGGATTGACATAACCCCTGCGGTGGGAAATCTGTCATGGCAAAATAGTATATTAGAATTAGCTACTACTATGAGTTTTGAAATAGCTAAAAGTGATGCACAGCACACAAATATATATTTACCAAGGGAAGGCAGTATTATTCAGATGTATACTAACGAAGAAATATTTCGAGGTATAGTGCTGACGGTTGATGACGGCAGCAAAACTGTAAATACATATACCGCTGCCGACTTTGGCTGGTATTTAAATAAGTCCAAGGAAACCTATCAGTTTAACAATATGCCTGCGCATAAAGCAATCCGCAAGGTGTGCAGTGACTTTAATATTGTTATTGACAGTATACCTACACTTGAAACGAAGATTACAAAGATTTATTTTGATAAAACCATATCGGAAATATTGATGGATATTCTAGAAATGTGCGGCGGTGGGTATAACCTTGACATGACGCCAAAGGGGCTGAGGATATATGAACTCGGTAGTATTTATGCCTATCCCGAATTTAGGCTGTCACCGAATACACAGCTTTTGTATTCGCCTAACCTTCGGGGAAATGTGTCCCATTCCATTTCTATTGAAGATATGAAAAACAGTATCAAAGTAATTACTGAAATAGATGGAAACTATTCCGTGAAAAAGGTGGTTCAAGACACAGGGTTAATCGATAAATATGGTCTGTTGCAGGAGGTTGTAAAGATTGATCCGAAGAAAGAGAATGCCGATACTGTGGCAAAAGTCAAGCTGGAAGAATTATCTAAAATACATGAAAGCTATTCTTTTAAAATAATCGAGAATATGGACAGCTATACAAGGGCAGGATATTTGATTTCGGTGGATGATGTGGATTATATCATTGAAAGCAGTGAACACAGCATTAAAAACGGAATTCATTATACAAAAATAGCCCTAAAAAATAAATCTCTTAAAGGTTGACAAAATTATACACTTGATATATACTAATTATTGTAAACATTTGTGGCTTTTTGTCATCTTATTGTATACAAAGAGTATTAAATTGAAGGAGTGATTGTTTATGAACGAAGAAAACGTAACAAACATTCGCATTGTTGATGACAAAAGAAGTGGGCTTGATACTGCTTGTTTGGTGCTAGGGATTATCTCTATTGTCGGCTCTTGGATTCCTTTTCTTAATGCTTACTCTATTATTTTGGCTTTTGTTGGGATAGCACTTGGTATACCAGCTCTTATTATCTTTATAAAGAAGAAAAAAGGAACATTGGAAAAAAGCTTAGCGGGATTGATTTTGTGTATCTTATCATTAATCTTTGCATTTTCAATGAACAAAGCAGTAGTAGATTCAATAAAGAAAACTTTTGGTTCCGATAAAGCTAGTCAGATAGTATATGATTATGGTGAGGCAGCAGAACTTGATGGTATATCTATAAAGATTTTAAATGTTGAAAAAAACAGTGGTTAGACAAAAAATTATATAAATGTAAAGCCAGATAATGATGGTGATGAGTTTGTTATTGTTAAGGTAGAGATAAAAAATATATCAAAGGAAACGAAAGCGTTTAATGTATTGGATTTTTCGATTCAAACAGGTAATGGAGAAATAAGGAGTGCTGGATTTTCTATGTATGATACCGGCAATGACTTAGGATCTGGCTCACTGGCTCCAGGTGGTACTAAAGTGGGGAAAATTGTTCTAACCGCCCCTAAAGATGATAATAACTTATTACTTATTTATAAGGGGAACATGTTTGATAGTAAAGAACGAAAATTCAAGCTGCAGTAATTGATAGTTTTTTGTTGATAGGTTAACTAAAGCACGTAAAAAAATAACTAAAGTCCAAACCCAAAAAGACGACTACTTCGGTACTCGTCTTTTTTTATGCCATTTTGGGGGCGATTTATTTGAGCGGTATAACTGAGCTTGCTAAACTATTTAAAGAACGAGACAATTCAGCTGGCTATTCCCCTATTATCGGCCAGATTATTGACCTGCCAAACATTAAAATCCGCCTTAATGACAGAGTTATCTTAACCTCCGCCCATATCAAAAGCTGTGTTGATTTAACCGAAACTGACGAAAACGGCATATATATTAATCTCGGTAAGAAAGTTGTTCTATTGCTTTATGCCGATAATCAAAAATTTATTGTGGTTGGAGTGGTGCAGTGATGTTTCCCAGAACGCAGGATTTGCCCGATGTTACCAATGCTGAAACGGTAATGTCAGGTAAGTCCTTTTTGTTTGACTTTACAGCAGGCGATTTCATAATTCGCGACGGGAAGCTTGTAGAATGTAAAGGCATAGATGCAATCAAAGTTTGGATTGAGAAAATACTACGAACCGAAAAAGGAAGGTTTAGAATATATAATGACACGGACTACGGATGCAGGATTGAGGACTTGCTGGTCGGCAGTAATTATCCTGTGGAATTTATTGAAGCTGAACTTAAACGGGAAATTGAAGATGCACTGAAGCAAAACCTCAATATACTGTCGGTCTTTTAACATTGAACGCTCCGCAAGCGGAATCACAGTCAGCATGGAGGTGGAAACAAGTGACTCGGGAAGAAATACTGTCGCTATTGCTCTCTAATATTTCATCGGAGTTTGACAAATCTGTCGGCTCCTTTTTTTATGACACCCAAAAGCCGCTTGCAATAAAATTGGAAAGAATTTATGACAAGCTTACGGAAATCCTCTTAAACGGTTTTGCGGCAACGGCAAAGGGTGAGTACCTTGACAAAAAGGTTGCAGAGCAGGGTTTGACTCGTAAAGCTGCGTCCTATTCCACAGGAACGGTCACTGTAACAGGCAATGTGGGAGCCGTTATATCAAGCGGCGACAAGGTTACGTCGGATACCCTTGTATTTACGGTTACACAGACAAAATATATCGATTCGTCCGGAACGGCAACGGTAAGCATCATCTGTGACACACCGGGCAAGCAAGGGAATGTCCCAATCGGTACAATCAATCGATTTCCTGTAACCATAAGCGGGCTTGTGTCGGTCACAAATATAGAGCCCACAAGCGGCGGATTTGACGAGGAAAGGGACGACGAACTGCGGGAGCGGTATTTTGAAAAGGTATCTCTTCCCGCAACCTCCGGTTCAAAATACCACTATGTTATGTGGGCAAAAGAGGTTGAAGGCGTGGGTGACGCCAAATGCATACCGCTTTGGAATGGCGCCGGTACGGTTAAGGTTATCATCATAAACGCAGATAAACAGGCTGCGGACGCGACTTTAATTAATGCTGTTAAAGACCATATTGAAGAGCAGCGCCCTATCGGTGCGGATGTTACGGATGAAAGCGCTGTTCCGTTGGCCATAAACATTTCGGTGTCCATTACCTTGGCAAACGGTGTGACAATAGATACGGCAAAGCAAAAAATATCAGACTTCATATCTTCGTATCTTAAGAAAAATGCATTTTCGGGAACATATATTTCCTACGCTCAGATAGGCGGCTGCATATTTGCGGTTGACGAAGTTTTAGATTATAGCAATTTAAAAGTAAATGGCGGCACCTTGAATATTAATATCCCTGAAAATGCAGTGCCTGTACTGGGGGTGGTGACTATTGCGTGAGTATTTGCCATCATATTACCGAAAATCTAAGGTCATGAATCAACTGATGGATTCACTTGAATTGGGATATGAGAGGCTGAAGCAGGAAGTCCGGCTGACGGAAAATCAGTTTTTTGTTTTGCTTGCAGATAAAAATATCTCGAAACACGAAGCTGACGTTGGAATAGCCCCTAACCCGTCGGAAGATTTAGAAACCCGCAGAGGGAGCATACTTTCAAAGCTTAGAGGAACCGGAACCGTTACCAAAACCATGATGAAAAATGTGGCGGCATCCTTTGTCAACGGTGAAATTGAAATTATTGAATACGCGTCCGTGTATTTATTTGCAGTAAAATTCATGAGCAAACAGGGCTCCCCTACAATCTTGCCGACATACAAAAGGTGATTGAGGATATTAAGCCCGCCCACTTAGCAGTGGAATATATATTCACCTATCGCCTGTGGCAGGATGTATTAAACACGCTTTCAGACTGGAGCGAAACCAGAAGCTACACATGGGAGAATCTAATGACATTTGAAGTAATAAAGAATTTGAGGATTGTAAACGGCGTTCCATATTATTGCGGTGACGGCGGAAACGGCATTGTGGTATGGAATGAAAACAGAGTGTACGCAAGGGAGGTTATTTAAACATGGCTGAGATACAACCAAATGACATAGGTCTTGCTACCTTTGCCGATATGGGCGATGTTGCAAACCTACGTACTAATGCAAAAGAAGTAGTTGCGGCAATTAACGAGGTCTTGGCAAACAGTCAGGGCACCATATCAGGCGAGCAGCTTTATATGGAAGGTGAAGACAACACTGTTATCGGCAGCGGAAACATTATATTCGAAAACGGCAACAGGGTGTTTGGTACCGGTAATGTAATTGTCGGCGACAATCATCTTGTTATTGGCTCTAATATAACCATAGCCGAGGGCATGGGAGAAGTATATTTTGATTGGGTGGACACGTCTTCAAAGAGAATTTATTTTTACATTTACGACGATGATGTAAATTTTCACCTGAAGGTTGGAGACAAAATTGCCTTAAACTTTCAGCAGTCATGGTGTGACCCTGACTGGTATGAATGGATTAGTGTAAGCACCGGAAACTTTCTTGCTTCTGTTACTGAAGTAAATATGAATTACAATTATATTGCCGTAAACTATATGCCATTGTCTAACACTCCGCCTGATGACTATCATACAATTTTAGACTATACTTATGTTTCAGGTTTCTATGTATTGAGAGAGGAATATAAGAAAAACGGCAATGGCTCGGTTACTATGGGCAGCAGTTCAAGCGGAACAAACAGTTTTACCGCAAACAGCGGCATTGCTTCCGGTTCATCAAGTGCGGCAGTAAACATAGGAAATGCCAAAGGAATGAATTCATTTTCTTGTAACACTTCAACAGCATCTAGCTATAGTAGTTTTGCGGCCAACTCGGCATTAGTGGATCAACAGTATTAAGCTGCTTTTAATTACAGTAGTTGCTATGGATATAATTCCGTTTCCTTTAACTACGGACGAACTGCGGGAAGGGCAATAAAGTGTGTTGCAATGTCTGCTACTGCAAAAACACTTACTGCTGCAAGCGGTGAAAATCTATCCGGGCTTGTCGGAAATAAGATTCTGATACGGTATAAAAATAACGGAAACACTATCATATATACCGTAGCAGATGTGACAGGTGTATCCGGTCAGACAATCTATTTATCAAGCGACACAAATATTGGTTGGGGTGGATATGGAGAAGCTTTAATCAGCGACGGATATGTGTTTAGAATAGAGTCGTCAAATGGATAAAACCTTGCAAGCGGATACGGGATGGCGGGTGGTGCATATGCCCAGGCACACGGACTATACACCATTGCCGCCCATCCCGGAGCTGTAACATACGGAAAATACGGAACAAGTCCGGAGGAATATTCATGGAGCCTTGCAAACGGTACATCTTTAGCGGCACAGGGTCTTGCGGTAAAAATACTGCAAAACGGTGATATACATGCTGACGGAACTTTGACAAGCCCATGCGCGGACTATTCGGAGCTTTTCGAATGGCTGGATGGAAACCCAGACAATGAGGACAGGGCCGGATATTTTGTTAAGCTTGTAGGCGATAAAATAACCATTGCAGATGACTTTGACACTCCTCTTGGTGTAATTTCAGCCATGCCGGCGATTATCGGCGACAGCGGAGAGATGCATTGGCATGGCAAGTATTTAACTGATGATTTTGGACGGGTAAAGTATCATGATGTGGTTATCCCGGCGGAAAAGGATGAAGAAGGAAACATAATTGCTCAGGAGCGTATTGAACGCCAGCCATTGCTCAATCCCAATTGGGACAGTGCACAGGAATATGTGCCAAGATTAAAGCGCCCCGAATGGGCAACGGTCGGTGTACTCGGTAAATTGATTGTTTACGATGACGGTACCTTGCAAAGTGGGGATTTATGCAGGTGTGGAAATGGTGGCAAGGCTGTCAAGTCAATCACCAATGGGTATCAAGTCTTAAAAAGAATATCTGAAGATAAAGTGCTGATATGGTTTAGGGGGTGATGTAGTTGCCAAAAACAACAGAAAACTATGGATTTAAGAAGCCTTTGTACAATGAAAATGCAGATGTGGCTGTGCTTAATGAAAACATGGACGCCTTGGACGAGATTTTAACTCCCGCAGTATCAGCAAATACAGCGCCCGGCGCGTCTACGAAAGGAAAAATTTCAATAGTGCTCGGATGGCTTGCCAATCGCATTAAAGCAATCACAGGCAAGTCGTCATGGCAGGCGGATCCTTCGGTTACCCTTGAGGACTGCAAAAACCATATTCAAAGCGGCACCCACGCCAATGCCACCGTGGCTTAAAGCGGATTTATGAGTGCTTCCGACAAACAAAAGCTTGATTATGCTACAAGTGAATATACCGCAAACAGACTGATTTTAAGGGATGCAAACGGCAGAGCTAAAGTACAGACTCCGTCAAGCTCATACGATATCGCAAATAAAATCTATGTGGACAATAACTTTGTTCCTAAAAATTCGGATGCTACAATGTCGGCAAAGCTTATCGCACAGTCCAACACCGCATACTCCACAAAGCAGGTGCGAAATATTGTGATATGGACTTCGGGTGACACTCCGCCTTCCACTTCCAACGGGGAAATTTTGATAAAGGTGTTTTAGCCATGAGCAGGACGATTTCGTTTAAATATGATTATCCCTATTGCGGATACAGCGATACTGCCAAGTATGGAAACCAGTGGGCGGAGAGCAGAACCACTTTGAACGGATGTTATACTTATCCGATGGAATTTAATAACCCGGTTCCGGGTGTCAGGCATATGAAGATTGAAGTTGAAGTGGAGAACACAGGCTCGGGAACGATATACGGTCGATCATGGGACTTCATGGTGCACCGACAAAGCTACGGATGGGTTGATATCCTTACATTTACCATGCCAAATGACGGTCTTTATACCATTGACACTGACATACCGAACTACAATATAACGAAATTTACAGTCGTGCCGACCTCAAATCCCGGCAGCAGCAGAACATGGGACAGCTGGTTTGGTGTCGAGCAGTTGACTATTACCGAAAGCGTAACAACTGCGGATTTATTGACGGGAGATTTCCAGTACGGGATTTTCCCCAATTATTACGGCATATCACAGCGTGTCAATGAGGTTTATGTGAATATAGGCGGCGTTTTGACCAAGGCAAAGGATATCATGTTAAACATTGATGACACTCTAGTTTCTTTGCCGAAGGTTTATTCAGGCTATTTCAAGTCAACCTCGGAGCAGATGAAGGTTTTTGAATTTACGGTACCGACAGATGGAGTGTACAGAATACAGCAAAAATGGATCTCGGGTGACCATGAACTAAGACTATATGACAGCAGCTTTAATCAAATATCAGACGGATACTTTTATTCTCAGGCTTTCGCACTAAACGGCGGAAGCCTTTATTATATATCGGTAACGCATTATTGCTACAACACCAATACAGGTGAAAGCTATCTGCAGATTTATAAGGTGGGTTAATTTATGGATAAACTTAAATATTTATATGGAGGAATCACAAGCTTTTTTGCATATGTATTTGGCGGCATGGACAGTCTGATGGCTGTTCTTTTAATTTTGATTGTTATTGATTTGGTAAGCGGATTTATCAAGGCATGGGTAAAAAAAGAGTTTGCGTCAAGCACATTTTATATGAGCGGTGTAAAGAAGATTGGAATACTTCTGATTGTGGTAATTGCCACACAGTTTGATACTTTAATGGCCGGTGAAACGGTTGTTTTCAGAGTTGCCGCAATCACCTATTACATTGCAAACGAAGGGTTTTCGATTTTGGAAAACTGGGGCGCTTTGGGCCTGCCGCTGCCAAAGCAGCTGAAAAATGCGCTTGCTAAGTTAAAGGAGGATAACAGCGATGACAATAAAATAAAAAACAGATTGCATATAACCGGACTAAAAGAAGTCAAAGGCCGCAGCATATTGTTATTCACGACACTGCAAACAAAAACAAGGGAGCCAATGCCGAGCCCATTTTAATTTCTTTAACAACGGCGACAGGCAGGCGTCGGCGGACTTTTTTGTGGACGATAAGCAAATCCTGCAGGTCAACGATTATAACACCTACTACACTTGGCACTGCGGCGATGGGAAGGGTAAGAACGGCATAACCAATGCCACTTCCATAGGAATCGAGATTTGTATAAATGCTGACGGAAACTACGATGTTGCCTTTCAAAATGCAGTTGCACTAACAAAGCAGCTCATGGCAGACTAAATATTCCTATTGACCGCGTTGTCCGCCATTATGACGCCAGCGGAAAGAATTGCCCGGCGTCCATGAGCGCTAACAACTGGGCGCTGTGGAATACGTTTAAGGCGCAGCTTATTGCAAGTACTGAACTTACAAGTGTAAACGACATTGTTTGGGAACTCGCCCACAGAGGAATTGTTTCAGACAAAGGTTTATGGCTTGAAAAGTTTGCAACCGACAGCAACGCATATTGGCTTGCACGAAAAACGATAAAGTATTTGAGAGAGAAAGACTTATGATGGGCACTTAATAAGTTTTAATCCTTCGCAAACAATTGTAAGAAAAATTAGGATAGCTAATTGGTTCTGTATCATGTTTTCATAGGAGGTGCTTGAATGATAGAGGCGGCTAATCATTTACCATATAACCCGCAGGAAACGAACTATACAAAGATAACACAGGAGGAAATTCAAAGAGAGGTTGATTACTGGCGGGCATATAAAATCCTGCAAAAGATGCTTAAGGCGGGACTGATTTCAGAAGAAGAATTCAACAAAATCGACAAGTTGAACCGCAAAACTTTCTCGCCGATGTATGCACAGCTTATGGCCTAATTAGCTTGCTATTAGCGGCACACAGAGGTAACATGTCACATGCCCAAAGGAGGTGAAAACAGTGAGAAAGGTAACAAGGATTGATGGAAACAATGCTCTCCAAGCTTTCAAGCCAAAGGTGA
>ENA-OWPA01002121-OWPA01002121.1-bioreactor-metagenome-genome-assembly--contig:-NODE-2121-length-10651-cov-31.234443_pt1 | contig 10651 bp, 10 predicted proteins | sample MGYA00238139_ERZ651803 | MGnify/ENA primary metagenome ERZ651803 (study PRJEB26909, sample SAMN07631231) | bioreactor metagenome | isolation source: Switchgrass digestor | place: USA: Dartmouth...
AGTATAGGCTCTGACGAAGTGATCGACTACAGGAACCAGCGGTTTGAGGAAATCGTCAGTAATCTGGACGTAGTGCTGGATACCATAGGTGGAGATACATTCGAAAAGTCGTGGAAAGTACTGAAACCCGGCGGATTCCTGGTATCGACCGTAGCCAGCATTCCCGAAGGTATGCCGCAAAAGTATGGGGTACGTGCAAAAACTCTCATGACTCAGGCTGATGGAAGAGAACTTGCTCAGATAGCAGCCATAATAGATGAACAAAAAATCAAGCCAATCGTAACGACTGTGCTTCCTCTAGCTGATGCTAAAAAAGCGCATGAAATGAGTGAAAGCCGTCACACCCGCGGAAAGATTGTACTGCGCGTTGCAGAGGACCCCAGATAAAACCTGAATCCGCCTGCAGGTATTGATGAGGTGCAGGAGACCTGCTCTAACATTGAAATAGAGATGATGTCCAATCCTGTAACTTTTACCGGCTTGCCTGTAAAATTATGATTTTTACTGCGGTAAGGGAAAGGAGTCATCGAGAACAAACTTCAATGGAAACGATAAGTGCCAGTTATGTAAATACCCAGATTGCACGAAGGGAGAGAAAAAGGTGTCAGAAAAGCAAAAAAACTCCAGGAGCCTCGTCCCGCTTTACATAATGATAGTATTGTTTTATATAGTTACCTCATTTCAGGGAGGCGGAGATAATGTCCTTTCAAAATCTGTGTCTAAGGAGTCCGATTTTGAAGTCAACCTCACTCAAGGTGTGAATTACACCCTCTGGCTTGAGAGCCCTGATGGTCCCGAGAAAATGAATGTGACAATAAGCAAAGGTTCCTATGTTGCTTTTGAAAACACATTTGTCATGACACACTCAGGAAAAGATTACCTCCCTTACCATCCGGAATTTACTGTGAAAGAAAATGGGATTTACCACGTGCATGTCAAACCACTGGATTCTGGAATTGTCAATTTGGAAATCAAGAAATCCAGATAAACGGAAGAACGCATCCTGGATCGATGTTCATTTAACGAGATACTTTTCCATTATAAAATTAATTAAAGTTTGACCTTTACGCTCAACGCTTTGCTGCTTAATTGTTTTGTAACCGCGCTTCTCAAAAAAGGGTTTTGCAGTAATTGATGCCTCGGTGGTAATAATAGTAATATCATGCCGCTGTGCATATTTTTCTAACTCATCTGCGATTATGGTTGCTATCCCCTGCCCCTGAAAGTCTTTATGGACATAAAGCCGGTCAAGATATCCGGTTTTATCCATATTTCCAAAACCGACAATTGAACCATTAATTTCAATTACAACCGTATAGGTACTGGAAAGTGACTTATTCCACATATCTACATTGTTCTCTTCCGGTGCCCAGGCATCAAGCTGTGCTGAGCTGTAGTCCTTCGAATTAATTGTATGGACTGTATCGTAAAACAGATTAACTATTTCTTTGCAATCATGTGATCTATATAATCTGACTATTTTCTGCATTTCAGTGGACCCTCTAGACCATCCATGTAATATGCATGAAAATTGTGAATACAAAGCTGAGAATTGTGAGTTAAAGAAAACAATAACGGCTCAAATCGTAGAATGATCAGCCGACGAAGTTTTTATAAAACCTGTTTCAATAAACTTAATATACTTATTAATTCTTTTTTATTAAAATATAATTATTTTTATTACTCCTGCGAACCCTGGCCGATATAAAGCGAGAATTCAACTTAGTTTTGTGGGAAAAATCCGATAAAACTGGAGGGTTATTATGGATAAAACCGATAACATCAGAACGAAACATATTGAAGCAAATCTTGAACATTTTGATCTTAGTCCAGAAAAAGCTTCCAATACCAGTGTGGGTTTTCCAGAAGAAGTCAGAGACTATCGTTACAGCTCGACAGATTACAGAAATATCTGGGAGTATTTAGAATTATTGTTCTCTATGCTGGTAGATTCCTTTAAAGGAAAATATCCGCTCCCAAAGAGAACCGCAATAGTGTTAACACTCACATTTCTGTATCTTATAAATCCAGTTGACATCGTTCTGGATATTGTTCCTGTAATTGGATTTGTGGATGATGTCGCTGTGCTCGCTTTTGCATCCAGACTTATTAAAGGTGACCTGGACAATTATAGAGTATGGAAAACGAGTCACTGATAGTGATTATTCATCTGTGGTTTCAATTCGCCTGGTCACTCTATCCAGAGCCGGCTGTAGTCTTAATAACACATCCGTAAAAAATTACATATATACGTGCCGTTTTCATCCTGTTCGATTAGGGATGTAAAGTTCAAGCTCTTACCTTCTATTTTTACCAGTACTATCTGGGAATGTCTAAATCTGTTACTGCCTGAATTCAAGACGAATAACTGTAAATACAAGAAATCGAAGGATAAAACTTAACTCCACTTTCACTCGAATTCGCCTAAACTTATTCGAGTTACCCTTATAAAAAATAAGTTGATTACTAAAGTTTAGGGTTTTAAACTTTAGCATTCAATATAAAATTAAGGGTGCAGATACAAAAAAAGAGTTGCAGAGAAAACAAAGAGGAGAACTAGTCCTTCTTAAATTTCGTTTTTACACTCTCTAATATCCTTTTGAACTAAGGATCTAACTTCTCCGTTATCTTGGGTACAATGAGACCTGATAATACCCCATAGAAAATACTGCTAATTATTCCAAGAAAGAATCCCTGAACACCATTAATTAATCCGTTAATCCTGAGATAGGTTCTATTTATTGATTCAACAACGCTATCGATAAATTCACGGACAATGTTATGCTTGGGAACTTTCGGGGGAGAACCTATAAACTGCCCTAGGGCAGAAGGCATATCTCCTACAGGCACATACTCCACGGTATAGTTCTCGGTGTAGATTACAGAGACAGTATCGCTCTCACTGTTCGCCACATATACTTTTATTCCATCTTTGTTGACTGAAATTCCACAAGGACATTTATCTACAGTCACATTGGCTACGACACTATCTGTTGCTGTGTCAATTACAGAGACAGTGCCGCTTGGAGTACCAGAAATCCCTTTGATAGTTCTTTTATGGTTTGCCACATATACATTTTTACCGTCCGGGGAAACTGCAACTCCAGAAGGGGATAAATCTAAACTTTCTAGAGCATTACCGGTGTTAATTGTTGTTACGTTGTTTGTATCTGTGTCAATTATAGAGACCTTATCACTATTAGCATGCGTTACATACACCTTTCTTTCATCAGGTGTAACTGCAACTCCATAAGGATTGGGTCCTACTGGTACAGGATCTAAAACAGTACGGTTTGCAGCATCAATTACTGATACGGTACCACTGCCCAGGTTAGCCACATATACCCTTGTTCCGTCTTTGTTGATTGCTACTCCTACAGGATTGGTTTCTACATCCAAATCATATTTGACTTTGTTTGTGGCTGTATCAATTATAGAAACGTCGTTGCTGTAAAAATTCGCTACATATACCGTTTTTCCGTCTTGAGTGACTGCAATCCCTATAGGATTATCGCCAACAGGCACCTTGCCTATGATCTTGTTAGTTGCTGTATCAATTATAGAGACAATATCGATGTTACTATTCGTCACATATACCTTCGTTCCATCAAGTGAGATTGCAACTCCTTCTGGATCGTCTCCAATATCGAAACTATATTCAATTTTGTTTGTGGTTGTGTTAATTACGGATAAATTATCACTTCTTCCATTTGGTACGTATGCATATTCAGTATGCGTATCAACAGGTGTAGGAGACATTAACACATTGTATGAAAAAAGAAGTAAGAGGGAGAGAAAGGTTATAGAAGCTAAAAAAAGTAAGTATACTTTTATCCCCCTTTTCATTTACCCTCAACCCCTAATTTATAAAAACCAGGCTCACTAGAAATTTCTAGAGGTTACTAGCAGGTTCATTTACTTGAGGTTCAATATCAGTCAATGAACCCCGGATTTAAGCTATATTTTAAACAGCTAATTGTCAAATTTTATTTGTTTTTATGTTAAAATGATTAATCCAGATAACCATTCGATAACAGCAAAATATATACATAGGAATATATAAAACTGAAAGAAATAGCTTTTCTTATTGTACGAAATTTGATTACGTTATCATTAGAAATCTTCTGATAAGAGTAAGTAGACTTTTTGTTTCGGAAAACTCTACAAGATTATCGATGTCGCTTTCCGGCTTTTCTTCTCCTCTTGCATAAGAGCCAAAAACAGCTATTTTCGTTGTTCTTTCTTTTCAAGGAACGAAAAGATTTTTTGAATAATTCTTTGTGCCGGGCAGCGTTCTCCATTAGGCACAATTTCTTTGTGATCACTTAAAGGTATGCTGGACTCGAACAACAACTAAGAAATTTTAGGAAGCTTGTGGAAAAGCCTGTAGGACTGCTGAGACAAAGAAAATTGTTGTAAAATAAAGGATATCTGGAACTATTGATGGGAAAAGTAGCATTAATCATTCAAAAAATCTAACATTTTTTTTCCTTTATCGTTTAATTTGATACAAGTAAATTTACCAATTTTTTCGATATCAATCAAATTCCATTCATCTTTAAGCTTACTGATAATATTTTGATCTAGCCAAGCATAATCCCTAGCTTTCTGCTTTGATTCGTCGAGATCTTTATCTAAACTACTATTTTTACTTATATCACTGAGTTTCCCAGCTAAGTAACGATTTTTATCCCGAATTGTTCTTAGGTGATCGTCTTCTTTTGAAAAATCGATAAGATCTTTTTTTGTTACAGGACCATTCATACGTTGGAGGTACTGCAAAACAGTAATTAGATCCTTATTAGGAAGTCTCATGGGAAAAGTAGGAATTTCGCTTATCTCTTCGACTCCTATACTTCTTGGTTTTAATCCGTTGTATGCTTTTCTTAATTTTTCTTTATTATTTTCATCGAAATCTTCAAAATAACGTTTGGGTTTGACATAATAAGGAATAATATTCCTATCTCTTTCAAGCATCATAGAACTTATTATTCCAGCTACTGCCGAAAGAGTACTTCCAGAAGAAAGATTTATATAAATGTAATTTTCTTTTTCTTGTTCTGCAATTATTTTCTTTATTACACTCAGTAAATCTGATAAGTCACTTATTGATCCTATAAGCTTTATGACAACTGTAATACCTTCATTCTCCAGTCGTTTTTTGTTTTCATTTAAGTATTCTTTACCCTTATCATTTTTCTCTTGAGAAATCAGATAAACTTTATCAGCATTTTTCATAATTGCAGCTTTGCTAATTCTATCCAATTCGAAGCCTACTACGCATATGTGGACTCTAAGAGGATTCTTCATAGGAAAAGATACAAATTCATGATATATAGCTTATTTGGTTAATTTAGTTTATTAATTGTATTAAGTATATTAGACTTAATAAGCTCAAGAAGGTATATAAGAAATAAGGATATTATAAGGGTTAAAAAACTAAAGGAGAAAAAAATGCAACAAGTATATTTTGGAAAGTCCGGAGGCTCAGGAATTGTAGGGACTCTGGTTATTGTTGGAATTGTTTTAGAAACGCTTAAAATTTACCCAGAATGGGCTGCAATTGCAATAGGCGGTGGAGTTTGTATAGGTATCCTGCTAGGCCTTCTAGGTATAGCTGGAGTTTTTATTAAAGTTTTTAGGCAAATTTCATAAAAGAGAGACAACGGTTACTGATGAGGCTACTTATGAAGTCGCAATCAAGACAAAAAAAGAATTTTTAGTGTAGAGTAAAATGTATTTCTAAATTTTTATTCTTTTTCTGCACAGTTTAACTGTTTGATCATTCTTCCCTCAAAATTTAGATAATTTGGTTTTTCAGGGATATCTACCAAAACACTACCTAAATACTGTTCACTGTCACTAGTAAAAAATATAACTTGTTTTTTGTGAATGCATGATCGAGCAGCTCTTTTGATTAATTCGCTCAAATCCCTATCTTTAATTCCCTGTTGACGTGGTTCATCAAAAATAACAATACCTAAATGATTGATTGAGTACTTGTACGAGAGCTCAAGTAATCCAATAAGATAACTCCAGATGACACGAACAATATCACTAGCCGAAATTCGGTACTCCAACACGAAACCCTCAGAATCTATGGGTTTGTAATTGTTCTTTGATAATTCCACTGATTGAGGGCTAAAACTACTGAAATGATACGTGATTAGCTGCTGTTTAAATAAAAGCTGTAAGCAGGACAATTTTTCGAGATCAACACTTGATAATCCATCTTTTGGTACTAAATCTAACTCTTTTTTTAGTGAACTCCATTTTTTGTGAATTTCGTAAAACTTGAGAACATTTTCTTCAAATGTTTCTTTCGCTTTTCTTAAGCTATTCAACTTGGTTTCTGTAACTATCTTCTCATAAACGTCAGAGTAAGAAGGTGCTCTATCATCTGAAATTAATGTTTTTTTCAGAGCTCTGATTTTTGATCTTAATGTATCAACGTTTTCATTAACAGATCTAAACTTGATCTCTTTTTGTTTAATCGAAAGCTCAGAGTTTTCTTTTATTTTTTCAAAGGCTTTAATCTGACTTCTAATAAAAGAAATATTCTCATCAATGGGCATAACAAAAGAATTTTCTTTCAATAAGGAATCAGAAATTTTTTGATGACAAGTAGGGCATTCTCCTTTACTTATATCCCACTCAATAATAGAACCATATTTTTTGGCTCTGTAGAAATCCTTAATTTAATCCATAATAATTGTATTACTTTTTTGTTTATATTATAGACTATTAGTTTAACTTTTACTTCTTTTACTTGATTTCTAACCTTTCTTGCTCTTAATGTTTCTCCAAATTTTCTTTTTACAACAGATATTATTGTCTCTACTATATTCCTTCTATTGTATTTGATCTTATCAAAGTCTTTGTTTAATTGTTTTCTATATTTTCCGTTTATTCTCTTTCTTTTTCTTTCTCTCAAAGGTACTATTGAATCTGCTTTTATCTCTTCTCTTATTAGAGTATGAATTTCTTCGGAATCATATCCTTTATCCATCACATAACATTGAGACTTTCTTGACTTGTTTGATTGTCTTATCAGAGTCTTTGCATGCTTGACATCATGATCTGTTTTTTGGCTAATTTTCCATCCTAATATTACTTTTTTAATAGTGTCTACTGATATTGAAGTTTTAAGGAAGCTCCTTCGGAGCTTCCCTGTTCTCTTAGAATAATAATGACTTGCATAAGAACTCGTAAATCCTGTTGCATCAATTGCCGTAATGAGAACTTTTTCTCCATGTGAGTAAAATAGTTTTAGAGTTTTTGACAAAATTAGGTTAAACAATGAAGAGGGAATTCTGGACACAAACTTTTGAAGAGTAGTGTAATGAGGAACCTTATCAAGGTCAAGTTTTTCCTTTATACTGTTCATGAGGTCAACAAGTTCTACAAAGTCACGGTAGTCTGTACTTATATACTCCTTCAATAAAACAAGAACAAGAAGCTGATGTTGAGTATAAACACGTTTGGAATATTTGCAGGAGTAAAGGTTCAGTCTGGAAGACTGAACCGTTTTAAGACTGAGATCAATAAATTTAATATACTTATTTGATGACAATAGCAATTGCTCCTTTGTTTTTTGTGTGGACAAAAAAATTAAGGAGCATTTTTACAATTTTATTTTTATAATTTTTGGGTAAAAACAGAATTTAGAGGATTTCTACAGAGCCTATTTTTTGATTCTTTTTATATCTTGACTGTACTTAAGATCTTCAGCTAAAGAACTCAATCGTTGGGTAATATCATCGTAATTTGTTTTTTCTGCTTCGAGATCAGAGTGTAAACGCGATAAAAGGATCTCTTCTTTTTTCAATTTGTTTATAGTAAGATCCAACTCATTAGATACTTCTGGAACCTTATCCCTTACTAAAGGGATTTCTCTTTCAAAAGATTTTAATTTGTTTTTATTATTTGCGATCTCTTCATTGATTGAAAACTGCCCATTCTCTGAAACTACCATAATTGACGGAGTGTTCTTTTCATTCCATTTACCCATAGAATCAGGCAAATTAGTAACAAATCCATTTATTGGGGAAAGACATTCATTTAAAGAATTTCTTAAAGATTTCCATTCATTTTCCAAATCAAGGATATCTCTTTTTAAGAGATCTATCTTTTTTAGATTATTATAAACATCAAGACTCATAATAAATTCAATTGCTCTCCTATCAGCCTCCTTTATTCCAAAGAAGGTAGGCAAATTTGACTGAATGCCAGACCACCCATATATTTGCTCGACAATCATTAAAGGAAATATACATTGCATATACAGAGGAGATTCTTTTCCATTATAACGCATAACTATTGGAAGATCCCATCCTATGAAATTTGAAAGAAAGTTATAAAACCCCTTTTCTCGAACAGCTGAACCTTCATCTTTTACAAAGAAGTCATCTTGTAAGCATTTTCGTCCATTACTTGAAGACAAGAGGGGCTCATAAAACACCGAAACTAAACGGTTGTCTTTTCCATTTTTACTAGCTACTGAGCGTTTTATTGTGATAATTTCTCCTCTATCATTACTAATCTCAAGAAAAACGTGTGAGTCTATTACTATATTCCCATCTGCTTTTTCATCACCTACAAATTCCGACATAACTGGTTTAAAACTAAATTTTTTAGAAAATATCTCTTCTAATCCAAGTGCATAAACAATCGCACTTACGCATGTTGTTTTCCCAGTAGTTGTTTCTGCCCGAATGATGTTCAAGCCTTCGGTGAAATGAATAGTAGAACCATATAGTCTTCCGTCCTTAGTTTCTATATGAATTTTAAGACTCCTAAGTTTAAGCCCCATTTATACTCATCTTCCCTTGAATATGCCTTCCATTTTCGTTATCTTAAGGTAGTCTTTAATATCTTCTAGGAAGCGACGTTCCTCTAAGAAACATTCATTTTTCCTGAAAAGCTCATTGACTGTATTTAAACCTCTCTGGGATAAACTAACACGGTCACCACCACTAGTATTAGTTATCTCAATAAGACCTTCACCTAATGCTAAATCTAAAGCTTTAATTAAAAAAGGATCATTATTAATTTGTAAGACAAGGGAGCTTTCACCACTATTAGTGATATAATCTTTGAATTTAGTTTGATTTAATTTTTGTATACCCCAATTTAAAGCATAAAGCATGCTAAAACTTGCCTTTTTCCCATTGCAATAGCTAAGAATTATTAAAATTAATATAATCCTCCATTGCGGTCTTAATACTGGTGGAATAGGCTCAGGTCTCTTTTCAAAAGTAAATGTGTCAATTTTTGAAATAAAGTCTTCAATATAATTCAATGATCCACACCCCCCGGAAAGTCAAGGGGGCATCTCAATAACCAGTCAGAAAGTGCTTCGTGACCTAATATCTCAATAATATTACTGGAAAATCCAATTTTACTGATATCACTTTGATATCCTTCAAGAGTATCAGATATTATCTGTGCTCCACTTTTTTTACCTAACCTTGCCATCATTTTATCAAAGGATAAGTAACTCTCACGTTGTTTTTTTATGTGGCTGACTTTCTCATAAATCCCAGGATACTGACTCAAAAGTTCTTCTAAGGCATTTTGACCTTTTAGATAATCGAAAACGAAGTTTACACAGTATTCCCAAGATTCATCATCGTTAAACTTTAATCTATTTAATTTACCCATACAGTTATTAATTAGCTCTGGTTTCTGTTCCACTAGCTCCTTAATATCCGAATCTTTTGGATCAGAGACGTTTAGAACGATTTTATCTGGATTTGATGAAAAAAAGATCCCTTTTTCTTTGGGAAACGCATTGTCCGTTACAATATGAATCTTGAAATCATTCGATACATAAGGCAAATTAGCCTCTAAGACTTCAATTGTTTTCTTTCCCGCATGCTCAAGAAGTTTCTTACTTTCCCATCGAGGTACAACGAGAATCCAACTTGAGATTTTCAAATTAGAAAAAATTCTGGATAAGCCCTCTTTATTGTCTATAAATTTCTTTAGATCAATCGTCATTTTATTTCTTTGTTTTTCATATAAAGTTTTATTATCGAGATATCCTTTGACTGCATAGCACTGATAACATTTTCCATCGTTTGTATATCCCTCTAGGCCGTAATCTCCCTGATCTGTATCTGGGATTTCTTGAAAACTTTCTCCATATTTTAGGAAAAGGAGTTCAATAACGTATTCCTGCCACTCCTCACCATTTTGGAACCATTCATGGTAAACCATTAACTTCCACCTAGAGTTTACACTTCTTCAAAAGTACACTATATATCCTCTTTGGGAGTATAACATACTCATATAAAAATTATGTATATTTGTTACTACATTGTTATTTAAAAAAAGAAATACAGATTAAAATAAGAAATTTAATTATTTATATCAGTCATTCCCAAAACTTCTTCGTCTTCACATAATTTCTCTCTGCAACCAGAATATCCCTGTAAAACGCCTCTTCGTCCACCCTCATCTTTTCAATCACCCTTGACGCCGTTTCAGGCCCTATTCCCCGGCTGGCAAGCGCAATAACCGCTTTCTTCCCCTGGGAGCGGACTATGCTAGCGTTTCTGTAGACGCGCTGTATTCGTTTCTTTTCTTCGGGGGTGACTTTGACATTTTTTGCCTGTTTTTTGACGAGCTTTATTTCCTCTTCTTCCCA
>ENA-OWPA01002122-OWPA01002122.1-bioreactor-metagenome-genome-assembly--contig:-NODE-2122-length-10647-cov-4.578619_pt1 | contig 10647 bp, 9 predicted proteins | sample MGYA00238139_ERZ651803 | MGnify/ENA primary metagenome ERZ651803 (study PRJEB26909, sample SAMN07631231) | bioreactor metagenome | isolation source: Switchgrass digestor | place: USA: Dartmouth...
CCAGAAGAGTTCGCTCACCCTGGCTGGGGCGGCAGGATTCGAACCTACGAATGCGGGAGTCAAAGTCCCGTGCCTTAACCAGCTTGGCTACGCCCCAGTGTGGGTAACAGCATTGGTGCGCCTGGCAGGATTCGAACCTGCGGCCAACCGCTTAGAAGGCGGTTGCTCTATCCCCTGAGCTACAGGCGCCTGAGTAGCACAGGTTATCGTAACACACTGACGGGGGCGTGGCAATATGAAAGGGTCCGTCCTGCGACCGGCGCCGAACAAAAAGGGCGGCACCAAGTGCGCCCTAGGTTAAAAATGGGAATGGAGCGGGTGATGGGAATCGAACCCACGTTTTCAGCTTGGAAGGCTGAAGTTCTACCATTGAACTACACCCGCAGGCGTTAACAGCGCCGGCCGCAGCGGCCCAACTGGTCGGGGTGACAGGATTTGAACCTGCGACATCCTGCTCCCAAAGCAGGCGCGCTACCAGGCTGCGCCACACCCCGTCGCTCTTGCAGGAATGAGTATAGCCTATCTGCCCAGCGCTGTCAAAACCTAATTTCTGCGTGCTGCGGCTCTCTTATCCATCCAGAGGTGCCGGGCCGACAGCCGTCCTGCGTCCACTTCCAGCAGGCCGCAGGACGGGGGATCGGAGGGCCACCGGGGCTGTGAAAGGCTGCCGGGATTGAAAAGGAGGACGTCACCCTCCCACCGCAGCACAGGCACATGAGAGTGGCCGAAGAGCACCGCCGTAACCCCCAGTTCACGAGTGCGGTACCAAAGGCGCTGCAGGTCCCGCTTCACCCCGTACAAGTGGCCGTGGGTGAGCAGGATGCGCACCCCCTCGACCTCCAACACCTGCTCGGGTGGGCCGCCCTGGCCAAAATCGCAGTTGCCCGCCACGGCGACAATCCGCTCTTTGGGCACCTCCAGGACTTCGCCGGCCTTCGCTGCGTCCCGGTAGTGGTCGCCGGCGTGCAGCAGCCAGTCCACCGCTCCCAAGTCGTCCTTCAGCCGGGAGAGGTTCTCCAGGCTGCCGTGGGTGTCGCTTACCACCGCCAAACGCACCATCAGTCTGTTCCCTCCAACAACCCAGGCAGCAAGGCCAGCGCCTTGGCCAGAGACTTGGACCGGTGGCTTATGGCGTTCTTCTCCGCGAGGCTCAACTCCGCCACCGTGCGGCCGTCGGGCAGGACGAAGATGGGGTCGTAGCCGAAGCCGCCAGTGCCCCTGGGCGCAAAGCCAATCTCCCCTTCCAGGGTGCCCATCACCACCTCTTCCCTACCCTGGGGGGTTACGATGGCGATGCAGGAGACGTACCGGGCCGTCCGCTGTCCCGCTGGAATTCCCTCCATCCGCTTCAGCAGTGCCTGGTTCCGGTCCTCGTCCGTGCCCGGCATCCAACGGTGTGAGAGAATACCGGGCTCACCGCCCAGAGCATCCACCTCCAGGCCGGCATCCTCGCCCAGGGCGGGCAGGCCAGTGGCCCGGGCTGCCGCCCGGGCCTTGATCAGCGCATTCTCCTGAAAGGTCTCGCCGGTCTCCTCCACATCCGGAGCAGCGGGGTCCAGCCCCACCGCCTGAATCCCGGTGCCAGCAAGCATTGCCCGCAGTTCGCGGAGCTTACCTGCGTTCTTACTGGCGAGCACCAACCGCTTCGCAGACATGTGTATGCATCTCCTCGATTCCCACATCACCCAGGGCTGTACGCTGCATCGCAATCAGCTGCTCGATGCCGCTGCTGGCCAGGTCCAGCAGCTGCTCCAGCTGACTGCGAGAAAAGGGCCCGCCCTCGCCGGTCCCCTGGACCTCTACCACCTGGCCCCGGCCGGTCATCACCAGGTTCAGGTCCACCTCGGCCCGGGAGTCTTCTATGTAAGCCAGGTCCAGCATGGGCACGCCGTCAACGATGCCCACGCTGATGGCGGCCAGGTAGTCTTTCACCGGCATTTGCTCGATAAGCCCCGAAGTGCGCAGCTGCGCCAGGGCGTCCACCATCGCCACGAAGGAACCCGTGATGGCGGCAGTGCGGGTGCCGCCGTCTGCCTGGATCACATCGCAGTCGAGCAAGATGGTCCGCTCGCCCACCAGGCGCAGATCGATCACGGACCGGAGTGCGCGGCCGATCAGCCGCTGGATCTCCATGGTGCGGCCGCCCTGCTTGCCCCGGGCAGCCTCCCGGGGACTCCGCTGCCCGGTAGCCCGGGGAAGCATGCCGTATTCAGCCGTAATCCAGCCTTCTCCCTTTCCCCTCAGAAATGGAGGCACCCGTTCTTCCACTGTGGCAGTACAAATCACCCGCGTCCGCCCCACTTCAATCAAGACGGAACCTTCAGCGTGCTCAATGTACCCTCTGGTGATGGTAACGGGACGAAGTTCCGCCGGATGCCGGCCATCCTGCCGCGTCAAGGGCCATCACTCCTGCTCCAAATCTAGCTGAAACTGATGCGCTTGGGCAACCCCCCCTGGCCAAAGCCGTGATGCGACAGCCGTAAACCGGTCAGGATCGCCGGTGGTGAAGAAGCTGCGCCGGCCGCTGCTGCCGGGGTTGGCCAGCCCTGCCATCGCCAGGCGGGCTGCCACCTCCTGCGCCGTGGCCTCACCGGGATCCACCAGCACCACTGCCGGCCCCACAACCTCTTCGATTACGGCTCTCATGTGGGGAAAGTGGGTACAGCCCAGCACTAGTGTATCCACCCCAGCCGCCATCAGCGGCTTCAAACAGTTCTCCACCTCAACACGTACCTCTGGGCCAGAAACCAGGCCCTCTTCAACACGGGTGACCATAATAGGGCAGGGCCACTGCACCACTACCGCATCGGGGCGGTCCTGCTGGATTAAGGCGGGGTAAACGCCAGAGGCACAGGTGCCTTCCGTGGCAGCCACACCGATTCGCCCGGTGCGGGAGATGGCGGCAGCCGCCCTGGCGCCCGGTTTCACCACCCCCACCGTAGGCATAGGGAGGGCCTCCTCTTCGAGCAGGTCGAGAATCGCCGCGGTGGCCGTGTTGCAGGCAACCACCACCAGCTTACAGTCATGGGACTGGAAAAACTTCAGGGCACTTAGGAAGAACTCGCGAACTTCTGCCTGAGGCCTGGGACCGTACGGGAAGTGTGCTGTGTCGCATGCGTAGACGAGGTCCTCGCCGGGCAGCAGTCGGGCAATCTCCCGCATCACGGTGAGCCCGCCTTCCCCCGAGTCGAAGATGCCGATGGGGCGTCGACTCAAACCAGATCGCCTCCTGTGTCTCCTGGTCCCATACTTATGGTTCGGATGCACAGGCCGCTCAATCCCGCTGCGCGGACGAGGCGCCGCCCAGGGCGGGTGGCGCCTCGGTTTGAGATGACCTGTGGGTGCCGCTACACCTCACGGGCAATCAAGTTATTTAGTTTGCTTAGAGACTGGATGAGCCATTCTTTCGCTTCAGCATCCAGCGATGCCATCTCGCCGGCCAAACGGAGGTGGCGGGCGGTGCGCACCTGTTCGATCACTGAAGCCCCCTTGGGAAGAAGCCGTACCCGGACCACCCGACGATCCGCGGCATCGCGCACACGTTCAACCAACCCGCCGCGCTCCATACGGTCGGTCAAGTCGGTGGCTGTGCTGCAGGCCAGATGAAGCCTCTGGCAGAGTTCACCCATAGTCAGTCCGTCGCTTTCCCGCAGTGCCAAGAGCGCTTCGTACTGCGGCGGCGTAATCTGATGGGCAGCCAGCAAGTCACGCTCTCGCCGCTGCAAGATGCCGGAGAGATTCCAAAGTAACCGTTCGATGTCCGCCACACATCGATCCGCAGCAGTCTCGGGCACAATTTTCACCTCATCACCAGGAGCCGGGTCCGTAACTTTCCAGTCCCTGCAGAATCATACCCTTTTGATTAGCGACATATTAACCGATCTCCTGCCACACGTAGTCCAGGATGCCGCTGAAAATGCCCCGTGCGGCCGCTTCCGGGTAGGTTCGGACGCCCAGGCCGGGCTCCGCGATGAAGTACTCCTCATCTGGGTTGGAGAGATAGCCCAGTTCTACGAGGACCGATGGTGCCAGGGTCTCCTTCACCACCCAGAAGTCATAGCGCCGCACCCCGCGGTCCGGCAGGCCCAGGTATGTGACCATGGCCTTGTGCACGTACTGGGCCAGGGCCCAACTCTGTTCGGTCCAATAATACGTTTCGGTTCCCCGAACACTGGGCGAGGTGTTGGAGTTGTGGTGAATGGAGATGAAGAGGTCGATAGGCGGCCTTACCCTGTTCACCTGCGCCGGCCGGTCCCGGAAGTCGATTCCCTGGTCGCCGGTTCGCGTCATGTAGACGATGGCGCCTGCCTCTTCGAGCTGCCGCTGCAGCGCCAGGGCCACCTCCAAGTTGACTACCTTCTCCTTGGTGCCGTAGGTGGTGCCGATGGCGCCGGGGTCATCCTTGCCGCCGGGAATCCAGCCGTGGCCAGCATCGACCCAAATGCGTTTGCCGTAAAGCGGTGAGTTGATGAGATCTACCACCACCTGCTCTCCGCCGCTGGATACCAATTGGTGGCTGATGTAGTAGGCCAGGTCCACCGTGATCAGGACTGCATCCGGGTTGGCTCCTTCCTGGATGCGAATCGCCTTCACCAGCGAATCGTTAACCGCCAGTACTTCCGAACCCACGGCACTGCGGCCCTGGGGGATCTCAATCAGCAGCTGCTTGTCCCGCACCGCCACCTTTGCGTCCATGGGCAGGTCTCCCTTGAGGGTCAGGCGTGTGCGGTCGGCCTGCCGCTCGGTCTTCACCTCCAGAAGCTGGGGCAGGAACCGGATCTCCAGCCCCAGGCTGGTGCTTACGATATCGTAGTGCAGATCCCGGGAGAGTTCCAGGACGACCCGGGTCCCGCCGCCCGGGGAGGCCGCAGTGCGGATGGAGCGCAGCCCACCGTAGTTGATCTGCTGCACAGCGGGTACGTCTGCTGCCGGAACGGCCTCTGCCAGGTCAAGGATCAGCCGGCGGGAAGCCGAGTCCTCCTGCACCGTATAGGCCACTGCGCCAGTAGCGGCTATGGTCACCTGCGGGCTCCTGCCCTCTTCGTGGAACTGCACCCGCTGGACCAGTGGCCTAAACTCCAGGATCACTTCCCGACCGTCGGGAGAGACGGTATAACTGTAGGGCGGCACTGCCCACAGGTCCGCCGTCAGCGTGGCTGTACGACCGTCGGTGCTCAACTGAACTGCCCGGGTCATGCCGTCGTAGACCAGGCGCTCCATCTGCCCGCCAGCGACCTCAGCTGGGTAAAGGTCCAGCTGCACCGCACTGCCTTGGGTCCGAGGCGTCACAGAGAGAAGCGGCGCCGACAGGCTGATGCGCACCCTTGCGGCTGCGCCTTCCGTCTCGTAGGTCATCCCTGTGACGGTTGAAGGCCACCTGAGGATGTTGGCCGTTCGGGTGGTACCATCCCACTCCACCGTGCAGCCCAGCGCCTCGGCAATGAACCGGAGCGGCACCATGGTCCGGTTTGCGATCAACTGCGCCGGTACCTCCATGGCAACAGACTCGCCGTTCACCAGGGCTTCCCGCTGGCCGATGGTAAGGACGACGGAATCCTGCAGCGTGCTGACCGTGACCATCCGCCGCACCGGATCCCATTCCACCTGGCCGCCCACCGCCTCGCCCACAAAGCGGACAGCCACCAGCGTGCGCCCGTCTGCAATCACCGGAGGAACGTCCATTGCGAGGGGAACGCCCTCCACCTCCACGGTAACAGGCGCTTGTGCGGCGCCTACCGAGGGCCAGGAGAGGCCCAGGCAGAGGAGCCCCAGAAGCCAGAAGATCACTGCTGCAGCTGTGCTGTGTTGTCTGCTGTGGTGCATCTCAACCGATTTCCCCCCACCTAACATCAAGTCGGCTGGCACCCATTGGGATTCTTGGAGCCGCCAGGCTTTCAAGTGTGTTCGGGCAGCGGGGAGGAGTCTCCTGCCCTTCGCTTCCGGGAAAGAATGCCAACAAGCAGGAGAGCCATGTGGACACTGCCACATGGCTCTCCTGCTTTTGCGTTGGTGGAGGCGGCGGGCTCTGCCTCCCGCGTCCGAAAGAGCATCCGTTCGAGCTCCTACGAGCGTAGTCACCCTTTTGCATCTCGCCGGAGGCAGCGCCGGGTGACCGGCTATGCCTCCCGCCAGCCCCGAAAAGCATCCTCGCCTGCCGGGTTCGAGACAGCCCCGGCAGGAACAGCCCGCTAGGTGACGCTACAACTCCGGCGCACGGTGCCTACAATCCGGAGGAGCGATCTGCGGCGTTAGGCCGCAGGCTGCTTACGCAGCGAGAGCGTATTCGTTGTCGGCACTTATTGCCTTGCGGCCAGTTTAACGAGGCAACCGCACCTCGGCTCGCAACCCGGAACGATGCATCCCCCGTCGAACCTGATTCGCCCCCGTGTTCTATGTGGAAGGCCCGCTGGGGCCTTTCCAAGCGCTGGTGAAGTTGAAGCTCAGTCGAAGTCGCCCCGCGGTTTGCTGCGCATGGCCCGGGCGATGTCCCGCTGTGCTTCCCGTGAAGCGATGTCCGCGCGCTTGTCGTACTGCTTCTTGCCCCGGGCAAGGGCCAGTTCGACTTTGGCGCGCCCCCGCTTAAAGTATAAGCGGAGGGGGACCAAGGTGTAACCCTTTTCCCGGGTGGCTGCGTGCAGGCGGAGGATTTCCCGCTTGTGCATCAGCAGCTTGCGCCGCCGGAGGGGGTCGTGGTTGAACCGGTTGGCCTGGGCATAGGGGCTGATGTGGACGTTCTCCAGAAAGAGTTCACCGTTTACCACTTGTGCGTATCCATCCCGCAGGTTGACACGGCCAGCCCGCAGAGACTTGACCTCCGTGCCCACCAGTGCGATGCCGGCTTCGAAGGTCTCTTCCACAAAGTAATCGTGGCGAGCCTTGCGGTTCTCGGCAATCACCTGGATTTCGTCTTTGGCCTTGGTCTGCGCCATCGCTCTCACCCCACCCGGACCTCTAATTATGGGGCCAAGGCTCCTTCTTGTCAAGCAAATCGTTAAAACCCCCAGCCGCTGGGGAGGCGGCCGGGGGTTCTTTCACATCCTCATCCTTCTGCGCTGGGTTAGTCTACCTGCAGCGTACGGGAACGGCTCCGGGACCGAGCTGTTCGCCGGACCCGGGGACGCCCGCCCGTGCTCTCTGTTTCGCCGTCACGACCGCGGGCAGGCGGCGCCGCGATGGAGAAGGGATTCACCACGCCGGGATCGAGCTCCGTGCGCGTCCGGGCAGTCCGACCTTCAGGCAGCGGCACGCCCCACATATCAACCCTTACGGCTGGGGAACGGACCGGTTCAAGCGACACCCGCTCTTTGGCCGGTGCGGGCTTCACAGGCTCTGCCCCAAGCAGCCTGGCTGCTTCCTGTGCGCCGGTCTCCGGCTGTGCCGCAGCCCTTGCGGCCCTGTCTCTCGACTTCGCTTTGGCTGCGCTGCCGGCGCCCTGCCTGGATGGCGCCGCCGGCTCTTCGCCCTTGGATGCAGCGGAGCGGCGCCGTGTGCGCCCAGCATGCTCGTGGCCCTGCGGTCTTGCCGGATCTTCCGCAGGGGCTGCTGAAAGGAGACGGCTGCGCTCAGCCCGGCCGCGGCCCTCCGTTTCGACAGGCGGAACGGTCACCACTGGGCTCTCATCGGCCAGCACGAAGTCCAACTGCCGCAGATCAGGGTCCACACGCGTCAGTTTCACCATCACCGGATCGCCCAGCCGGAACCGCCGGCGGGTGCGCTCGCCCACCAGGGCGTAGTGCTTTTCGTGGAAGTGGTAGTAGTCGTCCGTCAGCGTAGAGACGTGGACCAGTCCTTCCACCGTGTTGGGAAGCTGCACAAAGAAGCCGAACGGCCCAACGCCAGAGATGATGCCCTGGAAGGTTTCGCCCACCTTGTCCGACATGAACTCAGCCTTCTTCAAATCCAGGGTCTGCCGCTCGGCGTCCATGGCTACCCGCTCCCGGTCGGAGGAGTGCCGGGCCATCTCGGGCATTTTCTTCTCCCACTTATGACGCAGCCGGGCGGTCAGCTGCCCCGTGAGGACGGCCCGCAGAACCCGGTGGACCACCAAATCCGGATAGCGCCGGATCGGAGAGGTAAAGTGGCAGTAGTACTCCGCCGCCAGACCGAAATGGCCCAGGTTGGCTTCGCTGTACACCGCCTGGCGCATGGTACGCAGTACCACCGCGTTGATCAGGTTCTCTTCGGTGCGCCCCCGGCTCCACTCGATGACGTGCTGGAGCAGCTTCGGGCTCACCGTTCCTTCAGCAGGCAGCCGCAGGTTGTACCCGAACAGCCCCAGGAACTCCCGGAGGGCCACCAGGCGGTCCGCCGCTGGTTCGCCGTGCACCCGGTACATGAAGGGGACATCCAGCCGGTGGCAGTGCTCGGCCACCGTCTCGTTGGCCACCAGCATGAACTCCTCAATGATCCGCTCGGCAGTGCCCCGCTCCACGCGGTACACAGAGACCGGCCAGCCCCACTCGTTGAGGATCACCTTCGCCTCGGGAAGGTCAAAGTCCAGGGCGCCCCGCCGCTCCCGCCGGGCGTGAAGCACCTCCATCAAGCGGGCAGCCTCCTCCAGCATGGGCACAAGAGGAGCAACCTCAGCTCGCGCCGCCTCGTCGCCTTCCAGGACTCTGTTCACCTGTTTGTAGTTGAGGCGTGCAGCAGTGCGAATCGCCGAAGGGAAGATGTCGTACTTGAGGACGCGGCCCTCCCGGTTGATCTCCATGACGCAGGAGAGGGTAAGCCGGTCCACATGGGGATTCAGGCTGCAGATGCCATTGGAAAGCCGCGGCGGCAGCATTGGCACGACCCGGTCTGCCAGGTAAACTGAAGTGCCCCGCTGGTACGCCTCCCGGTCCAGTGCGGACCCTTCCTTCACGTAGTAGGAGACGTCCGCGATGTGAACACCGAGGCGCCAGTGGCCATTCTCCAGCCGCTCCACGCTGACAGCATCGTCCAGGTCCTTCGCGTCTTCGCCGTCGATGGTCACAATTGTCCAATCTCTGAGGTCGCGCCGGCCCTCCGCAGTGATGGATTCTTCCGCAACCACTTCCGGAATGGCCTCTGCCTCTTTGAGCACCCGAGGCGGAAATACTTCAGGCAGCCCCAGGGCCCGGATGACGCTCAAGATATCGACGCCGACGTCGCCCTTCATGCCCAGGCGCTCCACGACGTTGCCCTCGGCAATGCGGCGGGCCTCCGGCCAGGTAACCACCTGCACCACGACCTTTTCTCCTGTCCGGGCGCCGTTGGTGGCTCCCTTGGGGATGAAGATGTCGTCGGGCAGGCGCCGGTCATCCGGTGTGACGTAGCCAGCATGCTTGGCCGCCTCAAAGGTGCCCACCACCCGCTGGTTGGCCCGCTCCAGAATTCGAATCACTTCGCCTTCACGCCGCCCGCCCATGCGGGTGGGGGGGCTCAGGCGGACGATCACCCGGTCGCCGTGCCATGCACCGTTTAGGGACTCCCGGCCAACGAAAACGTCAGGTTCGCCCGGCATATCCGGCACGAGAAAGGCAAACCCCTTAGGATGGCCCTGCAGCCGCCCCACCGCAAGGTTCATCCGCTCCGGCGCACCGTAGCGGTGGGTGCGGGTCTGCACGATCTCCCCGGCAGCTTCCATTTGATCGAGGGTCTTCTGCAATTGCGGATACTGCTTCTCGCCGATGCCCATGGCCTGGGCCAACTCGGAAAAGGTCATGGGCTTGTACGCCTGTTTGCGGATAAACTCCGCAATGCGTTCCTTCACTCTTGCTACCACCTTGTGGATATGGGCTGTGCCGTCAGGTCAATACGGTACCACATTTAGCCAGCACCCGACAAGGTGCGCCCGCGAACAGCGCCGGGCACGGGACGGGTGCCGCACCGGCTGCGGTTTCCCATTAGCGTGTGCGTGAAGTGGCTTCTGCATGACCGCTGCGGACGGGTGATTAAGGAAAGAACCCGTCTGGCATTCCCCAGGCGGGTCCCACCCTTTCTCATCTGCTGTTTCCCATCTAGCTGGCATGCAGCTGGTATGCGCTGCGGGCATGGGCAAGCACCCGAGCTGCTCCCTCTGATCCTTCCCACCCGCGGATTACCGTGGTCTTTCCCTCTAGATCCTTGTAGGTGCGGAAGAAGTGTTCAATCTCCCTCAGCACGTGAGCAGGTACATCAGCCAGCGTGTGAATCTGGCTGAACCGAGGGTCCCGCACCGGGACACCCAGAAGCTTGTTGTCAACCCCCTTGTCGTCCTCCATGGCTAGGACGCCCACTACCCGCGTATCGATCAGGCAACCCGGAATGGTGGGGTTGGTAACCATCACCAGAATATCGATGGGGTCACCATCCTCTTCCAGCGTATCCGGCACATACCCGTAGTCGCAGGGGTAGTGAACAGGCGAGTAAAGCACTCGGTCCAGCCGCAGAACGCCCTTTTCCTTGTCGAACTCATACTTGTTCTGGCTTCCCGCCGGAATCTCGATGAGTGCTTCTACGATCAACTCGCTCAACTGTGGTGGCCCCTTTCACGCTTCTTGGAACAGGCACAATGACTGTGAAACATTATAGTAACGTTTATCTCGAGGTGCAAGTCCTGGTGCCGACGGGGGCCTGTCAACTCATCGTGGGTAGGAGGGAATTCCAAAAGTGTTCGGTCATGTGTTGCTACTCTTGCCGACCCTG
>ENA-OWPA01002123-OWPA01002123.1-bioreactor-metagenome-genome-assembly--contig:-NODE-2123-length-10632-cov-2.728754_pt1 | contig 10632 bp, 13 predicted proteins | sample MGYA00238139_ERZ651803 | MGnify/ENA primary metagenome ERZ651803 (study PRJEB26909, sample SAMN07631231) | bioreactor metagenome | isolation source: Switchgrass digestor | place: USA: Dartmouth...
AGGTGCTATTATTTCTGGAGCCTACTTTGGGGACAAGATGTCACCCCTTTCAGATATAACTAACTTAGCTCCAGCTATGGCAGGTACAGATGTATTTACCCATGCTAAATTCATGATTCGAAGCAATTCCATAACCTATGCTATAACTTTGATATTCTTCCTTATAGTAGGATTTAGATATGGCGGATCTGGAGCAGATCTTTCAGCTATTGAACAGATTCAAAATGGATTACAAGCAAGCTTTAACATATCTCCTATACTTTTATTGCCACCTATTGTGGTTATAGTGTTAGTAGCTAGGAAAGTGCCAGCAATTCCAGGAATATTTATCGGTGCAGTGTTGGGGATGATATTTGCACCTATATTCCAAGGTGCTAGTTTTGGGGATATACTATCTGCAAGCTTTAGTGGATATGTAAGTGAAACTGGAATAGAAGCTATAGATGAACTTCTTACAGCAGGTGGTCTTGAAGGAATGATGTATTCCATATCCTTAACTATTATTGCCATGATGTTCGGAGGCATAATGGAAAAGACAGGTCAGTTAGAGGTAATAGTAAATGCTCTATTGAGAAGAATAAAAAGTGTTGGAGGACTTGTTGCTCTTACAGCTGGAACTTGTGTCATCAGTAATGCTACAATGCCAGAACAATATATTTCAATCGTTGTACCTGGAAGAATGTACTCTAAGGCCTACAAGGAAAAGGGCCTTCATCCAAAGACTCTATCCAACGTTTTAGAGTCTTCCGGAACATTAACTTCCCCATTAGTGCCATGGAATACTTGTGGAGCTTTTTTAAAAGGGGTTTTAGGAGTATCAGCTACTGCTTATGCTAAATGGGCTATATTGAACTATTTGACTCCTGTAGTAGTTATAATATTAGCATTCTTAAACAGCAAGATTGTAATAGCTAAGATAGAAGATGATCCTGAAACAGTTGTATCAAATAGTTAACATATAAAAGAAGAGCTTCCTCCGAAATTAATTTTCTGATGGAAGCTCTTCTTTTTCAAGTTTATCGTATCTTCTTAATATTCCTTCTAACATTCTGGCATGTCTTCCTTCATCTTTAGCGGATATGTTGAAATAATCCCTTGCAGATTCGATTCCCAATACTTCAGCTTTTTGTGCAGCTTCTCTTTTAGTTCTGTTGGAGAATATTTCTCCCTCAATCATCTGTTTAATGTTTTCAAAAATATCTTCCTGAATCATTCCGTTTAGTTCGGCAAATACAGATGCGTGTTCTGCTTCTTCCCAAGCTATAGTTTTAAGCACTTCAGCTATTTCTGGATATCCTTGGCGTTGAGCTAGTCTTGCCATAGCAAGATAGATACCTGCTTCATTAGTTTCCCCATTGAAATTTTGCTTAACGATTCTCTCAAGTTCTGTTCCTTTTGTTTCACCGATGACATTTTCAATGGTTAAATTTAATTTTTCCATACTTTGACCCCCTTTAAGATAGAGCTTTTTCATTATATTTCTTGAAAGCTGCAAATACCCTTTGGGAGATTTCCTCATCCTTTTCTTCCAAGTCTTTAAAGTAAATTAAAGTGCTTCCTTTATAGTCTATATAATCTCCCAATAGTGCAACTTCCAGAGAGCTTCTAATTATGTTTATAATACAGTCCTCGTCGTGGTATAGCTGACAGTTTTTACACTGGTTTAATATGAATCCAATAGAATCTATGATTTTTTCTTCGTCGTATAGCTTGGTATCTTCTAGTGGTATATTGTCAACTCCATTGTCTATGAATTCATCATTTTCTCTAAAAGCTTTAAGAATGGCTTGTGTACAATATCCAATTAAACAGGTGTCTTTATCGCATGTACCGCAAACTTCTTCTGAAAGGCAACATTCTCCTATATGATCAATCAACTGATTGTAGTTAACATCTAACTCCTTATTTAACAATTTATATTCCCCCTCCTGGACAATCTAAATCCTTAATACCCAACATTAGAAAAATTAAACATGAATTTGTGTATTATATGAATAATAGAATCACTATAATTTCTAATATAGAACAGAAAACAAGGGATTAATTCAATCCCTTGTTAATCAAAAATCTTTATAGCTCTATCCAGTATTCCATTAAGATATGCTAGCAATATCCCATAGTTGGTTATTGGGACTTTTTGTTCTTTGCATATTTTAATCCTATTGAGGATTTCCTTCCTGTTTACCATACATCCACCACAGTGAATAACCAAGCTATAATCTTTTAAGTCTTCACTGAAGTTATATCCCGTTTTAAAATGAAAGTTGAATTTCTTTCCAGTCTTTTTTTCTAGCAGATTAGGAATTTTAACTCTTCCAATATCCACATGGCTGGAGGTATGGGTACAGTTTTCAGCTATTAAAATATTAGCACCGTTAGGTAAATTGGGAATAGCTTTTATACCATTTATATACTCCTGTAAATTCCCTTTTTGTCTTGCAAACAATATGGAAAAGGAAGTAAGATTGATATCTTTAGGGACAACCTCATCTACCTTTTTAAATATTTGAGAATCGGTTATTACTAAATCTACATGCCCCATATCTGATAGAGCCGATTCAAGTTCTGTATCCCTTACTACATAGGTTTTAATGCCATGATCTAACAAATCCCTTATGACTTGTACTTGAGGGAGTATGAGCCTTCCCTTTGGAGCTTCCTTGTCAATTGGGATTACAAGTATTGCTTTTCCATTATAGGGAATCAGATTACCCACAAGTGGTGGATCTTCCATTAAGTTCTTTAATCCATCTATCAGCTTGTCCTTAAGCTGATGTATGTTTATGCCTTTTAAGGAGGAAACGAATACCGCATCATCATAGCAATTTTTGAGCTTTTGCAAATGCTCATCAGATATCTTATCTATCTTATTTATGACCAATATATAAGGTATGTTGTATTTATCAAAGTGGCTTTTCATGTACTTGAGAGCATTTTCATCTATATCCGTTGCATCCATTACATATATAGCAAAATCGCTTCTTCTTGCTGTTTCTAAGCTACTTTTTATTCTTAAATTTCCTAATTCTCCTTCATCATCAATGCCTGCTGTATCTATGAAAAGAACTGGGCCTATAGGAATTAGTTCCATGGCTTTTTTTACAGGGTCTGTAGTAGTGCCTTTAACATGGCTTACTATGGATACTTCCTGTTCAGCTATAGCGTTAAGAAGGGAAGACTTTCCTGCATTTCGCTTTCCATATATGCTTATGGTTATCCTGTTGGAATTTGGAGTAGTATTCATACATTCACCTCTATAGATATAGGTCTCTTTGGCCATTTTCAACCAATTTCAATCTCTCTTCTACTATGGCTCTAATCTTAGGACTAAGCTTATCAAGTTCCATTTCTATTATCTTTTCCCCAGCTAGCTTAGTGTCTTCTGTTGCATAATCTAGTAAATATTCCTTAAAGGTGAGTATTGCATTGGGTATGCAGAAATCCTGAATTAGTCCAGGCTTTGCCATTTCCATGAAGTGTTGACCAGTTCTTCCACTTCTGTAGCAAGCAGTACAGAAGGAAGTGATATATCCTTCCTTAGAAAGCTCATTGATTACATCATCTAGTGAGCGCATATCTCCCAACTGGAACTGTTCTTTATCTGGAATATAATCTTCTTCTTCATATCCACCAATTCCTATTCTGGAACCAGCATCTATTTGGGATACGCCTAGAGGAATAGCCTCTCTTCTCATTTGTGCATTTTCTCTAGCAGTAAGTATTAATCCAGTATATGGCACAGAAAGGCGTATTATGGCAACCAGCTTTTTGAAATCCTCGTCAGAAACTTTGTATTGAGTTATTTCGGGGAACTTGGTGTTTATAGCAGGTTCAAGCCTTGGAACGGATATGGTATGAGGGCCTACTCCAAAAGTTTCTTCTAAGTGGATAGCATGCATTAGAAGTCCCATTACTTCAAACTTCCAGTCATATAGTCCAAATAGGGCACCTATTCCCACATCATCTATACCTGCTTCCATAGCTCTATCCAGTCCGTATAATCTCCATGAGTAGTCGCCTTTTTTATCTCCTCTTGGATGAAGTTTTCTATATGTTTCATGGTGATAGGTTTCCTGGAATATTTGGAATGTGCCAATACCTGCTTCCTTGAGCTTTTTGTAGTCTTCTACTTCCATGGGAGCAGCATTTATATTAACCCTTCTTATTTCTCCGTTGCCAACTTTTGTGTTATACACGATACGCATGGTTTCTGCAATGAAGTCTGCACCATAATCTGGATGTTCTCCGTATACTAGGATTAATCTCTTATGTCCCCTGTTTTCAAGTATCTTTATCTGTTCTACTAATTCTTCAGAAGTTAAAGTTTTGCGAACTATGGCCTTATTTTCCCTTCTAAATCCACAGTAGACACAGTTGTTTATGCATTTATTTCCTATGTATACGGGAGCAAAGAATACTATCCTGTTTCCATATATTTCTTCTTTTAACTTTCTCGCTGCTTGAAATATTTCATCTATTAATTCTTCATCTTCCACTTGTAGTAGCTTAGCAGTTTCTATTGGATCTAAACGCTTTTTATTTAAAGATTTTGAGATTATATTCCTTATTTCCTCTTTAGTTGCCCCTTTTCCTTCTTCTAGAAGACTTGTAATCTCCTCATCATCTATAAAATCATATTTATACATATTTATACCTCCAATTCCTTTTTTGATATGGATGTTTTTACAATACAGTTGTGTAGATTTCCCAATTTACCAGTAAAGCCGTTAATCTCATCTAAAGTGCCTATGACAATTATGGATATTACTGATATATCTTCTTCATGGAAGGGTACTCCCATTCTTCCCCTTATTATGCTCTTATAGTCTGATACTATTTTATTGAACTCATGTTGAACTCTTTCGGGATTTTCAAGTATGGCACTGATTACTGCAATGCGCTTTTTCAAATGGATTTCCTCCTTTCCTAAAAAACAAAAAACTTCCCTTGAAAGGAAGTTAGACATGCCAAAAAAACTAAATCCCTTTCAAGTTAGATTTCTCTAACCTTGTCAGGTATTAGATTTGTTGTTACCCAAAAAAATCAAGGTAACCCTCGATATTTTTGGATATGTACTTGATAACATATTAACAATTCTAGGTGAATATGTCAATGCTTTGATGGAAATAGTTTTAGAAGCACATTTTAACATCAAGCATAAAATGTCATTGAGATATGAATTTAGATTAGGAAAGGAAGAGTTTTATGGATGATGATTTTAAGAAAGTAAGAAGAATTTTATGGATTGTTCTGATAATAAATGTAATGGTGGCAATAGTTAAGATTATCATAGGTGATGTCATTAAAAGTGCTAGCATGAAAGCTGATGGATTTCATTCCTTATCAGATAGTTCGTCTAATATTGTTGGGTTAATTGGAGTTTGGCTTGCATTTAAACCTATAGATAAGTGTCATCCCTATGGGCACAGGAAATTTGAGACTCTTGCAGGACTTTTTATTTCCATCATGCTGTTTGGAATTGGTATTAAAATTATCATAGATGGATTTAGGAGAATTATAAACCCTATAGTACCTGATGTAACTTTTGAAAGCATTGTAGCACTTATTATAACAATGATAATAAATATTTTCATAAGCACAATGGAGTACTTAGAAGGGAAAAAACTAAATAGCCAGATTCTAATATCTGATTCCATGCATACAAGAAGCGATATATACATGTCTGCTGGAGTTTTATTTACCATATGGGCAATTAGAAAGGGATTTAATCCTATGATAGATCCTATTGCATCTTTTGTTGTGGCAGTATTAATTTTTAACGGAGCTTATGAGATATTTAAGTACAATAGGGATGTGTTAGTGGATAGGGCAGCAGTTGATGAGGAAAAGATAAAGGATATAGTGATGAGCTTTGAACAAGTGAAAGGAATTCATAAGATTCGCAGCAGAGGAAGTATAAATGAACTACATATTGATATGCATATTTTGACAGAACCAAATTTAAGCGTGGAAAAATCCCACCATCTAATTCACAGCATCGAAGATAAAATGAGAGATGAGCTAAATATAAATGTACAGCTAATAGCACACATAGAGCCTTTTTATGAGAACAAAGGACAGAGAAGTTCTCTAGCCAAATATTGACTAAACTGTTTCACATTATGTAAAATATTCATAAGAGGAAACCTGAGGAGGGTTACAAATGAAAAAGTGGTTTGAAAAGTTCTTAAAGAAGATTTCCGATGCTAATAAGGAAAGCTTTGGAGAAGGGAAGTTGGATTGTTGTTCTTTAAATAAGAATGAATCTTCCAAAAAAGCTAAGACTTTGCCTAGTTCGAATAAATAATAAGGCCTTTCCAGTTTTATGCTGGAAGGCTTTCTTTGTATGATTAAAGTAAATGAAAAGAGGTGCTTTATGAAGCTGATAGTGGATGAAAAGGCTAGAGAATATATAAAGAAGAAATCTCATGATAGGAGTATAAGAGTAGAAGGACAAGTAGCAGGCTGTGGATGAGCTACCTATTATGAACCATCAGTGAAGATGGGACCACCAACTGATAACCGAAAGTTTGAAGTATTTGAATCGGAAGATATTAAGCTGTACTTGGCACCTGGCATCATACCTAAAGGTGATATTATAAGGGTAAGGCTAAATAGGTTTTTAGGTATAAGGCGTATAGTTGTAGAAGGGATAAGGATTACTTTGTAATATATAAGGTATAGTTTTATATATTGTGCTATAACTTAATCTGTAAAAATCTATTCTTGATTTGAAAGTTTATTTTTTCCCAGTATGGCTTTTAAGGAATTTTTATAAAGTACCTTACAAAGGAGATTATCTGTCTTATTTATTATAGATATCTAACATCTAAATTTAAGGCTAAGAACCTTTGATCTAGGAAGGGCTTATCTTTGGATTTGCCTATATAATCTTGTCCAAACATGGAGTATAGTTCTCCAGAAAGGCTAAGCTCTGGAAGTCTACCTATGAGTTTTTCTCCATCGGTTAAGAATGCCAACTGTACAGGTGTTCCAAAGACTCCTTCATCTGTAAAATCTCCACCAGCAGCTATGCTAACGACTACTGCCATCTGTCCATCCAATAGCTCCTTTAAAGTCTTATGGCTAGGAACGACTTTAAAGTTTCTAGGGGATAGAGTTGGAACCATATCGTATTCACAGGAAGCGCTTCCCGTTAAAGGCAAATTAAACTGATGGGCAGTTTTCTTGTCAGTGTATGGGCTAATTATTTTTCCGTTTTCAATTAAGGTATATTTAAAGTCCTCGTTTACTGTACCTTCTGCATCGAAAAATTCAAAGCTTGTCAAATCCTCCCTTTGTGTACTTTGAAGTAGTGTAAAATTGTCATTGAACTTCTTATGGCCAATGTAATCCTTAAATAGAGAAGCTCCTGTTCCAACTTTATAGCCATCTAACTCTTCTATTAACTTAGTAAAAGGCAATATATCATTATCCATGAATACTACAGGCATCTTGCCTTCATGAGGAAGTTTTACAGGATTTTTATAAGCATTCAAAGTATCTCTTATTGTCTGCAAAAATTTATCTTTATTGTAGATTCTATCAACATAGCCTGCAAAGGCATCAATAACATTTATAGAAGTCTTTTCCTTTATTATTAATTCCGACATTACAAACCTATCCTTATGGACTAAGTTAAGTCCTACATCGTTAGCAAGCCTAGTTTCAAATTCGCTTAAGTGTATCTTATTAGAAAATACGAATTCGGGGAATTCCTTTCTCAATATGCTAAGCAATTCTTCTATCTCAGTGACAAATTCTTCATCAGAAGGAGTTTTTTCTCTATAATCCACTTCTTTTACAAGGTTTTCGGATGGCTTATAAGGGTATGGTATTTTAAGGTTTAAATTATCTAAGGCTCTTTTTTCAAGCTGTTTTTCATCAACATCTCCAACAGCTCCCCCAACTCCTATATAGCCATTGTCATAGACTCTATATCCTACTTTGGTTATATCCTTTTTCCCTACAGATTTTACTTCTGTTTGCACTATATTGACGTTCAATTCCTTCACTCTTTTTATATATTTTTCTCTTATCATGATTTTACCCCCTATTGTACATTAACGTTATTTACTCTTATATATGGACCGCCCATGCCTACTGGAAGTGGGAATTGATCCATTTTTCCACATCCTCCTAAAGTAAAGGTTACAATTTCCATTTCCTTTGAGATGCCATCTATTTCATAAAGGGTTTCCATTACATTTCCTGAAATAACTGAGATATTTACTGGTTCAGCAATTTTCCCATCTCTGATCATATAGCTTATACTAGGTGCTATGGTAAAGGTAGACATACCGGAACCATGGTTTACATCTACTATTAATATGCCTTCCTTTATTTCTGATATGAGTTCTTCTTTAGTCTTTTCGCCAGGCTCTATATAGGTGGTGGTCATTCTGACTATAGGTTCATATTCGAAGTTTACAGCTCTAGCATTTCCAGTAAGATCTTCATTTAAGGATTCAGCCGTTATAATACTGTGAAGTCTTCCAGAGAGTAGACCATCTTTAATTAAATAAGTTTTTCTTGATTTTGTTCCCTCATCATCAAAGGGAACAAATCCACTGCCTAATATATCTCCGGTATCTACTATAGATAGATTGTCTGCTCCCACTTTTTTGCCTATAGCCCATTCTTTCATCATGGTTTCATCTCCAATCATGAAATCTGCTTCACTCTTATGTCCAAAGCTTTCATGAGTAAATACTCCTGTAGCTGTTGGAGAAAATACTACTGTATACTTACCGGGCTTAATAGGTTTGGCATGTTTAACAAATTCTATATCTCTTTCTATAATCTCTTTGATGTTTTCCTCAAGGCCTTTAAGATCATCAAAACTGGTGCTTGTTTTGTCGTATTTTCCATTAAATGTTTTTCCGTCTACATTTAAACCGTATCTAAGAGCTATGCCACAGGTTTGATAGTCAAATTTAAGCTCAGCCCCTTTACTGGAGTAGAACTCCTTAATGATTTTTCTATCTATGTATATAGCCCTCCACATTTTTATATCTTCAACATTTTCTATAATTGGGAAGTAGGATTTAAGCAGTTGAAGCTTATCCTCGTATTTTACATTTGAAATATCTTTATCCTTAAAATATAAGTATTCTCCTTTGTTCACTTCAAATTTCTTAACAATGGGATTATCAAGTATATCTTCATTTTCCTTAGCCATAAGGGCTAGTTTGTCAATCTCTTCTTGAATTCTGTCCATATTGGTAGTTGAACTATAATACCATCTGTGACCGTCGAATATCCTTATGAAAGCTCCCTTTTGATTTCTGTTTAAACTCTGCAACAATTCTCCATTGCGGTAGGCAATTTGATTAAGGCATACATTTTCTATTCTCACATCTGTATACAAATTTTTTGGAAAAATAAACATTTTAACTCCCTCCTTTTATTGGATTATATCATATATTTTAAAAATCATCACTATTTTATAAATAGTCTTTCTTTTTAGAAATAAGACATCTATAAAATCTAGCAATTCCTTGTTGAAATTTGGAGGCATCACCAATTTTCTAGTTGATATTTAATTAACAATAAGCTATTATGTTTATATAACCATATAGGCATATAAGCATATATTATATAGATAGGAGGTAACTCTATGGAGAATAAAGCAAAATTGTATTTAATTACAGGCTTTTTTGGAGCAGGTAAAACTACTTTTCTAACAAAGGTGCTTAATGATTTAGAGAACAAAAAAGTAGCAGTTATCATGAATGAATTTGGCAAAATAGGCATAGATGGAACCATAATTAAAAGGGAAGGTATGGAGTTGATTGAAATAAATAGAGGTTCCATATTCTGTTCTTGCTTACAGCTTAGTTTTGTATCAGCCCTTGTAGAAATAGCAGACAGGAATATGGAATATGTATTTGTTGAAAGCTCTGGACTTGCAGATCCTTCTAATATTGGAGAGATTTTAGAGGCGGTTAAAGTAGCTAAAGGAGAGGCTTATGAGTACAGTGGGGCTATTACTATTGTGGATGGAGTAAACTTCCTAGATCAGCTAAATGAGGATATTGAAACTGTAAAAAGGCAGATAAAGTATTGCCACTTGGCTATCATATCAAAGGTTGATTTGATAGATGAGCAAAAGAAAAATAGGATAATGGAAGAGATAAGAAATATAAACCATAAAGCTCATATCATAGAGGGAATAAATGGAGATATAGACTATGATTTTCTAAATGAAGATCTTGTGAAAAATCATTGGGCTGAGGGTGAGGATACTACCAATACTCCAGAGAATAAACCAAAAACATTGACATTGACTTGTGAAGAGGACATAACTAAAGATGAACTTACGGAATTTATAAACAGGATCAAGGATAAAAGCTATAGAATAAAAGGATTTTTTAAGTTGGAAGACGGTTGGAATCAGGTGGATGTGGTAGGAGAGATGATTGAATACAAGAGAACAGATAAAGAGGAAGGCGTATCACAGCTTGTAATAATATCTAAGATTGGGCCTCAAATAATAAGGCCAATATTTAATGCCTGGGAAGAAGTAGTAGGTAAAGAGATGAAATTAAGATAATAGGGTTTTATAGAAAGGATGGAAGTATGTATAAACTAACTAATTATTTTAAATTACTTTCGGATGAAACAAGGCTA
>ENA-OWPA01002125-OWPA01002125.1-bioreactor-metagenome-genome-assembly--contig:-NODE-2125-length-10613-cov-9.269172_pt1 | contig 10613 bp, 7 predicted proteins | sample MGYA00238139_ERZ651803 | MGnify/ENA primary metagenome ERZ651803 (study PRJEB26909, sample SAMN07631231) | bioreactor metagenome | isolation source: Switchgrass digestor | place: USA: Dartmouth...
ATAACTTTGTTTATTGACGAATTTTAAAAGTTAAAGTATAATTGTCATTATCGAAAGGAGATTTTAAAGGAGGAATTCTTTAAGTATGCCTGTTGAGGTAGGCCAAATCGTAGAGGGGAGAATAACAGGGATTACTAGATTTGGGGCTTTTATGGAGATTTCGCAAGGTGTTACGGGTCTCATACACATTTCTGAAGTAGCCGACAGCTTTGTAAAAGACGTAAATGATTTCCTAAAAGAAAATGAAGTCGTCAAGGCAAAGGTTATATCCATTTCAGAAGATGGTAAAATCAGTCTGTCTCTTCGGAAAGCCAACGAAACTTCAAAGCCAAAGCAAGTAGATCTAAGTTTTGAGGATAAGCTAGCTAAATTTTTAAAAGACAGTGAAGAGCGGCTTTTAGACATTAAGAGGAATCATGAATCCAAACGGGGTTCGGGAACTTACAGAAAAAGGAAGGTTTTATAGAGGAATTTTTGAATTCATATTTTAATAGGAAATCATCCAGGGAAATTCCCTGGATTTTAAATTTGTCGAAAGGGGCTAATAATGAGGGTTGCGGTTATTGATTTGGGTTCCAACTCCATTAGGCTTTTGATAAAAGACATATTTGGCACTTCTATGGCGACTGTACATAAAGAGCTGGCAACTACGCGCCTTGGCCGGGGCGTTGCAGAAAACTTGCAACTTGACGAACAGTCTATGGCAGATACCTTATTAGTCCTTGAGGATTTTATGGACAAAGCCAACTCAAAAAACAGTGAGCGAATCTTTGCATTTGGCACCAGTGCCCTCCGGGAAGCTAAAAACAGCAGCGATTTTATTAAGAGAGTACATCAGTTGGGTATTGATGTGGATATATTGTCAGGGCAAGAGGAGGCCCTACTTTCTTTTAAAGGCGTAAAAGCAGGTCTTGATATTTCAGGCCAAGTACTCGTTATTGATATTGGCGGCGGTTCGACAGAGCTTATTTTGGGAAGCGACATAATACAAAAAAGCGAGAGCTTGCCAGTGGGAGCGGTTCGGTTCACCCATAAATATTTTAGATTGGAGCCGCCGAATACTAAAGATATTGAGGAAGCAAAGGCGGTTATAAATACGCTTTCTGCTGATTTTGCAATATGTTTAAATCAAGTTAGGCAGACACATGAAACTACTGCTGTTGGAGTGGGCGGCACATTAACTACGCTTTCAGCTATGGTTCAGGAACTTAAAGTTTATGATCCTCAAAAAGTGCACGGCCATGTCCTTAAAAAAGCTTACGTTGATGAAATTTATTCCAAACTATTGACACTTACTAATGATGAAAAACGAAACCTGCCTGGCCTCATGCCCCAGCGAGCTGATATTATTACGGCGGGAACTTTTATTGCAAAGACTCTCATGGAGAGTTTAGACCTTAATCAAATAATGATAAGTGAAACAGATATAATGGAAGGTTACCTCTTGACCAAAATTTAGGACATAAAAAGTTGACATACTTGAAAAAATGTGGTATTATACTAAACTGCACAATCATAAGCAAAAATCATGCCATACTTTTAGGATTCCTATGTAAAGCCAAGTACATATTTCGTGTCTTTTTATAAAATAATCTAAAAATATATCCATAAAATTGTATAATGCTTCCTGTTTTAGGAGATAGTATAATAGATATTTTTGTCTTAAAACCAAAAGTAAGGTATAAGTCCGCTTTTGGCTATTTTTACTTATAATAAGGGGTGAGGGAAACACATGGTTCAACCTATTGCCATAGGCAATCGCACCCGATGGAATTATTCTAAAATCGATGAAGTTATGGGCATGCCTGATTTAATCGAGATTCAGAAGGATTCGTATCAGTGGTTTTTAAATGAAGGCATCAGAGAAGTATTTGAGGACATTTCGCCAATCGAAGATTTTACGGGTAATTTGGTATTGGAATTTATCGATCACAAGCTAGAATCTACACCAAAGTACACGGAAGATGAGTGTCGTGAAAGAGATGTAACTTATGCTGTTCCCCTTAAAGTCAAGGTCCGGTTGATTAATAAGGAAACCGGAGAAGTAAAAGAACAAGAGGTTTTCATGGGAGATTTCCCATTGATGACCGAAAACGGCACTTTTATTATTAACGGTGCCGAAAGGGTTATTGTAAGCCAGCTGGTCCGCTCTCCAGGTGTTTATTTTGACAGTCAGCGGGATAAAAACGGCAAAGAGATTTTTTCCGGAACAGTTATTCCCAACAGGGGAGCCTGGCTGGAAATGGAGATGGACTCAAATGATGTCTTGTACGTTCGAATTGACAGAACTCGTAAGCTGCCCATTACTGTTTTGATTCGAGCTTTAGGATATGGGTCAAATGCCCAGATACTGGAGCTTATGGGTGAAGATGAAAAGATTTTGCGCACATTTGAAAAGGACAACACGGAAAACCAAAATGAAGCTCTTATAGAAATTTACAAAAGACTTAGACCTGGTGAACCGCCCACAGTTGAAAATGCCAAATCCTTACTAGAATCTTTGTTTTTTGATCCCAAACGGTATGATTTAGCTCATGTAGGCCGCTATAAATTTAATAAAAAATTAAGACTCAGAGACCGTATTTTAGGCAAAATCAGTGCAGAAGATGTGGAAGATCCTACAACTGGAGAGGTAATTCTAAAGAGGGGCCAAAAAATCGACCGCAAGACCGCGGAACTTCTTGAATCATTGAAAATTAAAGAGCTTAAAATCCAGCTGGAAGACGGGTTAGAGTCGAGAACACGCACCGATTATAACCCTAAAATAGTCAAGGTTATAAGCAACGGATACTCTGATGAACCTGGTCCTGAAGGTCAAAGAACTGAAAAGCACATTACAGTAGAAGATATTATAGCAGCCATCAACTACTTTATTAATCTTCCTTATGGAATTGGCAACATTGACGATATTGACCATCTTGGCAACAGGCGCCTTCGTTCGGTAGGTGAACTTTTGCAAAACCAATTCCGCATAGGTCTTGCCAGAATGGAAAGGGTAGTCAAGGAACGCATGACTATCCAGGATGTGGATACAATCACACCCCAAGGCCTTATAAATATCCGTCCCGTTGTAGCAGCTATAAAGGAATTTTTTGGAAGCAGCCAGCTCTCTCAGTTTATGGATCAGACTAATCCTCTGGCTGAATTGACTCATAAGCGCAGACTCAGTGCTCTAGGTCCTGGCGGTTTAAGCCGCGACAGGGCGGGTTTTGAAGTCCGCGACGTCCACCATTCACACTATGGCCGTATGTGCCCAATTGAGACACCAGAAGGTCCCAACATCGGCTTAATCGGGTCCCTAAGTACTTATGCGAGGGTAAACAAATACGGATTTATTGAAACTCCTTATCGCAAAGTGGATAAGGAGCGGGGCGTTGTTACGAATGAAATTGAGTATTTAACTGCTGACGAAGAAGATGCGTACATCATAGCTCAGGCCAATGCGCCTCTTGATGAAGAAGGACGGTTTATACAAAAGAGAGTAGTTGCCCGCTATGCTGATGAGATCATTGTAGTCCCTGCAGAAGATGTAGATTATATGGACGTGTCGCCGAAACAGCTGGTGTCAGTGGCTGCGGCCCTGATTCCGTTCTTGGAGCATGATGACGCTAACCGTGCTCTTATGGGTGCAAACATGCAGCGTCAGGCAGTGCCCCTCTTGCAAACTGAGGCACCTTTGGTGGGAACTGGCATCGAGCATAAGGTTGCAGTTGATTCTGGTGTAATGATTATTGCTAAAAACAGTGGTGTTGTAGAGAGAGTTACAGCCCGTGAAATTGTGGTCCGCAGAGACAGCGATAACAACCTTGATGTTTACAAAGTCCATAAATTCTTAAGATCAAACCAGGGCACTTGCATAAATCAAAGGCCTATTGTTAAAAAAGGAGATAAGGTTGTAAAAGGCCAGCCTATAGCTGACGGCCCCTCTACTGACCATGGTGAACTAGCATTAGGTCGCAACGTGCTAATAGCCTTTATGCCCTGGGAAGGCTATAACTATGAAGATGCCATATTAATTTCGGAGCGCTTAGTCAGAGATGATGTTTTTACCTCAATTCACATAGAACAATATGAGGCTGAAGCCCGAGATACCAAGCTGGGGCCAGAGGAGATCACTAGGGATGTGCCCAATGTAGGTGAAGAGGCGTTAAAAGATTTAGATGAACGGGGAATAATTAGAATAGGTGCTGAAGTCCGCGCAGGAGATATTCTGGTAGGCAAAGTAACTCCTAAGGGTGAAACCGAGTTAACTGCAGAAGAGCGATTGCTTAGGGCAATTTTCGGTGAAAAGGCTCGAGAGGTGAGGGATACTTCCCTAAGAGTGCCTCACGGCGAATACGGTATCGTTGTTGATGTTAAGGTGTTTAGCAGAGAAAACGGAGATGAACTTCCTCCCGGTGTCAATGAACAGGTGAGGGTCTATATAGCACAAAAGCGGAAAATATCTGAAGGGGATAAAATGGCAGGTCGTCACGGTAACAAAGGTGTAATTTCGCGGATATTGCCTGTAGAGGATATGCCTTTCTTACCTGACGGAACTCCTATAGATATTGTGCTAAATCCTCTTGGAGTACCTTCTCGTATGAACATTGGTCAGGTTCTCGAAGCTCACCTGGGATGGGCTGCCAAAGCATTAGGTTGGCATGTGGCAACACCGGTCTTCGATGGTGCAGAAGAAAGTGAAATTTTTGAGACGCTAAAGAAGGCCAATCTTCCTGAAGATGGCAAGACAGTACTTAGAGATGGTCGCACGGGCCTTCCCTTTGATCGACGTGTGACGGTTGGTTACATGTACATGCTAAAACTTGCCCACTTAGTTGACGATAAAATCCATGCCCGCTCGACTGGCCCATACTCACTTGTAACCCAGCAGCCCTTAGGTGGAAAGGCTCAGTTCGGTGGACAGCGCTTTGGCGAAATGGAAGTTTGGGCATTAGAGGCCTATGGCGCAAGCTATACACTGCAAGAGCTGCTTACGGTCAAATCCGACGATGTCGTAGGTCGTGTAAAAACCTATGAAGCCATTGTCAAAGGTGAAAACGTGCCAGAGCCCGGCATGCCGGAATCCTTTAAAGTTTTAATAAAGGAACTTCAGTCATTGGCATTGGATGTAAAAGTGCTATCTGATGAAGGCGGAGAGATACAGATTAAAGAAGATGACGATGATGAAGATGAAGATTCACCATTAGATGTAAATATAGAAGGTCTGGAAGATGGGCAGAGCACTTTTACCGATGACAGTGAAGATACGGAGGCAGAAGAAGCCGATGAAGTTGATGAAAATGATGAGAGCGATATCATCTATTATGACGACTACGATGACGAAAATCTGGAGCTAGATGAAGATTTTCCTTTCATCGATAAAGACGAGACCTTGGATGATATTTAAATCTCAACCAAGCTGCGAAGGGAGAGAAACACTTGTTGGAACTCAATTATTTTGATTCCATAAAGATCGGTCTTGCTTCACCGGAACAGATAAGGGCATGGTCTAAAGGTGAGGTAAAAAAACCGGAGACAATAAACTACAGAACCTTAAAACCTGAAAAACAAGGTCTGTTTTGTGAGCGGATATTTGGTCCTGTCAAGGATTGGGAGTGCCATTGCGGTAAATATAAAAGAGTAAGATACAAAGGTGTCATTTGCGATCGCTGTGGTGTAGAAGTTACTAAGTCAAAAGTCCGCCGTGAACGAATGGGGCACATAGAACTGGCAGCTCCGGTATCTCATATATGGTTTTTAAAGGGAATACCCAGCCGTATCGGTTTAATTTTAGATATGTCGCCCCGTTCTTTGGAAAAGGTAATATATTTTGCTTCATATATTGTAATTGACCCAGGCAATACAAGTCTTATGAAAAAACAGCTTCTCAATGAAAAAGAGTACAGGGAATACAGAGAAAAATACGGCAATGCCTTTAGAGCCGGCATGGGAGCTGAAGCCATAAAGGAACTTTTAGCTGAAATCGACTGTGAGAAGCTGGCAAAGGAGCTCCGGGCAGAGTTAAAAGATGCTACCGGCCAAAAGCGAATCAGGATTTTAAGAAGGCTAGAAGTAGTAGAAGCCTTTAGAAAGTCAAATAATAAACCTGAATGGATGATATTAGAAGTTATTCCCGTGATTCCACCAGATCTGCGCCCAATGGTGCAACTGGACGGGGGTCGATTTGCTACATCTGATCTGAATGATTTATACAGGCGTGTTATCAACAGAAACAATCGCTTAAAACGGCTTTTGGATTTAGGGGCACCTGACATTATTGTGCGAAACGAAAAGCGCATGCTTCAGGAAGCTGTAGATGCTCTCATAGATAACGGCCGCCGTGGCAGACCTGTTACTGGTCCGGGCAATAGGCCCTTAAAATCCTTAAGTGATATGTTAAAAGGTAAGCAAGGCCGTTTCCGCCAGAACTTATTGGGAAAGCGCGTTGACTACTCAGGTCGTTCCGTTATTGTAGTAGGCCCTGAACTTAAACTCTATCAATGCGGCCTACCTAAAGAGATGGCCCTTGAGTTGTTTAAACCTTTTGTAATGAAAAAGCTGGTTTCTGACGGTCACGCTCACAATATAAAAAGTGCAAAGCGCATGGTGGAACGGGTAAGGCCTGAGGTGTGGGATGTCCTTGAAGATATTATAAAAGAGCATCCGGTGCTTTTAAACCGAGCGCCTACCTTGCACCGTTTGGGCATTCAGGCTTTTGAGCCTGTGTTGGTAGAAGGCCGTGCAATACAGATCCATCCATTGGTATGTACTGCTTACAATGCGGACTTTGATGGCGACCAGATGGCAGTACATCTGCCTCTTTCAGCAGAAGCCCAAGCTGAAGCAAGGCTTTTGATGCTTTCTACTAATAACATATTAAAGCCTCAGGATGGAAAGCCCGTAACAACACCTACCCAGGATATGGTATTAGGAGTATATTACCTGACAATGGAGAGACCCGGAGAAAAGGGTGAAGGCAAGTACTTTTCAAGTCCCGAGGAAGCGATTATGGCATATAATATGGGCGAAGTTAGCCTTCATGCCCTGGTCAATGTCAGGATAACCAAAGAGATAAACGGAGTAAAGCGTTACAAGACAATTAAAACCACAACAGGCCGCCTTATTTTCAATGAAGCTATTCCTCAGGATCTTGGCTATGTGGACAGAACCAAGGAAGAAAATTTATTTGATCTTGAGCTCAATACATTAGTAGATAAAGGCAAATTAGGAGATATTGTAGACAGATGCTATAGATTGCACGGGGCCACAGTTACTGCCGAAGTTTTAGATAAGATTAAGAAGACAGGTTTTGAATATGCTACAAGAGCTGGAATTACCATAGGTGTAACAGATATAGAAATACCCAAAGAGAAAGAGAAGATTTTATCTGAGGCCGAAGAGCAAGTTGATCAGATAGAATTGCTGTACAGAAGAGGCCTTATATCTGAAGAAGAAAGATATGAAAGAACCCTGGATATTTGGTCAAGTGCAACAGAAAGAGTTACTGAGGCATTGATGAATTCTCTTGACCGCTTTAACTCCATTTACATGATGGCAAACTCAGGAGCAAGAGGTAACAAGCAGCAGATAAGGCAGTTGGCAGGTATGCGTGGCCTTATGGCTGATCCATCAGGCAGAATTATAGACCTGCCTATTAAGGCTAATTTCCGGGAAGGTCTTACTGTATTGGAATACTTTATATCAACTCACGGAGCAAGAAAAGGGTTAGCTGATACGGCACTTAGGACAGCTGACTCAGGATACCTGACGCGCCGCTTGGTAGACGTAAGCCAGGACGTCATAGTCAGAGAGATAGATTGTGGCACAACCGATGGTATTACCGTAAGAGCTATCAAAGATGGCAATGAGGTAATTGAAGACTTGAAAGAACGCATTGAAGGGCGCTATGCTCAACATGATGTGATAGATCCAAACACAGGAGAAGTAATAGTCCACGCTAATGAGCTCATAACTGAAGACATGGCCAATCGCATCATAAAAGCAGGCATACAGGAAGTAGATATTCGCTCAGTATTAACTTGCAGAACCAGGCACGGTGTATGCGCAAGGTGCTATGGTAAAAACCTGGCTACCGGAAAGCCTGTTGATATCGGTGAAGCTGTTGGCATCATAGCTGCTCAGTCTATTGGAGAACCGGGAACGCAGCTTACCATGAGGACATTCCATACAGGCGGTGTAGCAGGTCAGGATATTACTCAGGGTCTCCCAAGAGTTGAGGAATTATTTGAAGCGCGAAAGCCCAAAGGGCAAGCGGTGATTACTGAAGTAGGCGGAACAGTTAGGATTCTCGAGAGCAAGAAGAAGCGAGAAGTCGAAATTACAACTCCAACCGGTGAAGTCAAAGTTTACCAAGTGCCTTATGGTGCGCGGCTGAAAGTAGAAAACGGCTCTGTAGTCGAAGCCGGTGACGAATTGTGCGAGGGCTCTGTAAATCCCCATGATATACTAAAGATAAAGGGTATTCGTGGAGTTCAGACTTACCTGCTTCAGGAAGTGCTTAGAGTATACAGGTTGCAGGGCGTAGATATCAACGATAAACATATAGAGATAATTATACGCCAAATGCTTAAGAAAGTTAAAGTAGAGGATCCTGGAGATACAGAGCTGCTTCCAGGTGAGTTAATAGATGTGTTTGAATTTGAGGACTTAAATAATGAAATGATGCAGGCAGGGAAAACCCCTGCTAAGGGCAAGCGAGTGCTCTTGGGTATTACAAAAGCCTCTCTTGCAACAGAGTCATTCCTGTCGGCAGCTTCGTTCCAGGAGACCACAAGGGTTCTTACAGATGCTGCGATAAAAGGTAAGACAGATCCGCTGCTAGGTCTTAAAGAAAACGTCATTATCGGTAAACTGATCCCGGCGGGAACTGGAATGAGTCGCTATAGGAATATAAGCATTGGCTTACCTGATGAACAAATAAACGAAGCTGGAGAACCTGAGGCAATTGAAGAGAGTTCAGTTATTGACAGCTAGGTTCTATGATGGTAGAATATATGAGTGTATCTTGAAGCTCTCTTTTACAATTAAATGGGAGGGCGGAGGAAATGCTTGATAAACTGAAAAAGTCCCCCAATAAAATCATTGGTACTAAGCAGACTTTGAAAGCAGTTGACAAAGGTCAAGTTAGTGTTGTCTTCATTGCTCAGGATGCTGATGAACATGTAGTTTCGCCGCTGAAAGAGCTTTGCCTCAAAAAAGGCATTGAACCAGTGTATGTAAGTACCATGAAAGAATTGGGGGAGGCCTGCGGAATTCAGGTAGGGGCAGCATCAGCTGCAATCTTAAATTTATAATCTTTGTTTGTAAGATGCCCCTCTAAAGGGCATCTTTTTTTGTGACAACTATTGTCAATTTATCACATGGGAGGAGGTGCAAGAGTGCCAACGATAAATCAATTAGTTAGGAAGGGAAGAAAGAAAGTAGAATACAAATCTACGGCTCCTGCCCTTAAAGGCTCACCGCAAAAAAGAGGAGTTTGCACTGTAGTAAAAACTACTACGCCTAAAAAGCCTAACTCAGCTTTAAGAAAAATTGCCAGGGTAAGGCTTACCAATGGCATTGAAGTTACGGCCTATATCCCAGGCATCGGCCACAACCTACAAGAACACTCAGTGGTACTAATCCGCGGTGGCAGAGTCAAAGATTTACCAGGTGTTAGATACCACATTATTAGAGGAGCATTAGATGCTGCAGGTGTGGCAAACCGCAAACAGGGCAGGTCGCTTTACGGTGCCAAAAAACCCAAAGACAAATAGTAAAGGAGGGATATGATGCCTAGACGTGGTCATATAGGGGTAAGACCAGTTCAAGAAGATCCCGTTTACCATGACAAATTGGTAACAAAGCTTATCAATAAGGTCATGTATGATGGTAAAAAAGGCATAGCTCAGAAGATCTGCTATAAAGCATTTGATATTGTTGCGCAAAAAACTGGTAAAGACCCCATGGAAGTTTTTCAGGAAGCCATGAAAAACGTAATGCCAGTAGTTGAAGTTAGACCCAGAAGAGTAGGTGGTGCTACCTACCAGGTGCCTTCTGATGTAAGACAGGAGAGAAGGTATACTCTTGGGATTAGATGGTTAGTTGATTTTGCTAGAAAACGCGGTGAAAGGACAATGGCGGAGAGACTTGCCGCAGAAATTATGGATGCGGCCAACAATATGGGTGGAGCAGTTAAGAAGAGAGAAGAAACCCATAAGATGGCTGAAGCTAACAAAGCCTTTGCACATTATAGATGGTAGCCAGCCGTTGAACAGTAAAGACTTTAGTAGAAAGGAAGTGTAGATTGTGCCTAGGCAAGTTGCATTAGAAAAGACAAGAAACATAGGTATCATGGCACATATAGACGCTGGTAAGACAACTACAACAGAAAGAATACTTTTTTACACAGGAAAAGTTCATAAAATGGGAGAGACGCATGAAGGTTCAGCCGTAATGGATTGGATGGAGCAAGAACAGGAGAGGGGAATTACCATCACATCGGCTGCTACTACCTGTTACTGGAAAGATCATCGCATAAATATTATCGATACGCCAGGGCACGTGGACTTTACGGTGGAAGTTGAAAGGTCTTTGCGAGTTCTCGACGGTTCAGTGGCTGTTTTTTGTGC
>ENA-OWPA01002126-OWPA01002126.1-bioreactor-metagenome-genome-assembly--contig:-NODE-2126-length-10609-cov-9.427554_pt1 | contig 10609 bp, 9 predicted proteins | sample MGYA00238139_ERZ651803 | MGnify/ENA primary metagenome ERZ651803 (study PRJEB26909, sample SAMN07631231) | bioreactor metagenome | isolation source: Switchgrass digestor | place: USA: Dartmouth...
AAATTAACTCGGCCACAAGGTATTCTGTCTGCTAGTCTTGGGGTAGGAATCTTAACAGGAACTTCAATTATATGATTGTATCCCAGGTAATTGTCAATATTTGCTGCTGCTACCTTGCCTGCTGCTATAGCACGAATAATTGTTGCAGGACCTGATACACAGTCTCCGCCTGCATATATTCCAGGAATATTTTCAAATTCTCCTGTATTCAATGCATCTATTACACCTTTAGTAACTGGTATTCCTTCTTTTTCAAATTCCTTGGACTCAATACCTTGACCAATAGCACTTATTATTATGTCGCATTCCATTCTCTCCAGTTCCCTTTTGGCATCTACTGGTTTTGGCCTGTTGCCCTGTATTTGCCCTACAATCTGTGGCTGTATCCATAATGCTTTTACTCTATTATTTTCATCGCTTTCTATCCTGACTGGTGAACATAGGTCATATATTTCAACGCCTTCTGCAATTGCTCCTTCCACTTCCTCTGCCAAAGCAGGCATATCCACTTTACGCCTTCTATATACTATGCTTACTTTCTTTGCTCCCAGACGTACTGCTGAACGTGCCGCATCTATGGCAACATTTCCCCCTCCGATGACAACTACTGATTTTCCGTTAAAGTCTGGATATTCATCATCACCTATTTCCCTTAATATATCTACTGCAGAAACTACTCCATTTACTTCCTGACCTTCAATTGGTATAATCTTTCCTTCATGTGCACCAATGGCTATATATATGGCATCAAACTTATCCCTTAATTCCTTGATTGATATGTCCTTACCTATGGATACTTCTGTGTGAACCTTAATTCCCAGTGAAATTATATTATCTATTTCTCTGTCTAGTATTTCTCTAGGCAGCCTGTAATTAGGAATTCCATATCTCAGCATTCCGCCCAGTTTCTTTCTCTGCTCGAATATTTCCACATCATGGCCCATCAGAGTAAGATAGTATGCTGCACTTAATCCGCTAGGTCCTCCTCCTACAATTGCCACCTTCTTACCGGTGGAAGGTGCCTTCTTCTCCTGTGGAACATCCTTTGCATGTTCTACTGCAAATCTCTTTAATCCTCTTATATTTATTGCGTCATCAATCATATTTCTCCTGCACCTGTTTTCACATGGATGCTCACAAACCATGGCACATACTGCTGGAAGCGGATTGTCCTTTCTGATTAATCTGATTGCATCTTCATATTTGCCTTCAGCAATTAGTGCAATATATCCTGGAATATCCACTCCTGCAGGACAAAGGGATACGCATGGAACTGGCTGATACAGTTCACAAGTACAGCGATTTCTTAAAATATGCTCTTCAAAATCGTCCCTGAATCCTTCTACTCCCTTTAATACCATATTTGCTGCCTCATATCCTATAGCACAATCAGCCGAATAATAAATAGCTTTAGCAGTCTTCTCAATCAGGTCAATAGTTTCCAATGTAGCATTTCCTTCTAATACATCTTCAAGCAGTGACTCAAGCTGTCCCAATCCTATTCTACAGGGAACGCATTTACCACATGTTTGAGCATGACACATCTTTAAGAAAGATGTGGCTAAATCTATAGGACATAACCCTGGTGGACTTGCAACAATTCTTCTCTCTAAATCCTTGTAAAGAGACTCTACAGTTGCTTGAGCTCTATCCTTTGTGATAATGCTGAGCCTACTCATCATTTAACCCCCTTTTTATTCTTTTATATTAATTGCTAATAAAGCCAAACCTGTGTAATTTTGTTAATTAAATATTTAACAATCTTTTAATAAAAAAATATATCCTATGCTTATATTTATGCTATATAAATAAAAAATAATAATTTAGTTATTTATAAATATTCTATTCCCATATTATGAAGAGTACCTTTACCATATTGTACAATAGTTAACCTATATACAATTTTATTCCGATTATGGCATGTTTTGTTACAAATATTATATCATAAGTAACATTTTTATCAATATTAAAAACTGCATGTAAAAAAGGAAAATACCCTGGAAAACCAGGGTATTCTATTTTAAAAACATTCCTACTATAGTAGTAACTACAAGCCCTATGACTACAGGCCAGAAGTTTCTTCTTGTCAGCTCAAAGGGATCCACCTGGCATATGGCTGCTGCAGGTATAACAGCCCATGGAATTAAAGTTCCTCCGCCAACCCAGATTGCTGCTATTTGGCCTAATGCAGTCAATGTTGCTATTCCCCTGCCTATGGCAATTGAGAATAGCTTTGCAACGGAACCAGCCAAAGATATACCTGAAAATCCTGAACCATCAAGCCCCGTTATTGCCCCAACAGTTGTCAGCGTCACAGCACCTATTCCTGCATTTAGAGGCACCACATTGGCAAGGGCCAGACCTAAATCGTTTACAATCCCCTGGGATGTTTCAGGCAGATAATTCCCAATGATATTTACAAAGCCATCTCCTCCTATATAGAAAAAGGCTGCAATTGGAATTATGGGGCCAAATATCTGAAAGCCAAATTTCAATCCTTCTACCAAATGGGATGTTATCTGCTCCAAGGCTTTGTTTTTATATGAGGTCATGGTAACCAGTATTAGTATCAGCACTGCAGTGCCTCCAATTAATGCAGTAGCATCTCCTCCCTGAAGATCAGCCAACACCATTACTATAACATCAATAAGAAAGAGAATTGGAATCAGTATGGAGAAAAACTTCTTCATTCCAGGTGAAATGGCTAATGCCTCATCCTGAATATCGCTTTTTTGATAGTCACTGTAACTGGAAGGCTTTATATTATTGTTCCTTAAATCCTTTCTTAAAAAGATGTAAGCTGCCACTGTTGTAACAACTCCCATTACAAAAACCAGCGGAATACTTGCAGATATTACATCCCCTACCGGAATTCCTGCTGCATCTGCAGTAAGCTTAGGAGCGCCCTGAATGACAAAATCCCCGGATAATGCAATTCCATGGCCAAACAGGTTCATTGCCATTGCTGCTCCTATAGCCGGCAATCCTACATCAGTGGCTACAGGAAGCAAAACTGCTCCTATTAACGCAACCGCTGGCGATGGCCAGAAGAACCATGATATTACCATCATTACAACGCCTATGACCCAATATGCCAGTGTTGGAGTTTTAATGAGCTTTGTAAAGGGAGATATCATCATCTGGCTTATACCCGTTTTGCTTAAAATGGAGCTCATTCCTACTATTATGGATATTATCAGGATGGTTCCCAAAAGCTCTACTATGGCATATATAAAGCTGTTAAATATGTTTATTATTGATGAATAGATGGAGTTTGTTGCAATCAGGGATAATAGAAGTATTCCTGCAACACATATTAATGTGGTATCCCTTTTGGCAATCATAAAACCTAAAATCAGCAAAGTAAATACTAAATACACCCAATGCAACGCATTCAGTTCAACTACCATTGAATCACTCCCCGTTCAAAAATTCTATATACTACCTAAATATGCAGGGAATGATTTTTGGTTCATATTATTTCAAAGAAAAAAGAAGACAGCAAATAAATGCTATCTTCTTCTTTTAGGTGCAATGTGAATCGCTTTATTTTCCAATCCATGTATGGCTTCCATAAAGGCTTCGGAAAGGGTTGGGTGTGCATGTATTGTTCTTGCAATGCTTTCCACGCCCAGACCATTGGCCATTGCCAGAGCTCCTTCATGTATCAGGTCATTGGCATGTGGCCCAACTATGGTAATTCCAAGTATATTATTATTATCCTTGGTGGAAAATACCTTTACAAAGCCTTCCTCCTCTCCCATGGATAATGCTTTTCCATTGGCTGCAAACAGGAACTTGCTGACATTATATTCTATCCCCTTTTCCTTTATCATCTCCTCAGTCAGTCCTACATATGCTACCTCAGGAAATGAGAATACACAGTTTGGTATTATATTAAAGTTTATATCCGGATCAAGGCCCATTATCCTCTCCATAACGTATATGCCCTGATTTGAAGCCACATGGGCCAACTGTATGCCTACGCTGTTCACATCTCCTATGGCATATATGCCCTTTACCGTCGTTTCAAAGTTGTCATCTACCTTTATTCCTTTTTCGCTGTATTCTATTCCTACACCATCCAGGTTTAATCCTTCTGTTACAGGCCCTCTTCCTGATGCTATCAGCACCTTATCTCCTGTTACTTCTATTTCGCCGTCCTTTTTCTTATACCTTGCAATTACTTTAAGCTTGTCTCCCTCTTTAACTATTTCCTTAGCCCTAATGTCAACGTAAACTTCCATTCCATGCTTTCTAAAGTACAGTGGCAGCCTTTTGGTTAATTCCTTGTCTATATCCTTTAATATCCTGGAAGCAAGCAGTGTTACCCTTGAGCCTAACTCCTGATATATGCTTGCAAACTCAAGGCCTATGACTCCACCGCCAATGACTATGAGGCTTTCAGGTATTTCTTCCATTTCTAACAGATCATCGCTGGTTATAACTCCTTCTAGGTCTACGCCCTTTGTTTCTGTCATGGTTGCTTTAGAGCCTGTAGCAATTACTATATTGTCTACAGAGATTTCCCTTATACCTCCGTCCTTCATTTCAACAATTACGGTTTTGTTGTCCTTTAAGCTTCCCTTTCCATATATTAATTCAATATTTCCATAAGATGATATAAGCTGCTCTATGCCCTTTACCAGCTGGTTGACAACATTGTCCTTTCTTTCCTTCAGTGCCTTTCCATCCAGGTAATAGTCACCTACTGTTATACCAAATTCCCTGGACCTTCTCAGGCTGTTCATTATTTCAGCATTTCTAAAGTAGGTCTTTGTGGGGATACAGCCTCTGTTGAGGCATGTTCCCCCTATTCTGTCATTCTCTATTAAATAGACTTTAGCTCCTAATTGGGCACCTCTAATAGCAGCCTCATATCCCCCTGGTCCTGCTCCTATAACTGCTATGCTCTTTGTCAATTAGTACACCTACCCTTCGTATTTTAGTATAGGATTTCTAGCTGCCCTTGTTTCATCCAATCTTCTCACAGGTGTATTGTGAGGTGCTTCCTTCAATATCTCCGGATTTGATTTTGCTTCCTCAGCAATTTTTATCATGACTTCAGCAAACTCATCCAGAGTTTCCTTGCTTTCAGATTCTGTTGGCTCCGTCATCAATGCTTCGTGGACTATCAGTGGGAAGTAGACAGTTGGTGGATGATATCCGAAATCAAGTAGCCTTTTTGCTACATCTAATGTTGTTACTTCAGATAGCTCAGACTTAAGTCCTGCCATTACAAATTCGTGCTTGTATATTGTATTTTCTGGTAAATTGTAATAATCCTTCAGCTTATGTGCCAGATAGTTGGCGTTTAAAACTGCTATTTCGCTTACCTTCTTAAGCCCGTCTCTGCCCATTGCCAGTATATATGCATAGGCTCTTACCATTATGCCAAAGTGTCCATAGAAGTCCTTCATTCTGCCTACAGAATGTGGTATGTTGTAATTCAGGTAATATCTGTCTCCATCCTTTTCTACAGTTGGAGCTGGCAGAAAATCCATCAATATCTTCTTGACTCCTACAGGCCCGCTGCCTGGCCCTCCACCGCCATGAGGTGTTGAGAAGGTCTTGTGGAGGTTGAAGTGCACCACGTCAAATCCCATATCTCCAGGCCTTACCTTGCCAAGAATTGCATTTGCATTGGCGCCGTCATAATACAGCAGTCCTCCGGCTTCATGCACCAATTCAGCTATTTCCAGTATGTTTCTTTCAAATAATCCCAAGGTGTTTGGATTTGTAAGCATTAATCCAGCTACTTCATCGCTTAATGCAGCTTTTAAGGATTCTATATCTACAAGGCCTTCCTCAGTTGATTTTATTTCTATGGTTTCAAATCCAGCCATTACTGCTGATGCAGGGTTGGTTCCATGGGCAGAATCCGGAACAATTATCTTTGTTCTCTTTGTATCTCCTCTGTTTTCATGGTAAGCCTTAATAAGTGCAAGGCCTGTAAGCTCTCCATGGGCACCGGCTGCTGGCTGTAAGGTCATCTTATCCATGCCGGAAATTTCGCACAATGCCCTATCTAGCTCATACAATAGCTTAAGTGCTCCCTGTACAGTTTCCTCAGGCTGTAATGGATGTATATTCTTAAATCCATCCAGATTTGCCATGTCTTCGTTTATTTTAGGATTGTATTTCATGGTACAGGAGCCTAGCGGATAAAATCCTGTATCAACACCATAGTTCTTGTTTGAAAGGTTTATATAGTGCCTTATTATATCAACTTCGCTTAATTCTGGAAGATTTAAATCCTCTTTATTCAAAAACTTCTCAGGAATAAGCTCCTCAATATTTTTCTCCTCTATGTCTGACTGTGGGAGTTTAAATGCTCTTCTGCCAGGTTTGGACAGTTCAAATATCAACTTGTTGTACTTTCTCATATTATCCCCTCCAATACAGAAATCAGTTTGTCAATTTCCGCTTTTGTCCTCTTTTCAGTAACAGCATAGAGGATACCATTTTTATATTGAGGATAATCTTTCTCTAACGCATAACCTCCAAGTATATTCTCATCAAGTAATCTCCTGTTTACAACATCTGGTGCCACATTGGAAGTTACTGCAAATTCCTTGAAGAAAGGCTTGTTGAACAATGGCTTATATTTTCCTGATTTAATCATTTCACTGTATGCATAATGGGCATTTTGTGTAGTTTGAATAGCCACTTCCCTTAGCCCTCTTTTACCAAGGGTAACAAGGTATACAGCTGCTGCCAGAGTGTTTACCCCCTGATTTGAGCATATGTTTGAAGTGGCCTTTTCTCTTCTTATATGCTGCTCTCTGGCTTGCAAAGTCAGCACAAAGGCTCTCTCTCCATTAACGTCTACCGTTTGACCCACAATTCTTCCCGGAAGCTTTCTCATATGAGCCTTATTAACTGCTATAAAGCCTAGATAAGGTCCTCCATACTGCAGCGGTATTCCAAGGGGCTGCCCTTCTCCTACTACAATATCTGCTCCAAGGGAACCTGGGGTCTTCAATATTCCTAATGAAATAGGATCCACACTTGTTATTAGGAGAGTCTTCTTCCTAGTATGGACTATTTCTTCAATTGCCTTCAAATCCTCTATTATTCCAAAGAAATTAGGGCTTTGAACTATAAATGAAGCAGTGTTATCATTTAGCAGATTCTTTAACTCATCCAGGTTTGTAACCCCGCCTTCCTCTCCTACTTCAATTACTTCCAAATTTTGAAGGTGGCAGTAAGTCTTTAATACTTCTCTGTACTGTGGGTTTACAGTTTTTGAAACCAGTATCTGATTTCTTTTTGTTATATTTGCTGACATAAATGCAGCCTCTGCAATTGCCGTACCTCCATCATATAGAGAAGCATTTGCTACATCCATGCCTGTCAGATTGCATATCAAAGTTTGGTATTCAAATATATATTGCAGTGTACCCTGGCTTATTTCTGCCTGATATGGCGTATATGATGTATAAAACTCGCTTCTTGAAGTTATATGCCTAACTACAGAAGGTATATAATGGTCATAGGCACCTGCTCCCAAAAAGCAGGTAAGGTTATTTATTGTCAGATTCCTTTTGGATAAATCCATCATATACCTTTCTACTTCCATTTCAGACATTGATGGATTGAGGTTAAGTTTTCTATTTAGCCTTACATTCTCTGGAATATCGTTAAAAAGCTGATCTACAGAATCTATTCCTATGGTTTCCAGCATCTTCCTTTCATCATCTGGAGTATTCTGGATGTAAGGGTACATTGATTATACCTCCTCTTCCAAATACTTCTCGTAATCATCACTTGTCATTAACTCATCCAATTGTGACTTATCAGCTATTTCTATCTTAACTATCCAATTCTTATATGGATCATCATTTAACAGATTAGGTTCATCCAAAAGGGCTTCATTAACTTCTACAATCCTTCCATCCACTGGCATGTAAACGTCTGATGCAGCCTTTACAGATTCTACAGCTGCAAATGCCTCTTCCTTGTTGAACTCATCATCAACTTCAGGCAATTCAACATATACAATATCCCCTAGGGAATCCTGAGCAAAATCTGTTATTCCTATATATGCCTCATCTCCGTCTACCCTTAGCCACTCATGGTCTTTTGTGTAGTATAAATCCTTTAATACTTTCATATTTTATACCTCCTTAAACCTTTCTTATTTGTTTTTTAAAAACCTTTTATCTATTATCTTAGCCTTTACAGGCTTATTTCTAATCATTATATCTATTTCATTTCCTAATTCTGCCTCTTCTACATCAATAAGCGCATTTCCTATGTTCTTCTTCAAAGTGGGAGACATGTATCCGGTTGTCACATAGCCAATTTTTTTACCTTCCTTGAATACTTCATACCCTTCCCTTGGTATGCCTCTGCCTATCATCTCAAAACCTGCAATCTTTCTTTTAAGCCCCTCATTCCACTGCTTGTTAAGGGCTTCTTTTCCAATGAAATCCTGAACTTTATCCAGTTTAACAAAGAACTTGAATCCACCTTCCAATGGTGTAACATCCTCAGATATCTCATGCCCGTATAAAGGCAGTGATGCTTCAAATCTTAAAGTATCCCTGGCGCCTAACCCAGCAGGCTTCAACCCGTATTCATCTCCTGCTTCCAGGATGCTCTTCCAAACCTTAACAATATCTTCGCCCTTTGCATATATTTCAAATCCATCTTCACCAGTATATCCAGTTCTTGAAATCATGGTGTTGACTCCAGCTATATTTACATCTCTCTTCAAATGGAAGTATTTTAGTTCAGACAAATCAAAATCTGTCAACTTCTGAAGGATTATTTGTGACTTTGGCCCCTGCAGTGCTACTTCTCCAACCTGGTCTGATATGTTTTCAATTATTATATTGTAGTTCATTTTGTTATCTATCATCCATTTGAAATCCTTGCTTGTATTAGCTGCATTTACCACCAGAAGATATTCTTCCTGATTATACTTGTAGACCAATAGGTCGTCTACTACACCTCCATGAGGATAGCACATAAATGTATACATTACCTGATTATCTGCTAATTTGGAAAGGTCATTTGTAATCAGATACTGCAAATAATCATAGGCGTCCTTGCCTTTAACCATGATTTCTCCCATGTGGGATACGTCAAATATTCCAGCGTTATTTCTCACTGCTAAATGCTCTTCAATTAAGCCTTCATATTGTACTGGAAGGAACCAGCCTGCATACTCAACCATTTTCCCCCCGAGCCTCAGATGCTCATCATATAATGGCGTTTTTTTCGCCACCATTCATCACTCCTTCCTTTGTTTTACTAATATTATTATCCCAAACCGGTTTTCTGAAATTTCAGAAAAGGTTTGTAACTTTATATTTATTTCATTATATAAAAGAAGTATATTAAATGCAATATGTGGATATGTGATATTATATTAACATTAATTCCAGCCATTTCTAAATTTTTTATCCACTTTATCCACATTATTCACAATTTGTAGTGGATAATTTATGTAAACAGATGGATTTATAAACATAAGTCTACAAGTAATAAATTAAATATACATTATTTTTATCCACATTATAAAATTTATCCACATTATTTATCCACATTATATGTTAATGTTTTGCCCTGATTCTATCAGGTATTTTATAATTCCATTGTATATTGCCAAAGCAATCCTCCACTGATATTTCTCATCCGCCAGCAGCCTTTCCTCATTGGGATTTGATAGGAAGCCGCATTCAACTAATACTGAGGGTATATTCATATCGTTGATTAGAAACACATCTTCCAGCTCCTGGGGCACTCTTTTATTGTTTTCATCCAGCTCCTCCCTTAACTGCTCCTGTATGCTAAATGCAAGCTTTTGGCTTTCAATGTTATCCTTTCCATAAAAAGTCTGAGCTCCATAGTATTTCGACTGCTGAAAGCTGTTTAAATGTATGGATATGAGAATATCGCAATTGTTCTCCAGTATTATCTCTTTTCTCCTGTGAAGGTCTTCTGTCTTCATCTCCTTTAATGTTTTTGACTCATCTGTATATAGCCCCTCATCCGTTTCCCTTGTCAATACTACCTTTCCGCCGTTTTTTATTATTATATCCCTTAACTTTAGGGCAATCTGTAGATTAATATCGTCCTCTTCAATACCGCTTAAGCCCACTGCTCCTGAATCTATTCCTCCATGCCCCGGGTCGATTCCAATTATTTTGTCCGATATCAGTATATTCACCGTAGCCACAGCCTTTGGGCTTAACAGATATATAAGCAATAGTACAGCTAAAACCAGTACAACAGCTATAATTAAATATAATCCTCTTTTATTAATACATATTACCCTCATAATGCCCTCCTTAAATAAATTTCTATAAGAAACATATGAATTATTTGCTGGTGGTATTACAAGTTATTACTAAATTCATCCTTCCATGAGTGCCTTATATTTCCTGATTCCCTCAATCATACTTGGCATATCTGCCTCTGCTGACTGCTCCTTAAGATATTCCCTTGACCTAAAACCTAAGGCTCTGGCAATTATAGAAACCGTTGGCGGCATAAAACATTAATTTTTCCACATGAAGCATTGTCAATAGTCAGTGAAAATGTCATATAAAAGAACTTAATTTTATTCAATGAAAGTGTCATTTTTAGAATGAAAAAA
>ENA-OWPA01002127-OWPA01002127.1-bioreactor-metagenome-genome-assembly--contig:-NODE-2127-length-10607-cov-2.787844_pt1 | contig 10607 bp, 5 predicted proteins | sample MGYA00238139_ERZ651803 | MGnify/ENA primary metagenome ERZ651803 (study PRJEB26909, sample SAMN07631231) | bioreactor metagenome | isolation source: Switchgrass digestor | place: USA: Dartmouth...
TTCTCCTTAATGAATGTACATCAAGGCCGCTTAAGCGTTTTGTCCAAACCCTTACATATATGCCCCACTTTTTATCATGGGTTGTTATTTACGGAATGATTTTTGTATTGTTTTCCGGCACAAACGGGCTAATAAATGACTGGATTCGCACTCTTACAGGCAAAACTATACCATTTTTAACAGACCCGAAAATATTCCGCAACCTTATTATTGGCTCTGATCTATGGAAGTCAACGGGATGGTCGGCAATTGTTTATTTAGCTGCAATTTCTGGCATTGACCCTCAGCTATATGAAGCGGCTTATATTGACGGGGCGTCCCATTTCCAGACAATCCGCCATATAACCATTCCATCCATTATGAATGTGGTTATTCTTACTCTTATTCTACGCTGCGGAAATATTTTGGACGCGGGATTCAATCAAATTTATGTAATGTACAATGAAAGCGTCTATTCAACGGTTGACATTATTGACACATGGGTATTCCGCACAGGTTTTGACAATTTTAATCTGCCCCTTTCCAGTGCTGTTGGCCTTTTCAAGTCGGTGATTAGCTTTATTATGCTTGTAACGGTTAATAAGATTGCAAAGATTTGGGGGGAACAGTTATGGTAAAAAGCAGAAGTAACAGAATATATAATTTTATAATTAATTCAATTTTGATTTTAATAGGAATTATTTGTTTTTTCCCAATGCTTTATGTGGTTTCAGTGTCTTTAACACCATATGACGAGTTTCTCCGCCAGGGGGGTATTGTATTATTCCCAAGACACATAACATTTGAAGCATATCAACAGTTCTGGAAAGAGCCATATGTTAAAGAGTGTTTTGGAAATACTGTCTTTATTACAGTTGTAGGCACGGCAGCAAATGTATTTGTAACGGTGCTTATGGCCTACGCCTTATCTAGGAAAAATCTGATGTTTAAAAAGTTTTTTACAATTTATTGTCTGATACCTTTGCTTATTTCAGGTGGTATGATACCTACATATCTCATAGTAAAATACACAAGGCTTTTAAATTCTTTAGCTGCATTCATTATACCCTCTTTGGTATCACCCTATGTTCTTCTTATAACAAGGGCATTCTTTTCAACCATAGACGCCGGCCTTTATGAATCGGCCAGAATTGACGGGGCGGGGGAATTTCGTATATTGTTTTCCATTATTATACCCGTATCAATGCCCATTATTGCCACAATCGGGCTTATGTATGGCGTAGCTCATTGGAATGAGTATTTTAAAAGTATAATGTATATTTCAGATTCGTCCAAACGCACCCTGCAGGTGGTGCTTCGTGAAATGCTTAACCGTGCGAATAAATTAGAGGCGGACATTTCTGTTCCCACCCGTACACTGCAGATGGCGGGGGTTGTTATAACCGCCGTTCCCATTATTATGGTCTATCCATTTTTACAAAAGCACTTTACTCAGGGCATCATGCTGGGTGCAATTAAGGGCTGATTTTACGATATTAAATTAATATTAAGGAGGATAATAATGAAAAAGCGTATTTTAATTTTGGCTTTGTGTCTTATAATGACCTTAACGAGTGCCTGCTCCTCATCTCCCTCTGATACAACCACATCCGGTTCCCCATCCGACCCGGTTTCAATTACCATATTCGGTTTGCCGGTAACGGTTCCCGACACTGACCCCATTATTCCCGAGCTTGAAAAAAGGCTTGGAATAGATATTAATATTGAGAGTACCGGCGGAGATGAATCGGTGCTGGTTGCAAGACTTGCAGGGGGAAATATTCCCGATGTTTTCCGCGTAACCACAATAAACAACCTGTCGTCCTATTATCAAAACGGGGTTCTCCTAGATCTCAGCAAGTATATGGACAAGATGCCCAACGTTAAAAAAATGTTTACAGAACAGCAGTGGGCGCGTGTAACCTTTAACGGTGGAATATACGGAATACCCCGTCGCCCCGAGGCTAACTACAATTGTTGGTATATTCGCCATGACTGGCTTGAGAAATTAGGTTTAAAGGATCCAGAGACATTTGATGATCTTCTTAACGTGGCAATTGCCATGAAAGATGCAGACCTAGACGGAAACGGCAAAAATGATACTTACCCCATAAGCGGTACATATGGTTCCTGGGCTAAAGCTGCAGGCCGTGATGCTTTTCAGGGCTTTTTCACAGCCTATGGAGTTACATGCCCCGAAACCATGATGATTAGTGATAATAAGGCAGTAATGGCAGTTACCCTTCCCGAATCACGCCTGGCTATAGAGGAAATCCGTCGTTTTGTTGATGCAGGGGTTGTAGAGCCTGAAATTATCTCTAATACATGGGGCGTGCTCCGCGAGAAAATGGCCACAGGCAAGGTTGGAATATGCTTTGGCGGCTGGGCTAATTTCAGCAAGCCTGCAGAAGCTAAAACTCTGAAAGCCGTTGACCCAAATGCCAACTGGGCACCATTTAAAAAGCAAATTAAAACAAAATACGGCGAATCTGGAGCATCAGACTCTGCGTCTGGCAATGATGCGGTATATGCTATCAATGCCGATTTGGCGAAAGATCCGAAAAAGCTTGATGCAATATTAAATATGTTTAATTATATGGCAACCGAAGAATGTGACAGACTGCTCAGCTTTGGAATTGAGGGAGTGCATTATAACATTGACCAGGAGGGCAAGGTAGTAAAACTTGATAAAATGGATGAACTCACCTATGGCTGGGGGATTCAGTTCTTAGGCAGAGATGATATGGTTTATTGCATGACCAAATTTGCAAATTGTGCCGAATATATTAAATATTGCGCTGAGGATATAACTGTTTTAAAGCATTATGGACAGATGGTCGAACAGCCCGAAGGTTATAATGTTTCTGATATAGAAGCCTATGTAATGGAGCAGATTGCCCAGTTTATTTATGGAACCCGCAGCATGAGCGAGTGGGACAGCTTTATCAGTACACTGTATAATTCATATTCTCTTGACAGGTATTTGAAAGCTGCAAACGAAAGCCTCATTAAATTAGGATATATAAAATAATAAAGACAGAATAAAGACCCTGTAGTTTGTTTACAGGGTCTTTTTTGTTTGGAAATGATGAATTTATTGTTAATCATAAATTTTTTTGGCTTCTATACACATTTTGATATAAATGATATAATAAGCAAGTTGTAAAATAATATTAAAATGTTTTCTTTTATGATATAATATAAGATTAGAAATTTTAAAATTAAGAGTGTTTAAATATGATATATTTGGACTATGCAGCTAATACACCTGTTAACGAACAGGTGCTCGATATTTTCTGTGATGTTACAAAAAAATATATTGCCAATGCAAATTCCTCACATAGGCTTGGTGGTGAGGCAAAGGCGCTTCTTGACAACAGCACCTTAAAGATAAAAGAGCTATTAGATGTCAGAGACTTTGAAGTTATATTCACCTCTGGGGCAACCGAGTCAAATAACCTGGCCATAAAAGGTGTGGCCGAAAAATATAAAAAATACGGTAAACACATAATTACAACCTACCTTGAGCATTCATCGGTTAATGGCGCAATTGCGGCGCTGCAGATGCAGGGTTTTGAGGTGGATTATGTGGGCATTGACAAAAATGGTTTGGTAAATCTTGAAGAGCTTAAAGAATTAATGCGCAAGGACACCATCCTTGTATCTATTTGTTATGTTGATAGTGAAATTGGCATTTGCCAGCAAATTGATAAAATAGGCGAGATTATTTCAAATTATCCCAACTGCATTTTTCACACCGATGCAACCCAGGCGGTGGGCAAAATTCCAATAATCCCAAATGCCCATTTAATTTCCTTCGCCCCCCATAAATTTTACGGACTAAATGGCTGCGGTGTGCTGCTTAAAAAAGAGTCGTTAATGCTTGAACCCCAGATTCATGGGGGAATAAGCACCACGCCCTATCGCAGCGGAACACCCCCGATTGCTCTGATAGCCGCAACAGCAAAAGCCCTTGAGCTGGCAATGGCGGATATTAAAAACAAATATGAATATGTAAATGGATTAAATAATAAACTCCGGGCCTTTTTTGAGAAAAACCCGAAAATTAGAATAAACAGCACTTCAAACTCAGTTCCCTTTATATTAAATATCAGCATTTCCGGCGTTAAAACAGCCCAAATTTTATCAGAACTTGAAAAAAGGGAAATTTATCTATCCTCAAAATCTGCCTGCTGCGCACCCAATACTATATCACGGCCTGTATATGCTCTTACAAAGGATAAAAAAGCGGCTCTGTCCACCATTCGCATTAGTTTAAGTCATTTAACCACTAGAGAGGAAATAGATGCTTTTATAGCCAATTTTGAGGACTGCTGCAAGGATTTTATTTAAATTTAGTTTAGATTGTTTAGAGGTTTATATGGAAAAATATTTGGAAGTAGAAAGAAGTATTATAAAAAAATATAGAAAAGAAATTTGGCGGCGCTTTATCACAGCAGTTAATAGATATCAACTGATTCAAGAGGGGGATAAAATAGCAGTTTGTATATCGGGCGGCAAGGATTCCATGCTTTTGGCCAAATGCATGCAGGAATTGCAACGCCACGGCAAGTTTCATTTTGACATAGAGTTTTTAGTTATGGACCCGGGTTATAACAAAATTAATAGACAGCTTATTGAAGAAAATGCGGCATATTTAAATATCCCCATTAAAATTTTTGAAACCCAGATTTTTGATATTGTCGCCGGGGTTGACGAATCCCCCTGCTATCTCTGCGCCAGAATGAGAAGGGGCTATCTTTATAATGAGGCGCAGAAATTAGGCTGCAATAAAATAGCCCTTGGCCATCATTTTGACGATGTTATTGAAACCATACTTATGAGCATGTTTTACGGCGCTGAAATTAAAACAATGATGCCAAAACTTCACAGCACAAACTTTAAGGGTATGGAGCTTATTAGACCAATGTATATGGTCAGAGAGGCAGATATTATAGCATGGGCAAGATATAATGAGCTTAAATTTATACAGTGCGCCTGCCGTTTTACCGAAAATTGCGTTTTGGGGGACAACGGAGGAAACTCAAAGCGCCAAGAGATGAAGTCCCTTATTAAGAAATTAAGACAGACAAGCCCGTATATTGACTTAAATATTTTCAATAGCGTACACAATGTAAACCTTGAGACGGTAATAGGTTACAGGGATAAAAATGGAGTTCACAGTTTTCTTGATAATTATGATGAGTAATATAAAGACCTTAGTATATAAATTATTAATTTATAAAAATCAACTAATAACAAAAAACCTGTGGTGTTTACACCACAGGTTTTTTTGGAGCTACTGAGGGGATTTGAACCCCTGACCTATTGATTACGAATCAATTGCTCTACCGACTGAGCTACAGTAGCGTATAAATTATGAAACTTTTACAATAATAAATTTGCATTACCTTTTAATTGCATTTGATATAATATCATTTATCAATTTTCAAGTCAATATTAGATTGTTTTAGGTAATATTAATTAAGCTTTGAGTTTAGAGATTGGAAATCTTTTAATAATTAATATAATAACTTTTACTTGACAAATGAACTACACTCATGTAAAATAACTCTTGCACTTTAAATATGGCGGTATAGCTCAGTTGGCTAGAGCATTCGGTTCATACCCGAAGTGTCGTTGGTTCAAATCCGACTACCGCTACCAAAAATAGACTTCTATATCTATTTTGACATAGAAGTCTATTTTTTCTAAATAATAGTTTGAAATAGTTAATAAAAAAATGTTGACATTTCTATAAACTCATGTTACAATACTTTAGCTGTCAGCAAAAAACGAATATGGCCCGTTGGTCAAGAGGTTAAGACACGGCCCTTTCACGGCTGTAACAGGGGTTCGATTCCCCTACGGGTCACCATTTAAAAAGGGTTCGCGCAATAGCGCGGGCTTTTTTTGTCCTAAAATTGAAGTGTTTTTTATTTTATATAAAATATTAATAATCAGACCCGCATATAAATTATATAAATTAAAGTGCGGGTGATGAAACTTGTTTTTAGTTTGTAAAGGTAAAAATATACTAGCTGTGGGTTTAATTCTGATCCTTTTAGCTGGGCTTTTATTGCCTGCATTAATTATAGAGGAAAAGAGATATATCACTGTAGAAAAAATAGATGATGGCGGGCAAAAAACAGAAGAAAAATATATTAAATGGATAGATTTTAATATACCATACAGTGCTATGAATAAAGCTCTGGAATTGGATATTAAATCATACGGAACAGAGAAGCATTACAATTGGATTGAGATTTTAGCCTATCTTGCAAGTAAATATTACGGACATTACTCAAGATATAAGGCTAAGGACATGGATAAGCTGATAGAAGAGCTAAAAAGCGGAAAGACAATGGAAGAGCTGACAGCCGGAATGAAACTTTATCCCTATTATTTAGAGGCCTATACAGCCGTACTGGGAGGGTTTGTGGGGGAGTATGAAATTGAGGTTCCCTCAAAAGAAAACCCAAATCAAAAGGTATATACCAAAAAATACGGTTTAAAGGTGTTTTCACCCATTGCAAGTGGTTATAATTACAGCTCATATGACGATTTTGGAGACGGCAGAAGCTATGGCTATAAAAGAAAGCATATGGGCAATGACCTAATTGCAAGTGTTGGCACGCCTGTAATAGCAGTAGAATCGGGATATGTTGAGGCCATAGGCTGGAACCAATATGGCGGTTGGAGAATAGGCATAAGAAGTCTTGATTCTAAAAGATACTATTATTACGCACATTTAAGAAAGGATCATCCCTATCACAAAGAGCTTGTTGAGGGGCAGATTGTAAAAGCAGGAGATGTAATAGGATATGTGGGTATGACAGGCTATAGCAGGCGGGAAAATGTTAATAATATTAAGACCCCCCATTTACATTTTGGAATGCAAATTATATTTAATGAAGTGCAAAAAGACGGCATTAACCAGATTTGGATTGACACATACAATATCCTAAAGCTATTAAAAAAGAATAGAAGTGCCGTGTGGAGGGATTCAAAGACTAAGGATTTCTATAGAGTTTTCGATATAATGGACCCGAATGTAGATGCTTTTAAAAAGAAACCATTTTTTATAAATTAAAAGACTTAAAAGGCCGTTGTTTTTAAACAACGGCCTGAAAATTTTATTTAGATAATTTGTCCAATTAATTCGTCAATTTATACAAAACTCATTGACTTTTGCCCAAAATAATCATAAAATTTTGTTAAAATACACAGAAATGGGGAATTTAAATGGAAAGGACATTAAAAAGAGTACTGTCAATTTTTATAATGTGCTCAATGATTATTTCATTGATGCCTCTAACTTTTGCAGAATCACCCGAAATTGAATCTATTTTAGTTTCCGAAGGTATATTTGAACCCGAATTTGATATTACAAAGGATATAAATTACCTGTTTGTGAATTACAAGACAGAGAGTATTAAACTGACCGTAAAGGCTGAGGGGCTTATAACAATTAATGGTGCTCCGGTAGAGAGCGGGGTAGAAAGTGAGCCCATAGCCCTTTCATATGGTTATAATAATATATTAATTAAAGTAAAAAATAATGATCTTCAAAAAGTAAATACTATAAATATTTTTAGACCAACTGCACCCGATCTTATAATAACAGAGGCCATAATCAACGGAAATAATGTACTAAGCCAGGATGCTTTTGACTGCGTTGAGATATACAATGCCTCGGGGCATACTATTAATCTTAAAGATTATAAATTAGGTTTTAAATATGATAGCGGTGATATGGATGATCCTGTATTCACAGGCGAAACTGTTTTCACCGGTATTAATGAAATAACAAAAACCTCAACCCATTGGGGAAATAGTGATGAAGAGCCTGATGAAATTTTAATGAAGGCAGGCGAAACATGGACTGTATGGATAAAATACATTCCAGAAGGTAATTTTGATAAAGATACATTAAGAGCTCTTACATATAAAGATCTTGCAGATAATGCTATGTTTGCCGACCCTGATAAAACAGTTCTTGCAGAATGGCCAAAGGATAAGGAACCTGTTGTAGATTTAAGCGATAAATTTGACAAGGACAAAACGAATTTCCATTTAGTTAATGTAGGATTATATGGAGCAGAGGACCAAAAACGCATATTTATATATGTACTTAAAGATACTGCAGAAATTGATGATACTGATATTACCAAAGTAGTAAAAAATGAAAATGATATTGTGTCTTATGCAAAACTTTTTAGAATGGATGCTAGTGATAACGGTTCATCTACACTACTAGAATATCAGGGTAACGGGCATACACAGTTGAAATATTATATGTATACCAATAACTTATCTAAGATATTCTACTGGCAAAAACCTGAATATACATATGATACAAAAGCACCAGAAATTAGCTTTAATCCCCCGTCGGTATTAGCACCAGGATCGGCTTATATTACTGCTACATTAACAGATGATTATGATATCCGTTACGGCAGGGTATATTACAAAACAAAATCAATGAATGACTGGATGTATGTAGAGCATGACTTTGTTTATGATGACTCCAAAGATAAAACAAAGGCTAATATGAAGGTTAAACTGCCCCAGTTAAAGTTAGAGGGAGAGTCAGAGGTAAGTTTTTACATTGAGGCCAGTGACGGCAAAAATATTACTTTAAAGGGATCTATCGACAATCCCTATACAGTAAGCCTTAGGGATATGATTTCGCCTGTAATAAGCGAAGTATATCCAAAGAACGGCGATGTTATAAAAGGAATATTCACCGGAAGCATTTATGCCGAATTATCCGATGATTTAGGAATAGATAAAACCACTGCATTTGCTGCAATAAAAAAGGATGGAGAAACAGTGGCATCTGCAAGCCTTCCCCAAAGGGGTGTATCTGATATTGCTCTTTGGCATACTTTCCCCGATATGGCTTTGCTGCCTGGCGACTATACATTAACTATTGAAGTAAGTGATTTAGCCGGAAATAAAACCATTAAAAACTCCAAATTCACAGTTTCTGAAGCAGCAGAAGAGGGCATATATCATAATTCACCAAAGATTTTATATGTTGGTGAAGACACAACCCTTTTCGCATTCTCCACCGACAGCGACGATTTAACTTTAAACTATGCTTTATCAGGCAGCGAAAAATTTGAAACAGTTAAAATGGAGAAGGTTCAAAGCACCGATGGGGGCAATCTCTATAAAATTACATTGCCTGCAGACAAATTTGCTGACTTAGGAAGAATAGATTATTACTTTACAAGTGGTAAATTGAAATCAGAGACATATACTGTTGCGGCAGATGGAAAATCATTTGAAGAGATTCTTTCTTCAGACAAACCCTTGCGCTGGCTGTTCTTAGGTGACAGTATTACTCAAAATTATGCCCATACTAATGCTCTTAACAACTATATGGAAACCCTTGAACAGCGTATAAAGTTTGAAATGGGCAGAAGTGAAGATGTATTCATAAACTCAGGCGTCAGCGGCCAAAAAACAAGTGATATATTAAAGGCCATAGAACACCAAGCTCTTCAGTTTAATCCCGATGTTGTATTTATAAATATTGGAATGAATGACAGAAAGAGTATGAAACCCGAAGAAATAGCAGCTGTAAAATCTGATTTAACTACCATTATAAATAAACTACGAAATGTAAACGGCAAAGTTCCAAAGATTTGTTTCTTGACTGTAGTACCCAGAGGGGTAACCTATTCAATGGATTATATGGTAAACCTTGAGACGGTAAACCATATCTACTATATGCACCTTGATGTAATAAAAGAACAGGGGTTACAATATGTAGACTTGTTCAAAACCTTTATGTTAAATCGTGAGATAGATTCCTTTAATCAAATTTATAAATTACATAGCGACCATACACATCCCAACTGTGTCGGTCACCTTCTCATGGCAACCACTGTAATGAAGGGCATTGGAATATATGATCAGAACAGTGAAATATGCAATATGACAGCCCATGAGCTTATTAATTTAGAAATTCGCCCCAAAGAAGATATTAAATTCACTGTTGAAGGTGGGGTGGAAGGTACATTTGAGGCACTTAAAGGTGGATCTATAGATTGGGCTATAATCGGTGCAAATCAAATGGCTACAATGAACGAATATACTGGCGGTCGCAGTATTGGAAGACACCTTGAAAACAGTATCAGGCGCAGAACATCAACCGCATCGGTATTTGAAAATCGTGTATTCCATTTTACCTTCAAGGACAAATCTATAAATTATTTCAATGAAAACTTTGAAATGTTAATTGGGCCCAATACTCCCGACAGCAAGCATCCAATAAAATATTATTTCATAATGCCCGAAGTGCCTGAACTATATAAAGTTGGCTATCAGCATTCGTCCGAAAAGGTGGCAGAGTATAAAAAGAATGTTGAAGAACTGCTTGCAAAAACAAAGGCCGATCTCAATATACTGATCACTCCTCCTGCTTCCTCAAATTCTAAGATAAACGAGTGCCTGGCAGATTATGCGAAAGCCCTTCGTGAGATTAAGACCGGCAAAGATATTGCAATAATAGATGTTTACAAAATAATGAATGAAAATATGAATGCTTCAAGCAGTCTGAAACGCAACTGGTTCCTTGAAGACGGCACAATTAATTTCATAGCTGCAAGGGATAT
>ENA-OWPA01002129-OWPA01002129.1-bioreactor-metagenome-genome-assembly--contig:-NODE-2129-length-10595-cov-3.312797_pt1 | contig 10595 bp, 8 predicted proteins | sample MGYA00238139_ERZ651803 | MGnify/ENA primary metagenome ERZ651803 (study PRJEB26909, sample SAMN07631231) | bioreactor metagenome | isolation source: Switchgrass digestor | place: USA: Dartmouth...
TATTGCGGCGGATATTGTCAGAGGAATCAGCTATATGCTGCAGTTCCTCAATGACAAAGGTGGGAACAATCAAACAGCCTTCCAAAAAGTGACTCAGGCACACATCATAGATACGGCCATCAATTATGGCACTGGTATCAACCACTTTGGGCGCCAGCCGGGCAATGGGCGCTCTGACATCCAGGCGCTTGGCAACCCCCGGTATGAGACGCAATATGTCCATGCCCCGCCTGGTCCCCACTTTTAATCCCAGGAAAGCACACAGGATGAAAACCATGATTGTAAGGTAAACCCCGCTGCCCTTCAGCATGGACAAAGGATAACTGCTCAAGGCGCCGGTAAGAACTCCTACCATCAAACCTGAAATACTGCCGATTAATACCTCCATGGAAACCGAGTCCAGGTAGCGGTTAAATGCGGCTATGGAGCGGTTGACGAAGTTTTTTACCCAGCCAAAAGCGGCATAAGAAATCACCAGTGTGGCCAGAGCAATCATAATCAATTGTGGCTTTTCAGCGGGAAGAAACAGATGGGACACATAAGTTATCCAGGCTGCACAGATAATAGCAAGCACAATAATTGTTTTTGATATTTTCAGGTGACCATACAATTTATACACCTCCACCTTTATTTTTCTATAAGGGCTGTATAATTATACTTAGCAAGGCAAATTTTCCTATTGAGGAACTGGCGGAGATCTCCTAATCTGCTCACGAATTGACAGTCTCATGCAGGCAGGGCTATAATTAGTTAGACCACCAGAAGAGGGGGCAAGTCTTTACATGAAGGACTTGATTTGTGACGAATTTCAGAATGTGGTTGGTGATCTGTTAATACGCCACAGCAGTATTCTGGATATTCTCTCCAAACTTTCCGAAGCCGCCAGTCGGGTAAACCGGGCTGTTGCCAAAGGAGTTACCGATTGCGGATGCCTGTCGGTGGAAGCCCACAAGGTGCAAATTCCTGATCACGTCGAATCCATTCATGAGCTCCGTCAGTATTTAGATAACCATCTTCGTGGTGAGTTGTGCCCAAATTGTGAGGAAATCGTTATCAGCGAGCTGGGCAAACTGCTGTTTTATTCAGCGGCTCTATGCAACACTCTGAACATAAGCTTGTATGATGTGTTTATAAAAGAGTATAAAGAAGCCTCTACTCTGGGCATTTTTAACATGACCTAATCCCCTTTTTAGCCCCTTGCACAGATTAAAACCCGTCTGTCCCGCCGACAGCCGGGTTTTTTTATTAAATTTCCCGTTTATTTATTTTTATAGAAAGGATTTCATCTGCACCTGCGTAATTAGTGCAGATGAAGACTGCTGGTCCTTGAGCTGGACGGACTAATACTGAGAAAGTGGCGATAAGATTTGGATTATGCAGTGCAGGTAAAAGATTTGCGCAAAGTTTACCGGGTCGGGGAAGAAAAAGTAGTAGCCCTGGATAATGTATCTCTTACCATCAATCCGGGTGAGATCTGCTGTATACTGGGGACCTCCGGTTCGGGAAAATCCACCCTGCTTAACCTGCTGGCAGGGTTGGAAAAGCCCACCCGGGGAGAGATTTACTTGCTGGGCAAGCCGGTTCATAAAATGGATGAACGACAGTTGGCTTATTTCCGCCAGCGCTATTTGGGATTTATATTTCAATCCTATCACCTGCTGCCGGCCTTAACTGCCCTGGAAAACGTCAGCCTTCCCCTGGCTTTCCGGGGGGTGAATGCCCGCACCCGCCAGGCAGAAGCCAGGCGAATCCTGGCAGCAGTGGGATTGAACAAGCATTTGCGGCATAAGCCTACGCAGATGAGCGGCGGTCAGCAGCAGCGAGTAGGCATTGCCCGCGCTTTTGTGGGAAATCCCCCGCTGATCTTGGCTGATGAACCTACCGGCAATCTGGATTCAGCCACCACCCGGGAGATAATGAATCTGATAACGGGCCTGGCTGCCCAACACCAGCAAACCCTGCTTATTGTAACCCATGATCACGATGTAGCTTCCTATGCCAATAAAATAGTACATATCTTGGACGGCCGCATCGAAAAGATAGAGAATAATTAAGGGGAGTGGAGCAATGAAGAAACTTATCTGGCTAACCTGTCTCTGTACTTTCTTAATATTATGGGCAGCAGTCCCTGCAGCCGTGTGGGCGGTTGATATTAACCAATATGAAGAAGAAGATCCGCTAATACTCATAGCGAATGACCGCTGGATGCCGGTTTTGGAAGCGGGCAGCCAGACCCAGCTGTCCATTCCGATTAAGAATGAGGGGGGACGGGCGTACAACGTGATAATATCCCTGGATGCCAATGACCCCAAGTCACTGCCCTTTGAGACCGACAAGATGTCACTCAGCAAATACATATCCAGTTTTACCGGCACCACCCTGTACAGCATCCCGGTAACTGTTCCCGGCAATGTAGAACCGGGGACTTACCCTTTGAACATCAACGTTTCCTATGAAAGCAGTTCCGGGGGAGGCGGCAGTACCTCGGCTACCGTATACATAAAGATAACCAGCAGCCTGCGCCAGCCCCAGCTTAAACTGCTGGGAATTCAGACCGAAAATGAACAATTAAAGGCTGGTTCCAGCCAGGTGGTCAAGCTAAACCTGAAAAATGACAGTGATATTCCCATCAATTCCATAAACCTGCGCTTAAGCGGCTTTTCGACAGATGGTATAAACCTGGACAACTGGCCCGATACCCAGTTTGTTAAAAGTATGGAGGCCGGTGAAATGCACCCGGTGGAATTCCGCCTGAAGGCGGGAGCAAAGATGGAAAGCGGCACCTATCCCCTGGACCTGGCCATAGAATTTAAGGACCAGTATAATCACAAGTACACCCAGGAACAAAAGGTTTACCTGCCGGTGTCAGGCAAAGGTGACACCGATGAACTGGTCCCCCGTATTTTGCTGGAAAACTACTACCTGGGCCAGGATTACGTGCAGGCTGGCCAGACCTTTTCCCTGACCCTGATGTTTCGCAATACCAGTGAGAGTTCACCGGTACGTAACATCAAGGTAAGCCTGTCTTCCGAAGGGGATGTATTTTCACCGGTGGGCAGCAGCAATTCTTTCTATTTTGCCGAAATTGCTCCTCAGGGAATGGTAGAACATACCATAAACCTTCATCCTCAAGTCACAGCGGAGCACAAGGTATATACCCTGACCGCCCATATAAATTACCAGGATGAGGACGGCAACAAGCTGGAGGAACAGGAAACCATCAGCCTGCCGGTAGTAAAGGAACTCAAGCTGGTGACCTCTGATGTAATGTTACCCACGGAAGTCTACCCGGGCAGCCCTGCCAGCATTACTTTGGATTTATATAATACCGGGCGCAGCCCCATACGCAATCTTATGATCACCACCGAAGGGGATTTTGAAGTCCAGAACGGTACCCTGTTTATAGGCACCCTGGAAGCGGGCCGGGATGATTATTATGACTGCACCTTGATACCCCAGCAGGAGGGAGAACTATCCGGAAAAGTAATCCTCTCCTACGAAGATGAGCTGGGCAATCCCTACCAGCTGGAAAAGAGTTTTACCCTGAATGTGATGGCATTCCCCGCTCCTGAGTCTTTCGGCCCGGAAATGCCCATGGAAGATTCCAACCAGAATCCCGTAAAGAAATGGCTGATTGGGGCCGGAGCCTTAGTGGTGCTGGCGGCAGTGGTTACTGTCATAATAGTGCGCCGCCGTCACCGCCGCCGTATGAAAGAGGTTGAATTGGATGAATAAACGCGACATCTTACAGATGAGCCTGGTTAACATGCTGCGGCGCAAAGCCCGTACTTTTCTTACGGTTACCGGCGTAATCATAGGTACCAGTTCCATAGTGGTTATGATGTCACTGGGGATGGCTATTGACAAAACCTACCAGGAGCAGTTGGGTCGAATGGGCAGCCTGAATATTATAGAGGTTTACCCTTTCGCGCCCTATATCGAAGGCAGGACCTCCTACAGTTCCAATGAGGTTCGTTTGGATGATCAGACGGTGCAGCAGTTTAAAGCCATTCCCGGGGTAGAGGCAGTGATGCCTCTGAAATCCACTTATATGCGGGTAGTAGCGGGACGTATGGTGGCAGATATGTCGGTGATAGGTATACAGCCCGAGCTGCTGGAAGCCTTTGATTTTGAAATCGAACAAGGCCGTTTGCTGCAGCCTGGAGATAAGGAAGCCATCATATTCGGCAAATATGTTACCAACTTTTTTTACAATCCCCGCTTGTCCCCCGAACAGCGCTGGTCGGGCGGTTCGGGCCAACCCCAGGTGGATCTGCTCAGCAACAACCTGCTGATTACTTCGGATCTGTTCTACGGAGAACGGCGCCGTTCTTCCGACACCGGGAATGACAGCAAACCTCCCCAGCCTCATGAAGCAAAAGGAGTGGGCATGCTCAAGGAGAGCGGTACGGAGAAGGATTATCAAGCCTATATGAACCTCACCGCTTTAGAGGAAATAATAAAAGCAGATGAACGGTACCAGCGCTCCCAATCCCAGGACAGGACGTCCGGGCGCAGTCTCCAGCAATCCGGTTATGAGCAGGTAAAAGTCAAAGTGGCCGATATCGAGCAGGTGGAAAATGTGCAGGAACAGATAAGAAACCTGGGATTTGAATCCCACAGCCTGTTGGATATGCTGAACTCCATGAAAGAATATTCCCGCACCCTGCAGGCTATCCTGGGAGGCATTGGGGCAGTCAGCCTGCTGGTAGCGGCTATCGGAATCACCAATACCATGGTAATGAGCATTTATGAAAGGACCCGGGAAATCGGGGTCATGAAAGTCCTGGGAGCCGACCTCAAGGATATTGGCAGAATGTTTTTGCTGGAAGCCGGCCTAATCGGCTTCTTGGGAGGAGGTTTGGGAATCGCCTTCAGCTACCTGGTATCCTTCCTGCTGAACCACCTGTCGGCGGGGTTCATGGGAGGGATGATGGGAGGAACTCCCGGGCAGATATCCATCATTACACCGCTGCTGGCCATAGGCGCTATGGCTTTTGCCACTTTGATAGGTCTGATAGCTGGTTACCTGCCAGCCCGGCGCGCCATGCACCTGAGTGCCCTGGATGCCCTCCGGACAGATATTTAGCTTCTGCAAAAGTTAGCCTCAAACGGGCTAAACCACGTATTCCAGGATTACCTGCTCCTGCATACGTTTTAGCCCGTTTTTTATGGAACGAGCCCGAACCTCACCGATACCCTCTACTTCATCCAGTTCCTCAATAGTGGCCCGCATGATATGGCTGAGCAGGCCAAAGCGTTCCACCAGGTTTTCTATGATGGGTACCGGTATACGGGGAAGCTTCTGCAGCATCCGGTATCCCCGGGGCGACACCTGCTGGTCCAGGTGACTGGTAGTGCTGCCCAGACCCAGAATCTTGGCAATGTAAACGGTATCCGATATATCTTCTTCAAACCCCCGCAGCAAACTGTTCATTACTTCCTGGGGAGAGCGATCCGGGGAATTTAAGTAGTCCTGAATAATATAAAGAGCTTCATCGTGCACATTGGCCACCAGTTCATCCAGCTGCATTTTAACCAGACGGCCCTCGGTTCCCAGCTCGATAATATAGTTTTCAATCTCATGGGCAATATGCAATACCTTAATGCTGCGGCGCAGCACTTCGCATACTTCCGACACGGTCACCATGTCTTCGAATTCCAGTCCGCTCAATCTCTGCAGTTCGCGATTCAGCACATTCCGGTACTTCTCCAGGGTCTGCAATGCCTGGTTGGCTTTAACCAGAATGGTGGGAAGTTCCCGCAGTCTAAAGGTGGTATTGCCATGATAGAGAGTAACCACCCGGCGGCGTTGAGATATGGCCACTACCAGAACTCCCACCTGGCGGGCCACTCTTTCGGCAGTACGATGCCTGATGCCGGTCTCATTGGAATGAATAGTCGCATCCGGGTCCAACTGGGCATTGGCGATGAGTATGCGGGAAGCATCACTGTTCATGATGATGGCTCCGTCCATTTTGGCCAGTTCATACAGACGCGCCGGGGTATATTCACAATCAATTCTAAAACCCCCGCTCACCAGGTTCATAAGCTCGGGAGTGTCTCCCACAACGATTAAGGCTCCGGTATTGGCCTGCAGAACATTTTCTATTCCCACGCGAAAAAGCGTACCCGGAGCCAATAACTGCAGGTACTTGCGAAAATTGCTCTGATAAATGTCGTCCACTACATCACCCCTCCGTAATAAGCGCCACTAAATTATCAATGGTGCGTATTTCCATAAGCTCTAGGTGCAGACCCGGAGCAACCTTCCGAACTGAGCTTTCCGGTAGTATTACCTTTCTAAACCCCATTCTATCAATTTCCTTTAGCCGCTGCTCCAGAAAAGGCACCGGCCGTATCTGACCGGAGAGGCTTAGTTCCCCGATAAAAACCGTATCGGCAGTCAAGGGGGTCTCCCGGTAGCTGGATATTATAGCCGCCGCTATAGCCAAGTCAACGGAAGGATCTTTTAGGAAAAGTCCCCCGGTAACCTTCAGGAAAACATCATGGGCAGCCAGGGGATAACCGCACTGTTTCTCCAAAATGGCTATTATCAATGCCAGGCGGTTTTGATCTATACCGGATGCCATTCTCCTGGCATAACCTGGTCCGGCCTGGGCTACCAGTGCCTGCACTTCAATCAGCAGGGGACGGCTGCCTTCAAAGCTGGAGGACACTGCCGAACCGCTGCAGGGATTCTGCCCGGGACTTAGAAATACATAGGAGGGGTCGGTTACTTCTACCAGCCCCTGTCCGCTCATTTCCATGAGCCCCACTTCATCGGTAGCACCATAACGGTTCTTGACCCCGCGCAACAGGCGTAAGGCTACATTTTTGTCTCCTTCAAAGTATATGACAACGTCCACCATATGTTCCAAAACCCGGGGACCCGCCAGAGCCCCTTCTTTGGTTACATGGCCCACCAGGAAGAAGGTAGTTTCGGTTCTCTTGGCATATTCCAGTATCTGGGCGGTACACTGGCGCAGCTGGGCAACACTTCCGGGGACCGAACTTATACTGGAAGTATACACGGTCTGAATGGAATCAATTATTACCACGGCAGGATCCAGTTCCTGCAGGCTGGCTTCCAGGTTATCTATATTCTGCTCGTTTAACAGGTAAACTCCGCTTTCTTCAATACCCAGGCGCAGGGAACGCAGCCGCAGCTGTTTCATGGATTCCTCCCCGGACAGGTAGACTACCTTTTGTCCGGAGCGAGCTATGCTGCTGGCTACCTGCAGCAGCAGGGTGGATTTGCCAATACCGGGATCTCCTCCCAATAAAATAAGAGACCCGGGAACAATTCCTCCTCCCAGCACCCGGTCTAATTCGTTGTTGCCGCTGGACATCCTCTGCAGCTGGTCCTGGTCGATGGACTGCAAAGGTACAGGATACGTAACCCCCTGCAGAGATGGGCTCTTGGATGGGCTGACCACTTCCTCGATCAGGCTGTTCCAGGCTGAACAGCCGGGACAGCGTCCCAGCCATTTGGAAGACTCATAGCCGCATTCACTGCAGACAAAGCGAGTCATTGCTTTTTTCATCAAATCACCTATGAAATATTATACAGTACCAGGGGGGATAGCTGTCTAAAAAATCCAGCTTTCTGTCTGATTATCCATAAAAACAAAAAACAGGGGGTCTGGCTAACCCCCCTGTTTTCGGCTTTTAGGCTTTGGCCATATTTCTTATCACAATCTCATCGTCCTGTACGTCAACCAGAATGGTATCTCCCGGCACAACGGTTCTTTTTAGTATTTCTTCGGAAACGGTATCCTCTACCAGTTTCTGAATGGCCCGCTTGAGCGGCCGGGCACCGAAGGCAGGATCATAGCCCTTTTTCAGGATTAATTCCTTGGCTGCCTCACTTACTTCCAGCTCGAAGCCGTTTTCCTCAATCCGGGTTTTCAGTTCTTTCAGGAGCAGGTCCACAATCTGCTTCAGTTCCTCTTCCGTCAGGTTTTGGAACACGATAGTTTCATCGATGCGGTTCAGGAATTCGGGCCGGAAAGTATGCTTCATCTGTTCCATCATGGCTTCCTTCATCTTTTCATAGTCGCCTTCCCGGTCATCCCCGCTGGTAAATCCGACCTTCTTGGCATTACGGGCTGATTCGGCTCCCACATTGGAGGTCATAATCACCACGGTGTTGCGGAAATCCACCGTACGTCCCTGCCCGTCGGTTAAGCGTCCATCTTCCAATACCTGCAGCAGGATGTTGAATACATCGGGATGGGCTTTTTCTATTTCATCCAGCAGTATTACCGAATAGGGTTTTCTGCGGATTTTTTCCGTTAGCTGCCCGCCCTCGTCATAACCTACATAACCGGGAGGTGAACCGATCATTCTGGCCACCGCGTGTTTTTCCATATATTCGGACATATCCAGGCGGATCATGGCATCTTCGCTGCCAAACATGGCTTCCGCCAGAGCCCGGGCTAACTCAGTTTTACCTACGCCAGTGGGTCCCAGGAAGACAAAGCTTCCGATAGGCCGTTTGGGATTTTTCAGACCAGCCCGTGCCCGGCGTACTGCCCGGGCTACCGCCTTGACGGCTTCTGACTGTCCGATCACCCTCTGGTGCAGGATTTCCTCCAGGTGTACCAGGCGCTCGCTTTCTTCCTCAGCCAGCTTGCTCACGGGTATCCCGGTCCAGCTGGAAACAATAGCGGCTATTTCTGGTTCGCCCACTGTACCTATTTCCATACTGCGCTTGTTGATCCATTCCTTGCGCTCATTTTCAATGTGCTCCTTGAGCTTCTGCTCTTCATCCCGCAGCTGGGCAGCCTTTTCGTATTCCTGAGCATTGATGGCTTCTTCCTTCTCCTTGATTAACTCCTTCAAGCGGTTTTCCGCTTCCTTGATATCCTCAGGTACTACATAGTTGTTCAGGCGAACCCTGGAGGAAGCTTCATCTATCAAATCGATAGCCTTGTCGGGCAGGAAGCGATCCGTAATATAGCGCGAGGACAGGTGCACCGCAGCATGGATGGCCTCGTCACTTATTTTTACAGCATGATGAGCTTCGTAACGATCGCGTAATCCTTTCAAAATTTCGATGCTTTCTTCCAAGGAAGGTTCGTCAACCATTATCGGCTGAAAACGTCTTTCCAGGGCTGCATCTTTTTCAATGTGCTTGCGATATTCGTCCAGAGTGGTGGCGCCTACACACTGGAATTCACCCCGGGCCAGGGAAGGTTTAAGGATATTGGCCGCATCAATAGCCCCTTCTGCCGCGCCGGCACCCACTATGGTATGAAGCTCGTCGATAAAGATTATTACATCGCCGGCGGCTTTTATTTCCGCCACTATTTTGGTGAGCCGGTCTTCAAATTCTCCCCGGTACTTGGTTCCGGCTATCATGGAGGAAAGATCCAGAGCCACGACCCTTTTGTTGCTGAGGATTTCGGGAACCTGGTTCTCCACTATCCGTTGGGCCAACCCCTCGACAATAGCGGTTTTACCTACTCCCGGATCACCGATTAAAACCGGATTGTTTTTGGTACGCCGGGATAAGACCTGAATAACCCTCTCAATTTCTTTGTTGCGCCCAATTACCGGGTCCAGGCGGCCTTCCAGAGCATCCTGGGTAAGATCGCGGCTGAAAGAATCCAAAGTAGGGGTTTTGCTCTTGGGCTTGCGCTTATTCCCCGGTGAGGGAGTATAAGCATTAGCTGCCGGTTGCTGGTAAGGCATTCCCTGCTGGTTGGGCTGCATATCGCCGCCCAGAAGGGTCATTACCTGCTGGCGCAGCTGGTCAAGTTTTACTCCCATGCTGGTTAGCACCTGCCCGGCTACACCTTCCTCTTCTCTCAGTAACGCCAGCAGAAGATGCTCGGTGCCAACATAGTTGACTCCCTGCAGGCGAGCTTCATCAAAAGCCAGGTTAAATACCTTTTTGGCTCTGGGAGTTACCGGCAGATCGCCATCCGCTGGTTCAGCCTCACTGGTTCCCTGGCCGATTACCCGGGTTACCTCCTGGCGCACCCGGTTTAAATCTATTCCCATACTAAGCAGGGCACGGGCTCCTACTCCTTCGCCTTCTTTCAGCAAACCTAACAATATATGTTCCGTGCCGATGGCCGGATGATTCAACTGGCGAGCTTCTTCCTGAGCATAAATAACCGCATTGCGGGCTCGCTGAGTAAAACGTCTGAACATGAGATATCCCTCCTAATTATCAGTTAGTTGCCGGCAGCCTGTGAACTATCCGGCCTGGCCCTGCGACTGGCCAGCTTTTCCTTAATAACTTCGGCCCGGTGAATATCCCGGCTGCCGGGGTCCATTTCCCGGCCGGCCCTTCTCTGCAGGTGGGCCGGGCGAATAGCCACTACCAGTTCGTTTAAGGCATAAGGTTGAATTCCGTCAATTATACCCATGTTTACCCCTAACCTGACATCAGACAAGTGGCCCAGGGCTTCACTGGAGGTGATCACCCGGGCATTGGTCAGAATTCCATAAGCCCGGCAAACTCTATCTTCCAGCTGTATGTGCATCTGGTTCTTCAGGTTTTCTCTGAGCGTGCGTTCCTGCTGGATGATCTGCCGGGTAACCGCAGTCAGATTGGCAATAATGTCTTCCTACATCTGCCC
>ENA-OWPA01002130-OWPA01002130.1-bioreactor-metagenome-genome-assembly--contig:-NODE-2130-length-10591-cov-36.087597_pt1 | contig 10591 bp, 10 predicted proteins | sample MGYA00238139_ERZ651803 | MGnify/ENA primary metagenome ERZ651803 (study PRJEB26909, sample SAMN07631231) | bioreactor metagenome | isolation source: Switchgrass digestor | place: USA: Dartmouth...
TCATGCCATTTCACCTCAAATAATATATTAGTTTATCTCTCTTCCGTTCTGGACATCAAGACAACTGTCTCGACATGTAACGAGCCGTCCGGATTGATGCCCCTGACTGTTTTTTAACTTTGCATCTGCTGGAATATATCAATTGCTCAAAATTTAATTACACGCGGCTCTTCGGTAAATGAATAGAAGGTAGCCGTTGCATCTTTAAAGTAGAGGACCTCTGTATTGTCGTCCTCAGCCGAATACATGGATTGAAGCTCCGGATAATTATCAAGCATATGCTTTTTCGCTTCTACCCTGTCATCCCTGATAAGCTTGCCTGCCACTCTGAGCCACTTTCCGCCGGCACAGGCACAAATCTCTGCTTTAGGATTTGCCTGGAGTTGCTTGGATACTTTTTTTACCTTGCCAGTCTGGATATAAAGCCTGCCTTCGAAAATATCCACCGTGCCAAATGGTCTAACTCTTGGCTGGTCTCCTTCTACCGTAGCCAAATAATATGTTCCGCATTTTTTTAAAAACTCATAAACTTCATGCATTTTATTCCCCTCCTATTTTATCGGCTTCAACTTAAATATTAATCAGAACAGCGCCTATATAAACCATATTACCATATTTTTTATTTATCAAAAACGTATTTTTCCCCTATGACTCCTAAGCCTGCCAGTTTTGCCGCATGGCGCATTTTCGTTTCAAGGAGATACCTACAAATTACCATTTATATTATATACTGTTATTATTTAAATAGCATGTATGGAGGTCGGTATGAAAAGAAAAATTTTGAAAATATTCGGGAAATATGCAACGTTTTTCTTGTTTCAGGTGTCTTTAACATTGAATCATTTTTATGTATTTGCACCGATTAGGTAAAAAAGAAGGAATATTGAAACTTATGAAAACAGGATCAATAATTGTTTTTATGCTAAGCATTATCATCATTTTTGCGGGATGTGGCGAAATCAAAACCGATGCGACTAATGAGCTGAAAATTACTCCTGATGATGAAAAAACAATACAAGAGTATTGTGATATGAAGACAGACGATATCGCTCGCGCATCAGAAGGTAAAATGTACAGCGCATTTAAGATTTTAGGTACGGATAAAGATAAAATATATATATGGTTGGTAAAAAGAGAATATTCTAAAAGCGAATGGCAAGATATACCCTAAAGCGTAAATACTGTGCTGCTCCCCGTAGTTTTATACATCAAACATGGAGATGAAGGAATATCTATTACTAAGCATAAATGTCCACCTGACGGAAAAGATTATGGTAAGGCTATAATGAGATTGTTTCCGCCGAACATTCGTGAAAAATTCCCAGGGAACGATGTTTCAAACAAGTTATTAGAAGATATGCTCATTCGAGCAACAGAAGATTTTAAGAAAGACTAATAATGCAATTCCCTCTCTTTCCTTTATATATTTTGGGACCGGCTTTGTCTGCCAGTAAAGTGATAAGCCGCATAGCGAAAGATTGCGGGTTGCCCTCCGAAACAAAATTAAAGATTCAACAACATCCTTATACCTTGAAAATTTAGCGCCGCGTTCACAAAACTAGAAGCAGCGCCTGCGCAAGAATAGAAATAAATATGCGAATAGCTTGCCACGACATTTTGGTATTGATAGCCGTCAATGTACTCGCGCCCATCACTGGTTTTCGCGGTGTAGAAGTCCGACGAAATCTCGGAGCTTGCCACTCGCGACTGGTGGAACTCCTGTCCGCGAATTACGGTTCCGGCAGGACCAAGTAACGAATCGCTACGTGTTGTCAACTCGATGTAACGAATTTGCAAATATGCCGAATCGATCACAAAATCAACGGGTAGAATACCACTCATTGAGTAAGTTCTACCGTCAAACCCGGTTAGTGAACGCCCAAGATAAATCAGCCCTCCACACTCACCATAAACCGGCATTCCTAGTTTGGCCGCACAACGCAGTTGTTCAGCCAGATTGACGTTATCCTCAAGCTCGCGAGCAAAACTCTCGGGATAACCGCCGCCAAAATATACAGCGTCCGTACCTGGCGGCAATGTGTCGCCCCTGATCGGGGAAAATTCCACAATCTCAAATCCCGCCTCTCTCAGCGCGGCTAAGTTTTCCTCGTAATAGAAGCAAAACGCAGCATCACGGGCAATAGCCAAACGCGCGCTTCCGGGACAAATTGACGGCTTCGCAGGCTGAAATTTCGAGGTTGCTTTCGCTTTTAACGATAATCCAAAGATCCTATTCACATCAATCTGCTTTGCGACATGATATAAGCCGATGTTATCGCTGCTCGCAGAGTTCTCGTATGGGGTAATGAGCCCAAGGTGACGCTCCGCAACCTCAAGTGCCGGGCTGTTGTTTACAACCGACAGCACACGGTTCCATCGTTTCGGGCCGATTGCGTCCTTAATTAAATTCATGTGAACTGCACTACCCGTGTATCCGCAGCGGTTCAGAATAAATCCGGCAATTTTCACATTACGGTCAAATGAATTGATTCCGTCCATAATCGCTGCGGTTGTGCGTGTCATTCCGTATACGTCTATGACCACAATGACAGGTATGTTGAGAATTGCAGCGATATGTGCGGCGCTACCCTCGCCTGTACCGTTTGCGCCGTCGAACAATGCGCCCATTCCCTCAATAACCGCAACATCCGCGTTTTGGCTCCATCGCGAGAAAACATCACGGATTCCGGCTTCGCCCATCATCCAATAATCCAAGTTTACAGATGGTCTGCCGACAATCGCAGAATGGTACATAGGGTCGATGAAATCCGGTCCGATTTTGAACGGCTGAACTGTCAATCCTTTTGCATTGAGGGCGGCAAGCAGCGCCCTCGTCACTGTGGTTTTACCCGCCCCGCTGTGCGTTGCCGAGATGATTACCGCTGGTATTTGATCGTTATGTGGCATATATTCCCCTTATAAATTAGTGTTTAAGTTTTGATTCAATTATCATTATACACTATTATAAAAAGTTTCATTTTTGCGTTTTTTATCGCCTCACACATCATAACCAACAGAAACATGGCTTGACAATAGTTTGATATCAAACTATAATATATATATGATTGCAAATGATGTAATATCGTTGATATCAAAAATCAGGGCAAAGGTAAACAGGCATATTGAGCGGGAAATGTCCAAGCATGGTATGGAAGGTATCGTAACATCCCATGGAGATATTCTTTACACGCTTTTCAGCAGGCAAAGGATGACCATGGCGGAGTTAGCCGGGAAAATTGGCAGGGATAAATCAACAGTCACAGCACTTGTTAAGAAACTGGAAGGCCTGGGATATGTTCAGAAAGAAAGAAGCGCCGAAGATTCAAGGATTGTCTATGTATCGCTGACTCAAAAGGGTATTTCGCTCAAGCCTGTTTTTGACAGGATATCAGATAATATAATAGAGACATTTTATAAAGGTATTCCGGATAACGATAAGGATGAACTGTTAAGGATATTAGAGAAAATTTACGGTAACCTGTAATTTTTTTACTTTAATAGTTTGATATCAAATTATATTTATTAAGGAGGAAGTCTGTATGGAATGCATTATTAAAGGGTTATCAATAAACTATGAGGTAAGAGGTACCGGAAAGCCAATCGTACTGCTGCATGGCTATAATGTCGACCACAGGCTGATGTTTGGCTGCATGGAGCCAATATTCAAGGAGAAGGACGGATACAAAAGAATATACATGGACCTGCCTGGCATGGGCAGGTCAGAAGGTGCGGACTGGATAAGGAATTCAGACATAATGCTTGATATCATCATGGAGTTTATTGATAAAATCATTCCAAATGAAAATTTCTTACTTGCAGGTGAATCATACGGCGGTTTACTGGCCAGAGGCCTGATATACAGAATGGCTGAACGGATTGACGGGCTATTTCTGTTATGCCCGCTAATTGCAACGGATAATGAAAAACGTAATATACCGGAACATGTTGTATTTAGTAAAGATGAAACATTGCTGCAGGAACTTGATCCGCATGAAGCAGAAGGGTTTTCCTCAATACATGTCGTGCAGAACAGAAAAATATGGGAAAGATACAGGGAAGAAATCCTCTCCGGTATTAAAATAGGAAACAGGGTATTTTTGGATAGCATCCTTAACAGTGAATATGTATTCTCATTTGACTGTGACAGGCTTCCGGAGAAGTTCGCCAAGCCCTCGCTTTTTCTGATGGGGCGCCAGGATTCGTACGTGGGATACAAGGATGCCTGGAATATTCTTGACAATTACCCAAGAGCAACATTTGCCGTAATTGATAAAGCAGGGCATAATCTGCAGATAGAGCAGGCTGAATTGATGAATTCGCTTGTCATCGAATGGCTTGAAAGAGTAAAGGAATTTTGATCCGTTGAAGGGCTGCCTTTCTTTAATATTAGTTGCCGAAACGGATTCTATCAATCAGGGATTCTTTCTTTACTGATTTTCCGAGCAACAACGCCAAAACAAATTGGACAATTGCAAGCACAAGTATAACGGTAATCGCAGCTTCCGTCGGGTAATGATAATTCCTGATATTAAGAAGTCCAATTTCTTTCGCCCAAAGGAAAACCGGATAACCCGCCAAACTACCGCCTCCAACCGCAACAATCAATGTTCCCGCAGTATAGAACAAGCCTTCAAACTGAAGCATTTTATAAAGCTGCGCATCCGACATTCCTACCGCCTGGAGCATTCCGATTTCTTTTTTTCTTATATGCACGCCATGGATCATTGTATTTATCATGTTCATGATGCAGACTGCTCCCAGGATGCCAAGGAACGCATAGCAGATACTGCTTGTCATAGCCATGCCTGATTTGTATCCTTCGTACACATCCTTCCAAGCTCTCATTTCCATCCGCCCGGATTCTTCTATGATTGTTTTAAGTTTCGATTCCGTCTCTGCGTTATACTTCTCTTCAGCAAATATATGGTAATAAAAATTCAGATTATTTTCACTAAACGTTTCAAGTCCTTCCCCGGCCATAATTAATAAGTTATAATTTGTAAAACCCGGAGGGTAATCTCCGATTGCCGCAATCTCCAGTTGCCTCTTGTGGGTTCCGTCGCCATTCTCGACAACCACATCCAGGATATCGCCCACTTTCAGCCCGGGATACCAATGCAGCAATTTCTTATCTACAATGACTTTGTCACCGGCGGTTAATTCCTCATATGTTACATTGCCCTCAATAATTCCGCTTTCAATTTTCTTTTTCCCGCTTTCCGGTATCCCTGCAACCCACTCTCTAGCACCGCCAAATGAATCCGACACCACACATGCTGCCGTATAACATTCCACTGAAATAATTCCATCAATACGCAATATTTGATCTCTTAATTCTTCAGTAAGCGGATTGTTCTTTTGCACCTCGCTCCACTCAAGTTCCGGATGTTCCCTGTTATTAAACTCGACAACAGGTGAAATTTCGTATTCGCCCAATATAGAATTATTGGCTCCTTCAGTCGGTGTAGCACAGGACAATACCGTTGCGACCACCATAAAAAATAACCCGGTGATTGCCATAGAGCAAATTGTAATAGCACTTTTTCTTTTGTTGCCGGCAAGATATATCTTGGTAAGCCTGCCAACCGTAATATCCCGGTATCCTTTTCTTTCTTTTTTACTTTTGAAGGATTGTCCGTCCTGATATCGCATGGCTTCTATTTCAGATACCTTTGACGCCACTTTCATTGGACGAAGTAAAGACAAGCAAACTGTAGCTACAGCAACACCGGCAGCAAGAAGATATATCCACAAATGACAGAGCGGTACTTTTCCGTTGAAAATAAGTTCTTTCATCACAGTTATTATCTGGTTCTCTTTTTGATATAATTCAAGTATACCTAAAAACACATATTTGGTCAAAACAGTACCTGTAAGCAGTCCTAAAGGTGTCGCAATTCCTGCCACAATCAATCCTTCCAACAGGACAATCCTGCGAAGCTGTGCCTGAGTGGCACCGATGGCTTTAATCTTGCCAAAGTCCTGTATACGCTCTCCCATAGAGACATAATAAATACTGTAAATTGTAATCACACCTGCAGCCACAATAATCAACATAATTATAATAATTGCAGGAACATAGGTTGGATCTACATAATTTGCCCTCAGATAATCCTCATTAATTCTGACAGATTGTTCGGGAATATTGAATTGTTCCGCAAGCTGGTTGATTCTTGATTTCAATTCTTCCGTTGTTGCAGCATCTTCCGCAAACACCTGGAATAAGAAAGAATAAGAAATCTGCTCTGAAGGAACCTCATTTTTCAAAAAAGATTTTGATATAAATGCGTTATATTTTTTTTGCTGCGTAATCTCTTCTTTATCAGCAATAAAGCCACAAATTACAAAGTCCTTCTTCTGTATGAAGTCCAGTCCGCCATCTCTATAAATTTGATAAGGAACAGTGATTGTATCTCCAATTTGTCCAGACTGCGAAATCTCATCCAAAATTCCTTTAGAGACGACAATTTCATTTTCCGCTTCAGGAAGCCGGCCTTCTGAAAGCGCAATATGATACATATCGAAGCCTTCAGCATCCAAGTACATCAGAGCAATATCGGCATCTTCAACTGCCATATAACCCACATCACTGCGAAGTCCCCAACGTGTAACTGAATGATGCACAGACAGCTTTTTAACGTTATCTTCTGTCACATTTCTGTACAGAGCATGCCAGTTAGGATAAATCTCATTGATAACAGCAAATTCGCTCTTAATCATGTCATAACCTATAGTAGGAACGAGAAAGAGCAGCAATGTAGTGAGAAAAACAGCAACGCCTGTCAGCACATTTTTGCTCTTATGGTATTTGGCATTTGCCAAAGCAATTCTTGTTACCATTCTCATGATTTTCTCACCACCCGTCCATCTTCAATCATAACAATGGCATCTGCCATTTGAGCTATGGTTTCATCATGAGTTATCATCACCAGTGTTTGATTGTATTCCTTTACACAGTTTTTCAGTAAGTTCATAACTTCCAGTTCTGTTTTAGAGTCCAGGCTGCCCGTCGGCTCATCTGCAAGAATGATTGCAGGAGAGCCGGCTATAGCCCTTGCAATAGCAACCCTCTGTTTTTGACCGCCGGATAAAGTATTCGGCATTGCTTCCTTTTTGTCTGCCAAGCCGATACGTTTCAGAATGTCATCTATTTCCTGAGTATTTACTTTTCTTCCGTCCAGGCCAAGCGTCAACACTACGTTTTCCCAAACATTCAGAGAAGGAATCAGATTATAGTCCTGAAAAACAAATCCGATTTTCTTTCGACGAAAAGCTGCCAGTTGGTTGTTTTTCAATTTATAAATGTCTTTTCCTTCAATCAGAACCTGACCGGAATCCGGACGATCCAAGCCTCCAATTATGTGAAGAAAGGTAGATTTACCGGAACCGGAGCGCCCAACGATTGCCGTAAATCTCCCCCTTTCAATTTCCAGGTCTATATGATCTACTGCCTTAACTACATTATCACCGGTACGGTAGTATTTTACTAAATCACGGACTTCAGCAATTACACTCATGTGTATACTCTCCTTACATTGCATATTTAGATGTTTCCATCTGAATATATATTGCACTTTCAACATTACAAAACCCTTACAACAACCATAACAGTTTTGTAAGGGTTTTGAGGTATTTATAATGGCATTTATAAAGGAAGCGTAATTTTGAAAATAGTTCCGTGTCCGGATTTTCTTTTGGCAACAATTGTTCCGCCCTGCTGTTCAATAATGTTTCGTGCCAGATAAAGGCCTATACCCGCACCCTCTTTTGTAAGCTTTTTTGCCTTGCTTCCCCTGTAAAACCGTTTGAATATTTGGTGTAATTCTTCTTCCTGAATACCCATTCCTTCATCTTCAATCTCAAGTATTACACTGACCGGCAAATAACTTACTCTGATATTTACTGTAGTCATCGGTTCGGAATATTTCACGGCATTCTCCAGAATATTTACAAGGGCCTCCACTGTCCATTTCCTGTCGTGAAAGATTTCTGCATCTTCTTCCATATCTACACAAATCTCAATATTTTTTGCGTGTGCCTTTATAAATATCTGGCTGACAGCTTCGCTTATGGTCTGTCTCAAGCTGTTCTTCTCCGGTTTTATTTGAATCATATTGTTTTCAAGGCGTGAAAGCTTCACCAGTTCATCAAGTAACGCTTCCATTTTTCTGATTTCCTTTGCTTCTGTTTCCAGAAATTCTTTTTGCTCCTCTTCTGATAGCTCCGCAGACTTGGCTAACTCGTGACACATACTAATGGATGCAAGGGGTGTTTTTAGCTGATGAGATATATCTGTAATCAATGATTTTGTGTTGTTTTCTTCCTCCATAAGCCGTAATTTCAAATCTGAAAAATAGTAGCCCAGTTCACGCAATTTATCATGTACATTTTCCAAAATTCCTTCAGCTCTGCTTTCATTAAGAGATGGAAGAATCTCAAAATTACCCTTTTGAAATCTGAGCAGCTGTTCATAAATTAAGCCAAACTCCTTGTCATATTTCGCTATAGTAAATCTATTTTCACGTCTTTCCATTAAAACAAGGCTGCAACCCAAAAATATTATCAAGAAAAACACAGCTGCCACTGCAATCAGTTCTAAACGGGCAATACAATCTTGATAATATGAAAAATTATCCTGTAACTCCCTTTCAATCTCAGGGTAAATAACTACCAATTCCTGCATTTGTTTTTCGCGTATTTTACCTGCGTAGCCAATACCGCAAAAGGAAAACGCCATGACTATTACAACAGCCGCCAATGCCCAAAGAATATATTTTACTTTTTGCTTACCTTTCCTGTCCATAGATATCCCAATCCTCTTACATTTGCAATGCATTCTGTTCCGAGTTTATTCTTCAGTCGGCTGATATTCACCGTCACAGTATTATCGTCAACAAATTGCCCGTCAACTCCCCATATCTTATCCAGAATATTGTCCTTGGATAAGATACGTCCAGCGTTTTCAAGAAGGTATATCAAAAGCTGTAACTCTGTTTTGCTTAACGAAATCAACATACCGGCCTTTTTAACCTGCATTTCTTTTACAGATACTTCAATATCCCCTGATACAAGTACTCCTTCATCTTTTTCATTTACCCTTCTCATAAACGCATTCACTTTGGAGGTAAGAATATTTACAGAGAAAGGCTTCGTGATATAATCATCTGCACCGGTATCATAGCCGTTTACGATATCAATTTCCTGATCCATTGCAGTCAGATAAATCAAAAACACGTTGCTTCTTTCTCTCACAGCTTTGCCAAAATCCAGCCCACTTCCGTCCGGCAGCATAATATCACTGATAACGAGATCTATCTGTTCACTTTCAAAGATTAACCTGGCTTCATGGATTGTGTGAGCAGACAAAACCTGATATCCTTCTTTACTCAGCTTCAGACTAATTCCTCTATTTAAATTTTCATCATCTTCTAATAATAAAATTTTCTTCATTCTTGCCATCAACTCACATTGACTAATTTGCCTTTCTACTCACAAGACAAGAAAATTGACCCATTGTTTAGATTTTCTCTGTAAGCTGTGTTTGGGCCAATCTATTTTCTATACACTTCACTATTTATCTAATTAGATATTGCTTTTTTCATACATACTCTATTGACCAACTTGGTCAGTTATGGCATAAATACAGTAATTTATTATACAATATATTTCCAAAAATTTCACTACTTCTTTGCAAGTTTAAAAAACATCCTAATTTACTCAGCTGTTAAAGTAATAAAACGAATAAAACAAACCAATTAATATTAAGGTATATAGAAGCGTATTTAAGTTAGCAAAATTTTATATTTATTTGGTTAATAATTTTTAAAAAAGAGGTATAATATGGTTATGGACAAAACAAATATCTCTTATGAAAAGGAGAGGATAAAGTATGGCAAGTTTTGCAAATCCATTTGCAGGCAATGTACCGAGAAAAATAACAAAGGAAGAGTTAATCCAGGCAATAAGACTTGATATTGCAGGAGAGCTTGAAGCTATTTATGTATATGACGCTCATGTGCTGGCGACCGATGATCCTTTGGCAAAAAAAGTACTTGCAGACATAAGGGATGAGGAAAAAGCGCATATAGGAGAGCTTATGACCCTGCTCCGCCACCTGGATCCCGAGGAGGCAGAGCATTTCGCCGAAGGCGAGGAAGAGGTAAGAGAAATGCTTGAGCAATTGAATATTGTTACGCCAAAATCGTCTTCAGACAAACCTGAAAGCACTATAGGAAGCCTAATAGACTAATAAGGAGGGAGAATATGGATTACTTATCAAGAGAAGGTTCTCCAATTTCTGCTGAGCTATGGGAGAAAATTGACAATGCTGTTGTATCAACGGCAAAAAAATTTCTGACAGGAAGAAGATTTTTAAGCATTTATGGTCCTTTGGGTGCAGGCATTCAAAGCATCAATGTTGACAACATATCAGAGTTGGAAGAAAGCGAAGGAAGCATATCGGTCGTTAAAGGAAGAGTATATCAGCAAATTCCTTTGATTAATCAGGACTTTACACTTCTGTGGAGGGACCTGGAATTCAGTGAACAGATGGGATTGCCTGTGGACTTGTCCTCAGCATCACGAGCAGCTT
>ENA-OWPA01002132-OWPA01002132.1-bioreactor-metagenome-genome-assembly--contig:-NODE-2132-length-10590-cov-2.802435_pt1 | contig 10590 bp, 4 predicted proteins | sample MGYA00238139_ERZ651803 | MGnify/ENA primary metagenome ERZ651803 (study PRJEB26909, sample SAMN07631231) | bioreactor metagenome | isolation source: Switchgrass digestor | place: USA: Dartmouth...
TGTATCATAATTTCTGTCTGATTATCCAAGGAAGAAGTTGCTTCATCCAATATTAGAATTGGAGGATTCTTCAAAAATAGTCTTGCAATAGACAATCTCTGTTTTTGCCCTCCTGATAGCTTCACTCCTTTTTCTCCAATAAATGTATCATATCCATTTGGTAAAGTCATGATGAAATCATGAATGCTGGCCCTCTTAGCTGCTTCAACTATTTCATCAAAGGACTTAGTTGGATCTCCATAGGCTATGTTTTCTCTAATTGTTCCTGTAAATAAAAACACGTCCTGCTGTACAATTCCAATATTCTTTCTTAACGATTCCAGCTTAACATCTCTAATGTCTATTCCATCTATTAAAATAGCCCCACTGTCTATATCATAAAATCTAGGAATCAAATGGCATAAAGTAGTTTTTCCTGCTCCAGATGGTCCAACTATTGCCACAGTCTTACCAGGCTTTATATCGATGTTCACATTTTTAAGTACTTTCTTTTCCCCATTATTGTAACTAAAACATACGTCCTTAAACTGGATATGCCCTTTTACGTCTTCTAGTTCAATAGCATCCTCTTTATCAACTATATCCGATTTTATGTTCATGACTTCTACAAATCTTTCAAAACCTGTCATGCCTTCCTGTAATTGCTGCATTAGATTTGACATTCTCCTTATAGGTTGCATGAAATAGCTAATGTACATGGTATAAGCTAGTAAATCTCCAATAGTTATGAAATCCCTATATGCAAAATATCCTCCAACGCTTATTACTACAAGATTTAATAAATCTGTAGCAATATTGATTCCAGACAAGAATTCTGCCATGGACTTGTAGGATTCCTTTCTGGCTTCTTTATATTGCTCATTGTTCTGATTGAATTTCTCAATCTCGTAGTCTTCATTAGTAAAAGCTTTAACTACCCTTATTCCAGAAATGCTATTTTCAAGATAAGCATTTATATTGGATATCTTTAACCTTACTTGTCTGAATGCTTCTTCCATCTTAACTCTTTTTGACAGAGTAAACCAAAGTATTAGTGGTATGAATGAAAATACTATGAGGGTTAACCTCCATTCTACCTTAAGAAGCAATATAAAAGAGCCTATTAACATTACAAGGGATATAAATATGTCCTCAGGACCATGATGGGCTAACTCTACTACATCTCTCAAATCGTTAACAAGTCTTGACATGATGTGACCAGTTTTGGTGTTATCATAATAGCTAAAAGGAAGAGTTTGTAAGTGCGAAAACAACTCCTTCCTCATATCATACTCTATATATACACCCAAAACATGTCCCCAATAGGACACAATATAGTTTCCTATATACCTTATTATAAACAGCACTACTAGAAAAATGCTCCATTTAACAAGCAAATCCAGCCTTTTATCTGGTATTATATTGTTTACTATCTCCCTTGAAACCATAGGAAATACTAAGTCAATTGCTGATATCAAAAAAGCAAAGAACATATCTATGAAAAACAGCTTCTTGTGAGGCTTATAGTAGGATATAAACTTCTTTATCACTCTTACCCCCCCTTAGTAGTATAATTTTCAATTATTTCAATTCACACATCGCCTGTCATTTACATCCCGATCTTTAGACAAAATTCTCTCCAAGGAAAATTTATTCTTAAAACTGTATTATCTTTTTTCTCGACTTTTTCAAATACATCACAAAAGTCCTTCATTAAAATTATTTTACCTATTTGATAAGCATAATTAAAAATAGCTTCGGAAACATTTAATAGTTTCAGAAGACCATCACCCCCTGTATTTAGACAGGCTAATAAATTTTAACATTACTATTCCCTTTTTTCAACTATTAACAATCATTTTCATATGAACAGACTGCTATTCAGATACCAGTCTAAAAGCAAGGATATTAGAAAATGGTTCATAAATATAAATGCAATATTTCCTGTATCGTTCATCATAAATCCAACTATGGATACTATAAATATGACCATAGCGTCTTCTGCAAATTTTTTATCAACCTTTTTGCATAAAAACTTTATTGAATAGAGTTGGGAAACTATAGCTATGCTAAAGGGCGGTATTACCGTAAGCCTTAATAATTCCTTTAGCTTTATTAAAGCCATACTGAAAAACTCACTAGCACCATACTCTTTTACCCTTATGAGGAAACTAATTGCATGGCTTTTTTCATCGTTTAATATGTCAAAGTACATGTTTATTCCAAATATGATAAAGCCAAATAGTACTAAAAATATTAAAGTTCTCAAATTCCCATTTTTCTTGAGTAATTTGTTATATATTATCAACAATAACAAGGAAGATGCAGTTATAAATCCTCCAGTATTGGCTCCAAATCTAGCAGATAGCAAAACAATATTCATACAAGCCATTGAAAAATACAGCAAATTTGCAATTAAACCATTATGCATGAATTCCCTTATAAACAAATAGCTGACTATAGACGTAGCCAGTAACACAGCCATCATGCCATTATTAAATCCATAGTATCTAGCACCATAGAATAGATTATTGACTCCAATATAAGAATTGTATATGACTTCAGGGAATAGTAACGTTGCAATGACTATAAATCCATAAGTTAATATGGAAAACAATCCTATTGTGTTTATTCCCCTATGGTTCATTATGGAAGCCACCAAATAGGACACTGTCAAATTTATGAAAACATATAAGTAGATATTTATGTGATACTTTGTAATTCCCATAATGAAGCTTAAAAAAATGCTTACAATAATAAAAGAATATAGGAAGCGCACTCTATCTAAAATACCCTGCTTCCTTATTCTATAGAGAACAACTGCAGCATAAAATTGTATAGCATATATGATTCCATGGAAAATATAGCTTAATAATACCAAATCGTTGGTATCATTAAAAATATCTCTAATATATTTTAAGTTGTCCTTTTTTTCTATTAACTCTATTTCATTTCCTATAGTAGAAATATCCTTTTCATCATATACGCATATCAAATGGCCATAGATATCCTCTAAAACAATAAATCCTTCTCTTCTAGTAGAAGAACTAGTAAGTATCCCACTTCTACCATCAGCTTTATACAATATAGGAACTAAATAGCTATTAAATAGTTCTTTCATATCATCAGAAACCCTTTTTGGCAATACAATAATCCTATATTCTTCGAATTCATCTATATAATCTCTCAAAGTAAGGAGCCTATCCTTGTTCCCATTTATATCATAGGACATTACCAATATATTTGAATTTGTTAAATGGAAATTAGTTCTTTCCACTAGCCAATCCAAATCATATTCTATTTTAATTTCTCCCGATTCTATATGGCCTTTCCTATCTGCTACAACTATAGCTGATGAATCACTTCCCATATAGGATATACCTTGATCCTTTAACCTCTCTCCTAACAGGTTATGTAAAGGGTCTTCACCTTCATTTACTGCATTCATCACCATATCTCCAAATCCCGATATTAATATTTCTCCATCATTTCCCTGATAAAGACCCTTAAAATTATCTACAGTTCCAGTCTTTCTACCTAATGCTATAGAAAGATATAAGCTCTCCTCTATATCATCTTCTAAAGTTTTAATGTTTACAAAACCCATTCCAAATTGATTTTCCGTAGATATAACATCCATGTCCTTAAAATTGAGCTCATCCACTAGAATAAATATGGTTTTTTCACTAAAAGCATATGCATCAGTAGTAAATAAGAACAAAAAAATAAACAAGATTGATAAACTAAATAATGTAATCTGTCTCTTCATAAAAAACACCCTTAATAGATTATATTGTTTATAATTGCAAACAATCCAATGATAAAGGAGAGAATTCCCATAAGTATCTTATACTTAAAAAAATTTGTATCCTTCTCAACCTTTTTGGGAACTACTACCAACTGATCATCTATTTTCTTTATGGTGTATATCTCACTGAGTATGAAATAGCCACTCATTATAAAAAAAACAATTCCTATTATTAACATATTTCTCGCTCCAATCTCTAAGTTTTATAACCTATTAATCAAGATCACTATTACACATTATACTGTACTCACAATGATGTTTACAGTTCAAGGATTTCTCATAGTCTTCTATTAAGCTATGGTTGTTCACAAAATGGATAAAGTCCACCAAAGTACTTAGATTATCCTCTAAACTATACTGACTAACATCCACTTCTACCATTTCTCCTGTTTCAAGGAATAGAATATATGCCCCACTTATGTTTAAATTGGTTATCCTCTTTAAAGCATTGGCGTAAAGCTTGACTTGAGGTGAATAAAATTCCTTTAATCTATCTATATCCGTTACTTTATTAGTTTTAAAATCCAATATCTCACAACTATTTCCCTTTATATTTATTCTATCAATTACTCCTTTAATATACACATCTTCAACTTTAAAAAAGAACTCTTTCTCATTATAAACTTCATCATAATCATCCCTATAATATTTTAAATAGTTGTCAACATAATGCAACAACAGCTTTTCAACTTTTTTATCATAGTCTATTCCGTAAGATTTAACAATCTGCTTTAATATCTCTATTTTGTCAATCTCACTTCTATAGTGCTGACAAAAACTATGGATTATATTTCCTTTAGTCAATCCATCTATAAAGATCCCATTATCTTTTTTTGCATCATCTGCAAAAACTTCCAGAGGAAGCTTCCTATAATGCTTCATGTAGTACTTTCTTTTGCACTGGCAAAAATCCACAAATTGGGTTGGATTTAAGCTGTTAAATTTCCTCTGACCAAAGCCTGGAAGTTCCTTAATAAGAGGAATTCTATTTACATCCAATTCTTTAACCTTAAACAGTTCAGGTCTTAAATCCTTTATGCTACTTCTCTTAGAGGGCTTATAAACTGTATCTTCAATACGGTTTACATCTTCTATATTAATGAGGTCCTTTATCATCTTTTTAAAACCCACATCTTTCCCTTGATAACCTAAAATAAGTCTTTTTTCTGCCCTTGTCATAGCCACATATAGTATTCGCTTGTTTTCTTCATCTTCTTTTCCCTTTAACTTTTCCCTTATACTCTCATAAAAAGGAGAATTTCCTTCTATCCTTAATCCAAGTCCCTTACTTTTATGGAATAACGCAAAGGATGTATCGCTTTTAAATCCCCTTGCCATTTGAGGAATTATGACTACCTTAAACTGTAATCCCTTAGACTTATGAATAGTCATAAGCTTAACTACATTGGCATCCTCTGTATAGATTTTAGCTTGGGATTCCTCTAAATTTCCCTTTGACTTTATCCTCTCTATATAATCTATGAAATCCTCTAAAGAACCCACAGTATTCCTATCATAGTTTATAGCTATGTCTATAAATTTGTTTACATTTGAAATTAGCTGCCTACCCCCAGGAAGTAACATCAAGCTATCCATATAGTGAGTTTTTGCAATCAATTCCTTTAATAGCTTTGAAACGCCGTATAGATTCTTTTTTACCATAAACTCATCTAATATTTCCCCAGCCTTAATAGTCTTTTCTCTTTCTTCATGTTCTATATGGTAGATTTCCTCCTTTAATGTACTCAATAAACTGTCCTTTTTATTCCTCAACAGCCAGTATAAAGTCCTATCAGAAAGGCCTACCATAGGACTTCTCAAAAAGCCAATAGTAGCTATTGTATCGTATCTATTGCTTATAGCTTTAAGACCATTCATTAAATCCTTAACTTCTTGGTTTTCAAATAAGCCCTTTCCACCAAAATTATAATAGGGAATATTGTATTCCTTTAATGCATCTTCATAAATATAATCATTTGTGGTAGCTCTAAATAGCAAACAGAAATCACCATAGTTAAATATGCCTTCATCTACTAGTTCCTTAATTCTACTTGCTATAAGCCTGCTTTCCAAATACAGATCATAATCTGACTTGTCCACATTAGGTGGTAGGTCTATTTCTTTCTTTTCAAGTATTTCAACATCTATTTTATTATCCGATTTGTGATGTTCTTTTAAGCTTATATACATATCTCCCATAAGAGAAGAAAACAAGGAATTTATAAAATTAAGCACTGTATTTACAGTTCTAAAGTTTTTGTCCAAACTGATTGGCTTCTTGTTTGAAACCTTTCCAATGTCCTCTACCACTTGATAAAATACTTCCAAATCAGCTCCCCTAAATCCATATATGGACTGCTTAGGATCTCCTACTACAAACAAGTTGTTTCTATCTAGCATCTCTTCTTTGGAGCAAAGCTTATAAAATATCATCTTTTGTACTTCATTGGTATCTTGAAATTCATCTATCATTATATATCTATATTTATTTTGGTACTCTTCTCTTATGGCCTCATCATCTAACAGCTTCAAAGCTAAAATCTGCAAATCGTCAAAATCCAAGGAACTAATTTCATCTTTTCTCTTTCTATACTCTTTATCAATATCAATCAACAAATCCAAAATAGTTTCATAAATCCAAATGTTTTTCTTATCCTTTATACATAAAACCTTTTTAATCAGAGCTTTAAGTTCATCTATGGTATCCTCTTCCTTCTTGCTTGTCCCAATGTTATCCAACAGATATTCAAGTATTGGAATTAGTTCCTCTTCAGAATAACATCCTTGGCTAAACTTTATCCAATACTCATCGGATGATAATTTTCCTAGTTTTGAATTGCTTCTGGATACGCTTATTAAATATGTAAACAGTTCTTTAATCCTGTCTAAATCTACTTTATCTATGGAAAAGCTGTTTATCTGAGATAAAGTCATATCCTTTACCTCTTCAAAAGAGTATCCTACAGTCCTTATTTTATGGTAGATTCTCATTAACTCCTCAGATATCTTTGTTAAATCGTCCCTTCTAAAAAGCTTTATTAAGTTGTAAATATTCTCATCCTTTTCAATACCTCCATATAATATATCTAATATGACCTCTTCTAACAAAAAGTCTGCTTCCCTTGTTTCCATTACCTTAAACATAGGATCCACTTTTGCTTTTAAAGGATTATCCCTTAACATATTTCCACAGAAGCTATGGATGGTGGAAATATTAGCTTTTTCCAAATCTCTATAGAATCTACGCCACTTGCCATCTAAAGGAAATCTCTTCCTTATCTCCTCTCTAATTCTATCCTTCATCTCTTGGGCTGCTTTTTTTGTAAACGTAATAGCAACGATGGATTCTACTTCCTTTCCTTTCTCTAAATGGCCACTTTCTAGAATATATAAATATCTTTCAGTAAGAACTTTAGTCTTTCCAGTACCTGCCCCAGCATTTACCACTAAATTTGTGTCTATAGTTTTAATGGCCAAATCCTGTTCTCTAGTATTGTCCATATCTATACCTCCAATATATCCTTGTATCTACATATATCCTTGTAGATACAATAATTTGAACACTCTTTTGGTCTTACTGCAAAATCTGCCGATAGTATGGAGTTCATATAAGATTTAATATGTTCTTTAGTCATACTTATTAATTGCTCCAAATCTTCTCTACTTAATGCTCCTCTGTTGCTCTTTGAAATTAAGTTGGTTTCTTCTACATTTCCTAATACCACCTTAAATTCACCAGTAGACAATACACCATACATGGCTGCAACCACATTTTTATCAGTTTGTGAAAGGATGTATAAAGGCAACTGTAAGGACAAACCATTCATCATACTAGATATATCCCTTACTCCACCAGAAGTATTTTTATAATCTATCAATATATACTTATCCTCATTCACATATTTATCAATCCTGTCAATTACTCCTGTAAAAGGAATATTTAAATCTCCTATTTCTAGTTCAAAATCGTCATATCTACCAAAGGACACTTCAAATTCATAAGGTAAAACTTTTTCCTTTGACTTGGATAGCCTGTCTAAATCTGACTTTATAAAATCCAGTAGTATACTAGCATTATTCTCTATTCTCAACTTCCAGAGTGGAGAATCTATATCCTCAGCTATGACTTTCATCTTATCAATTACCTTATTTAATATAAAATCATAAGTTTCCTCTGGGTCAAATTCAGCTTTTCCCAAAACATGATCTTCAATCTGCTTTTTAAAGGCAGTATAATATTCTTCCAACACTTGGTGATTGATGGAGCCCCTATCCAAAGGTGAAAACTCTTGAAACTGTCTTTCCATTTCTTCTACTTTTAATATATTGTTAAGTAGAAAAAAATAAGGGCACTTGCCATAGGACTCCAAATAGCTTATGGAATATACCTTATTTTTATGAATCTCCTTTATGTCCTCAATGATTTCATCATCACCAATAAATCCGCTATATTCATTAAATCCATCACTATTCCTTTTAATTTCACACAATATACTTTCACTTACTTCCTTAAGCTTAACACTATCCAAATGATTATACATGTGGAATAGTTCTTCTTCACAGCATCCCTCTTGATACTTCCTCAATATATATCTAGACAACTCATCTTTAGTGGTCAATCTGTTTAAATCGTCTTTAAAAAGATAATCCATATCTGCTACTTGAACATCAACGTTTCCATCAATCTTACTGATAAGCTCATCTAAAAACATGGAAGGTATGGACTCATCATCCTCTGTGGATTCTTGAGAATAGGATAAGTACAAGATTTCCTTGCAAGATGAAATCACTGTAGTAAATATGAGTGATTCCTTATCTAGAATCTCATAGTAACTTTTCGCATCAATGCCTATGGTCTTTAGTGAATTGATATTGCTCTCCTTAAAAAAGAAATCATGGGAACTAATATTTGGATAATCCCCTTGAGAAAGCCCCATTACAAATAAAACTTTGTAGCTTTGTCCTCTAGCTGTTACAGGAGTGAGTAAGTTTATACCATCTAAATTTCCTTCAATCTCCACTACAGTTTCCTTGTTAATGTACCTTTCCAACAGACTTATAAATTCCTCTACAGTTATCTCATCATAAATTTTAGAAGCAAACTTAATTATATTATCAAATATACCCTTTAGTTTACTTAGAGCTGTAAAGTCCCTATTGAGTAAATTATAGTCTCCAATTGAGTTGTAGGTACTTTGTATTCTTCCCACCACATCATATTTCTTCATCAGCTTCACAATAGAACTTACCATTTCTTCTGGTTTAGCCAAATCTGGTATTAAATCTCTTTCTTCTTCAATATCAGCTAGTATTCTATCTATTTCATCTTTTAAAGAGGATTTGAAATTTCCTTTCCGTAAAGTGTATTCTATAGCTTCTCTCATACCCCTATCACACAAAGGGAAAAAATTGGATTTTATCCTGTTAATAATGTTGTTTATATCCTCATTGTCCTTCTTTACTTCTAGTAGGTAGATGATTTCCCTAATGATAGGTATTTCCAATAGACTAGTTTCCTTATCTAAAGCTACTGGAATTCTCTCTTCTTCAAATACTTGGAATATCCTGTCCAGATATTTATCTGGACTAGCTAATACTATGGCCATATCCTTTAGCTGTACTCCATTGGAATAATGCCTTTTTATCTCTTCGCAAATCTTCTTAATCTCCAGATATGTACTAGAAGCCTTTACTAAATGTATATTTGAATTAGAGTTTATCTTCTTTTCATCTTCAGTAAATAATATATTGGCCAATTGGTTAAAATAGCTATTTTCCGAACATTTATCATAGGCTATAGAAAACCCCAAATCCTTTAATGAATCTAAAGTTTGAGTAAATGTATTAAAATTCTCATTCCTATTAAATGGCATGTTTATATATATGGAACAGCTTGATTTTGTCATCTCCTTAAGGATTTCAAACTCCTGAGGTCTAAAATCGAAGAAATAATCTATTACAACAAAATCCAATTCATCAAAAAATCCCTTTTTATCTCTTAAAATTTCTAAACTCTTTATATAGCTTTCTTCTCTATCCAATAATTGTAATTCATTTAATTTCCTTTCATATTCCTGATAAACAAGACCTATTTCCCTATAGAAAGGATGATTTGGACAATTTCTCAAATAATCCTCTGGACTTATAAGAGATCTCTTTATTTGACCTATTATGCTGGATACTGAACTGGCAAATCCCTTTTTATCTGCTAAATCCTTATAATAGGATATTTTACCCTTATCATTTAATTCAGCAATTGTTCTTGCAATTAGAGATTCTTTCATTTCTTCATCGATGCTAGTATAAAATCCATCTTTCAAAAGCTTGTCTACTATGTTATCAAAAGTAAATAGATTGATATCAAAAGTCTGCTTTACTTCTTCTATAAATTTCATTCTGTATTTTACTAACAACTTCCCATTGGGTAATATATAATAGAATTTGCTCCCTTTATTAGCCTTTAGATATTCCAATGATTTTTGAAAAAGCTCATTGGACCTATTGCTACTATATGGTCCTACATAGACTAACCTTTCCATGTGCACACATCTCCTATGGATTTAGTTTATTTAAAAACTGCCTAGTGCGATTATTTATGGACTCTATATCATGGCCATAAACTGGTTTGTCCTCTAAAGCGTATTTCATCTTAAGTTTTACAATCCTATAAACCTTTTCATTTAACTCCTCTTCAGTTATGTTTCCCTCTTCAACTTTCTCTTTTATACGGTTTAAAGCCTTAATCTGATTTTCATACCCATGACATACTAATATTATATCTCCACCAGCTTTGAAAAACTTAT
>ENA-OWPA01002134-OWPA01002134.1-bioreactor-metagenome-genome-assembly--contig:-NODE-2134-length-10586-cov-11.646398_pt1 | contig 10586 bp, 10 predicted proteins | sample MGYA00238139_ERZ651803 | MGnify/ENA primary metagenome ERZ651803 (study PRJEB26909, sample SAMN07631231) | bioreactor metagenome | isolation source: Switchgrass digestor | place: USA: Dartmouth...
AAGCAATAAGATGATGAAAATATAGTAATTATGCAGTGCCAGGCACTGTTGTATATGTTACGATGAATAATTCAGGTATTACTATGATCTGAAAGCCATATGAAAATATATCTATATCTACTGCTCATCAAATACGCAAAATATGGAATAGCCTGTCACTTTCATGTCACTTAGTTTGCATATACTGAAGACAACTCATATGAAAGGAGAATTCATATGCGGATTCTGGAAACAAGAAATCTGATAAAAATCTATCCTGGGGCCGAGCAGATAGTTGCCCTAAATAAGGTGAATTTAACAATTGAAAAAGGAGAACTTGTTGCAATTATGGGCGACAGCGGCTCCGGTAAATCAACTTTATTACACATACTTGGCGGAGTAGACAAACCAACTGAAGGTAAAGTTATAATTCAGGATGTAGATATTACTTCTTTAAATGAAAAAGAAATAACTATTTTTCGCAGACGAAATATAGGCATAGTCTATCAGTCATTCAATCTGATTCCTAACATAACTGTTGAAAAAAACATCTTACTGCCCTTGCTTCTGGACCAAAGAAAACCCGCTCCATCATTTTTTGAAGATATAATCCATGCATTGGGGCTATCTGATAAGCTGAAGCGTTTCCCGCACCAGCTGTCTGGTGGTGAACAGCAAAGGGTAGCCATTGCCAGAAGTCTGGTAACCCGGCCGGCAATAATATTGGCCGATGAGCCCACCGGCAATTTGGACCGAAAAAATACTGAAGAAATAATCTCTTTGTTCCGTCTGGTTAATCAACGCTTCCAGGCAACTATATTATTAGTCACCCATGATGAAAAGGTAGCCCTTTCCTGTGAAAGGATTCTGTTCATGGTTGATGGCACACTGCATGAAAGGGTGGTTTTATGATAATTTCAGAACTGGCTAAAAGCAGTATTAAAAATCGAGGACGCTTTACGGCTGTTTTTTATTCGGTTCTTATTGCAGTAATTTTACTTGGTACTTTGCTTTTTATCTACAGCGAGTTGGAGCTTGATCTGGTTAAATATCATCTGGATAATTTCGGCGACTACCATGCAGTGCTGTATGACGTCAACGAAGAGGAGTACCGGCAGTTACAGGCTAACCCAAATATTGAGATACTGAAGCCTTCCAAAGTTATTGCCTTGGAAAACATCCCCTTTAAACGAACAAATGCTGATCTCTATCTGCAAAGCCCTGTACTCTTTGACTCGTGTTCCGGCTATATTGAGTCACAATTATTGGAGGGCAGTTTGCCGAAAAAAAACGATGACATCCTGGTGTCAAATACATTCATACACGAAAACCCCGAATATTCCTTGGGGAAAACAATCGGATTAGGAGAGAAAAAATATCGGATATGCGGTATTTTTAGAGATCAGCTCCTGAGTTTTGAAAAGAGATACTTATTCTTTGGGCAGCTTACCCATGAAGACTCAGAAAATTTATTCCAGGCCAATGAGAATGCCGTATTTGTTACTATATGGTTTAAAAATGACAGAGATACCTATTCATTAATGCGACAGATCTTACGGGATTTAGGCAGAAAGAGTGAAGATGAATTGCTGAAAGAAGGCACTCTGCAATACAACACAGTGTACCTGGAGAGCAAGCTTATCTTTAAATCAGGCCTGATTCCTTCCCGAAATTTTATAGATCGCTGGAGTCTGCGGGTTGGCTTGTTGGCTTGCATGTTGGCTCTCTTTGCCGTAATGATCTATAACGCTTTCAATGTCTGGAGCAATCAAGAGCTAGGTCATATAGCCTTGCTTAAAAGCACCGGTATGACACCGGGACAGGTGTACCGTCTGGTGATTGAAAAAGCAGTACGCTTAAGCCTTTGTCCTATATTGCTGGGACTTGTTTTGGCGTATCTTGGCAGCAATCTGCTCTTTTACCTTATGTGGCTCAACTCGATAAATGTATTGCATCCCGGTCAGGAATATCAATTCGAACCGGTTACTCCTAATCCCATTGTTTTCATTATTTTATTCATTCTGGCACTACTCTGTGTATTATTGGCCGCACTTAAGCCAGCAAGAGTAAGTAGTAGGCTTTCCATAATTGAATCTTTAAAAGGTATCCATACCTTCAAGGGCAGGATTCATCTACGTTCAAAAAGAAATGACCAAAATGTAATACGAGGACTGGCTAAGGATAATGCTATTAGCTACAGGCACACTTTCAGAGGGTTTTCTCTGGCGATGGCTCTGGCAGTTCTGATATTCAGCACAGTACTTATTCTTCAGGCCCAAAGAGAACTGGAGAATAAATATAATACGCACGATTCACCTTATACGGTAACAGCTACATTTTATACACTCCAAAATGCCCCCGGAGCCTTACTGTCCGATCTGAAGGCAATTGCTGATATTGATGCTGTCCATGTTTATACTTCCTATGACTTTGAATATTTGCAGTCTGAAAATCAGCATTTTATCTCTGAACAGCTCATGGACTCACTGCAAAGCAGCAAAAGAAAATATCGCCCGCGAGTCACTGTATATGCACTGGAAGATGAAGATTACCGGACTCTTCTGGAAGAGTACAAAATGAAAGGTTTGGATCAGGATGGTTTTCTCCTGCTTAATAAAACTGCCCAAAACCCCAATAAAGCCTATAAGTACCGCTCCTATATACCACTGTCCCGGAATGATGCAGACAAAATAACTGTTTTGGACAGTAGAGATCAAAAACAGTACGATTTACCTATTGCAGGCCGGATCGACAGTTTTCCATTTGAGCTCAATCCCCTGCTTCCGGATCAGATTGCACTATTTACATCTCTGACTAAACTGGAGAATTTTTTATTCAGCAGTGAAAAAATAAATGAAATGCATCCCTTAGTATATCATGTTAAAATAATAGCCGCTATGGATGTATTGCCCCAGGTAACGGAAGAAGTTCGTAAAACAATAAAAAAATATATACCCGAAGCTGATTTCTACACAAAAAACATATTAACCGAGCAAGCCAATTATAAAGAACAATATCGAAATGAGCTGCTTATTACCATAGGAACTCAGATAATGTTTATGATTATTGGTTTATCCAATGCCTATAACAATTTTCACATAAATTTGCAAAGCCGTAGCAGAGACTTCGCCCTGCAAAAAAGTACAGGAATGACGGAAAAACAGATAAAAAAGATGCTTCACTACGAAAGCTGGTTTATAATCAGGCAGGTATTTATTTTTTATGCACTGATGCTGTCTGGAGGTGTTTTAATTATATCTGCCAGGAAGAAGTTTATGTTTACACCATGGCAATTGGTTTTCAATATAAACTATCCACTACTTGTCACTTTTTTCATGATTAGCCTTGCAGGTATTTGGGTAGCGATGGAAAACGGAATACGCAGAATATCGGGGCAAAACATCATTAATTCTTTACGGGAAGAGTAATCTTTAGGGCTTGTTGTTTACAGCAAGCCCGTTTTCTTTGCCGGCTTGCAGATATAAACGTAATTCTAACTCACTGCCCTTACCGGATGAAGAAACCAGTATCTCTCCTCCATGCTGCCTGACAATGGACCGGGCCAGTGGAAGACCTATACCAAACCCGGAAGACCGAGGGTTGCTTTTATAAAATCGTTCAAAGATTTTTCTCTGCTCTTGACTAGGAATCCCAGGACCCGAATCCCTAACCTTAATGCTCTGATAAATAGCATTATGATGAAGCAGCACGGTTACCTTTGCACCCTGCGGTGAAACCTCCACTGCATTTTTTATTACATTAATCAAAGCCTGCAAAATCCAGACACGATCAGCCGTAAGTGTGAAATCATCACCCAAAACTTCCAGGCTTATTTCCTTTTGCCTCATCAAATATTCAAGGCTCATTTCTGCATCAAGTACCAGTTCCTTAGCCAAGAAGGCTGTCTTGTTTAATTCTACCGCACCTGCATCCAAAGATGAAAGCTTCAAAAGCAGATCACAAAATTCATAGAGACGTTCGACTTGCTGACGCATGCGTTCCTGATATTCAAGAGAATGTTCGGGATCTGATTTTTGCAGGTCCAAAAGCAGAAGTACTGCTGTCAAAGCAGTCTTGATCTGATGGGTTATATCCTCCATATTGCGTTTAAGCAGTTCTCTGGCTCTGATCGCTTCATTACGGATCTGCCTTTGCCCAACCAGGCTTTTACATATTTCATCCCTTAAGTCTCCAAAAATATCATCTTTCAATTGCAGATGCTCATCCTGCTGTTCAAGAGAATGAAGAAGCTCGATCAGGATGTTAACAGCTTCCTGAATCTTTTTTTCTTCCCTTTTATATAGAAAATACTGAGCAAGTCCCAGAATTGCTGTCAGCACAAGAAGCCAGAAAATTGTGTTCCAGTCTGCCCGCGGATTTAAATACAATATTACACATGTCCCAAAAAAGAAGGCTATAGGAAGGATAATGGCCTTTAATATCTTTGCCACTAATCTTCGCCTCCTGTCAGGCGATATCCTATTCCACGTACGGTATGAATGTAATCCTGATATGGTGCAATTTTGTCTCTTAAGCGTTTGACAGTGACTGTAAGAGTGTTGTCGTAAACATCCCCTCTCTCCCAACCCCAAAGCAGGTCTAATATCCTTTGGCGAGGTAAAATCAGTCCCTGATTTTCCATAAAAAGTTCCAAAAGCTCATACTCTTTTGCACTCAACTGAAGTATTTTGCTTTCCAAAAAAGCTGTTTTGCTTTCTTTATCTATCTTGAGTTTTCCGCATTTTATTATGTTCACATTCCGGTCAAAATCAGCCCTTCTTAAAACCGCATCCATTCTGGCTTTTAATAGCGGTAAGGAAAAAGGCTTGGTTAAATAATCATCTGCTCCCATCTCAAGGCCTCGAATAATATCTTTTTCCTGATCTCGGACTGTTATAATCAGTAATGGTATCCGTATTCCGCTGGTCCTGACATAAGCTAAATATTCAAAGCCATCTCCGTCCGGAAGATTGAGATCAAGAATAATAAGGTCTTGCCTGTTTGGATTATAATGATATGCCTCTGCCAGACTGAAGCAACTGATTACTTCATGTCCATGTCCGGAAAAAAATCGTTTAATGGTAAAGGATATGTTTTGATCATCTTCAATCAGCAAGATTTGCATGGAATTCCCCCTCGGTTAGAAGCGTAAAAGCTCTGCTATTCCATATTCGGCAAAAAATCCCTAACTCTTTCAATAGACATTTTTTATCCTCCTGTTTTTGCTTACCAAGAGCATATTATACTCCAAATACTGACAATTTACAATGCTTCAACCAGCTACTTTGGATAGATCCGGTTTGACATACAGACTTTTATTTTCTTAACTATTCTCAGGCGGCATTATAAGGAATATGTACCTGGACATTCTCTTTCCTGACCAGAAATAATCTGTTCAGTCCTTCCTGCCATGGATACTCAAAAAAGAGCACCCGCTCAATCTTCCCTAGTTTATGTAAATAATTAATCCAATATGGGGTAGATTCCTGTCTCAGACGCAATATCCCATTTTCAACATACAAGTGTTTGCCAACTTCCACATAATCCATTTCTTTTATCATTTCGCTGGTATAATACGGATTTACCTTAATGAACCAGTATCCTTGCTCCCTGAGTACCCTGTTAAGAGCCTGTACTGTCTCATCTGCAAGCTTTTCCGGCATCACATCCAGAACATTAGAAAGAATAACTCCATCAAATTCTCCATCCTCAAATTCCGATAACCTGTCAATACCACCCAGTAAAAACCTATAGTTATAATATTCGCTTAATTTTGCTGTTTGATTAGCAAATGCGATACCGGTCTCTGATATATCAATTCCTATACCGCTATGATTCGGATAATACTGTGCATATTGGAAGAGGATGTCTCCTGTTCCACATCCAAAATCACATACCCGTTTTGTTTTTTCTCCGAAAAGCAAAAGGCAGGCATCAAAGGTCGGTTCCACCGTAAGTGTAAGATTTCTTAAATCAATCGGTTTATATTCACTGTATACTCTGTTCCAAAAGTCTTTTGCATTATCATATTCCTTCACATCAACCATCTCCCCATTTATTTCTTTTATATTTTGAAAGAAAGTTTCAGAAAAGAATATGATCTCTTACGCGATCTTTTGGAATTTTAAACTCAGATGTTCAAACTTTATCTGTGTTTATATAATCAAATTATTATAGCACCGTTAACTTCCTCCATAAAATATTCAAGCCTTTTGTCATTCTCTGATGCCATAGGATTATGTCAGCAAGTGCAACTGTTGCTTTGAGATTATCGAGCTTCTTTTTCAGATGGCGTACACATTTTTCATTATCGCCACCAGCACTGCAATGCCAGAAAACTGTTACATATTAGCGTCAAATTCCCCAACTGGCATCGGCCATCTATCTGTTCATAGACTTAAGGGCTTTACTCATAAAATTCACTAAACCAGTTTTTCAACAAAATATACTTTATTCTGATTTGGGAAACACAAAATTATCAAGGTATCATCATATTTTAATAATTTATACCAATAATAATAGTTTTCAAAAACCGGCATTTCTGATTTTGGTATTTTAAGCTCTGTTGCAATGTTATGTACAAATTCCTCAATGCTTAAGTCTCTTTCGTCACTGGAATTACCATTTATAATCATTATTTTTTTTGTATTTCTTTTAGCGGCATTGATGAAGAATTTCTCACTTATTCCATATACAGTAAATCGTAATCCATCTCCCTGAAAGCCATGTTTATCCTGAATTATGATATATAAGTTTCAAATTTGATGGCAGCTTAATTCCCCAATTTATCTCATAAAAATTCTGTATACGCATGGGATTATATTTAAAATAATACAAAAGTATAGGGATAATTATAATGATAACTAATACAATTGATATTAGGAATATTTTAACAGATTTGTTCTTCATATAATATTCTCCTTCAAATATTGTATGAATTTATACTGCTACATCAGAAGTTTCATTTCAATATAATATTATTTTTTAATATACGTTTATATATAATATTTATATATGATATGGAGCGGAATAAACCGATCCATACACTTTTATGCCACAATAAACGCTTTTCCAAATAAATATCCGGTTTTTCAATACCGTTTGCATCAGGCATTACTCCGATAATCTTATATTCCATCTTCAGGTAGAAACCGGTTTGATGCGTACCGGGAGAAAAGTTGCCGAGCTGTTTTGGAGCTATTGCTTTCATAAAAACTATTTACACTCATCCATAATCTTCTTAATAAAATCATTCACTGACATACTACCAATGTCACCCTTATCCCTTTCTCGAACTGTTACAACTTCACTCTCCTTTTCCTTAGCACCAACTACTGCCATATACGGAACTCTCTCCAGCCTGGCCTCTCTTATTTTATAGCCAAGCTTTTCATCCCTGGCATCCAGCTCGCACCTGATTCCTGCTGCCTTCAGCTTATCGGCAACAGCGGCAGCGTATTCGATATAGTTGTCTGAAACCGGCAGAACCTTCACCTGGACCGGTGATAACCATACAGGGAACTTTCCGGCATAATGTTCTATCAGAATTCCTATAAAACGTTCCAATGAACCGAAAATAGCACGATGAATCATAATCGGCCTATGCTTCTTGCCGTCTGAGCCTGTATATTCCAGATTAAAGCGCTGCGGCATTTGCAAATCCAATTGAATTGTACCGCACTGCCAGGTTCTGCCTATGGAGTCCTCCAGATGAAAATCTATCTTTGGTCCATAGAATGCTCCGTCACCTTCGTTAATTACATAGGGAAGTCCTGCATCATCGAGAGCCTGCTGCAATGCATTCGTAGCTTCTTCCCATTCTTCGTCGGTACCAATGCTTTTTTTCCGGTCTTGTAGATAATTCCACATGATATTTAAAATCAAATTTACTGTACACCTCATCAACCAGTCTGATTACGCCTTTTACCTCGTCTATTACCTGGTCACGCATCATAAAAATATGGGCATCATCCTGGGTTAAAGCACGTACTCTGTTCAAGCCGTGAAGGGTACCTGATTTTTCATTGCGATGCACCAGTCCTAACTCAGCCATACGAATGGGCAGCTCCTTATAAGAATGAGGCTTCATCTTATAAATAAGCATTCCACCGGGACAGCTCATCGGCTTTATTGCAAAATCCATATCATCGATTTGCAATGTGTACATGATCTCACGGTAATTATCCCAGTGTCCTGATGTCTCCCATAACTCACGCTTTAAAATAATCGGTGTTGAGACCTCAATATAGCCTTCCCGCTCATGTAACCTTCTCCAGTAATCAACCAGCAAATTCTTCAGTGTCAGTCCCTTCGGAAGGAAGAAAATAAAGCCCGGCCCCTCCTCCATAATTGCAAACAACTCCATCTCTTTTCCTATTTTTCGGTGATCCCTGGCCTTTGCTTCCTCAAGCCTTTTAAGGTATTCGTCAAGCTCGGCCTGACTCCTAAAAGCAGTGCCATAAATTCTGGTAAGCATTTTATTTTTCTCGTCGCCTTTCCAGTAAGCACCTGCCAGTGTTGTCAGTTTAAAGGCTTTTACTTCCATTGTATTTGCAAGAAGCGGACCGGAACACATTTGTGCATAATCTCCCTGCCTGAAAAAGCTGACCCTGCTATCCTCCGGCATTTCGGCAAGAAGCTCCCGCATATAGTCCTCTTTCTGTCTTTCCATTTCACGGATAGCGTCATCCCTGTTGACAATATAATACTCGATTGGTAGAGCTTCCTCCACGATTCGTTTCATTTCCGCCTCTATCACCGGCAGCTCTGCTGCTGTTAAAGTAAAATCAAATTCGAAGTCATAATAGAAACCATTGCTGGTTGCCGTCCCTGTAGCACATTTTGCATTGGGGTACAATCTTTTTACCGCTTGTGCCAAAATATGACCGGCAGTATTCCGCAAGGCATTCCTTCCCATCTCCTCGCTAAAGGCACTTTCAATAATTTCACCATTTTCCTTAATAACTTTCATTCCTATCTCTCCCTTCGGTTATTTATTTTATATAAATAACATAAGAAAATAGGAATATCTGACGGATTTTATCGTATAGGAAATGCTTAATTTGCTGATTTTCTATACGATAAAGAAACCCTTAAACAGAATTGCTTCTGTTTAAGGGTGCATGAATTCCTGCACGGTTCCACCTTAATTTTTCACTTCAGATTCTTTCAAATCCTAACCTTTAACGCAGGTATACGGTAACGCATACTGCAATTTCCGCGTTACAGCTCAGGAATGGTTTTCAACCACATTTCACATAAGGAGCTTCCACCATATGCTCCTCTCTCTGTATGCTTCCTGTGGCCTACTCTTTTCCGTCATCGCTTTTCTTATGTTATTTACAATTATTATACTCAAAAGGATATAAATGTCAAGTCAATTAATATTTTATTTTTGATCTCGTAAAGCCCATTAACCGTTGATAATTGTTCCCCCATTGATATGAATTGTCTGACCTGTCATGTAGGAGGAATCTGAAGACGCCAGATATACATAGGCTTCCGCAAGCTCAACAGGTTGTCCCGGCCTTTGGAGAGGGGTATTCTTTCCAAAGTTTTCAATAGCGCTTTCATCAAGGGTAGATACAATAAGCGGTGTCCAGATGGGTCCTGGTGCAACCTGATTTACTCTTATTTTTCTGCTCGCTAAATTCTCGGATAAAGATCTTGTGAATGCTGTTACAGCCCCTTTTGTTGCAGAATAATCAATCAAATCCTTGTGTCCCTTAAATGCTGTTATAGAACTGGTGTTAATAATAACACTACCCTCTTTCATATGCGGCAATGCAGCTCTGGTCAGGTAAAACATTGAAAATATATTGGTTTTAAAGGTTCGGAGAAGCTGCTCATCTGTAATATCCTCTATCGATTTTTGTATATGCTGCTCTGCTGCATTATTTACTAAAATGTCTATACTATTAAATTCCTGCAACGTTTTTTCTACTACTTCATTACAAAAGCAGCTATCCCCGATATCACCTTTGAGTAATAATGCCTTTCCGCCATAGGATTCCACTGCTTTTTTTGTCTCGTTAGCATCATCGTCTGCGATATTATATACAATAACAACATTACAGCCTTCTTTTGCATATGCGACAGATATTGCTCTGCCTATTCCACTATCTCCACCTGTAATGATAGCAGTCTTGAATTTTAATCTGCCTGTTCCCTTCTTTTCAGGATTATCATAGATTGGTTCGGGATTCATCCTGCTTTCTTTTCCCGGTATAGGCTGTTTTTGAGCCTTTAATTCATCAGCAGTATACATGTTCTTTTCATTCATTGCTAATTATCCTTTCTTTTTTTAAAAAATAGTATCTCTTTTATAAAAAGAAACATGCAATACCATAAGCTAATTTGACCGTAATAAGCTCACAACAGACACAGTGCTTATCCTTAACCGATACCTGAATTTATCAGCCCCCCTGCCTCTACTTGATATTGATTAGTGCAAGTCCTATTAAGCATATTATGATTCCGGCAAGCTTATTCCAGGTTATTGTTTCAACCGCCAATTATGCAAGTTCGACATTGTAGGTTTACAATACATGTGTTACAAAATTAAATAAATAAAAACGGAAATGCTCTCTTTTGTGTTATATTTAAGT
>ENA-OWPA01002137-OWPA01002137.1-bioreactor-metagenome-genome-assembly--contig:-NODE-2137-length-10571-cov-3.034401_pt1 | contig 10571 bp, 6 predicted proteins | sample MGYA00238139_ERZ651803 | MGnify/ENA primary metagenome ERZ651803 (study PRJEB26909, sample SAMN07631231) | bioreactor metagenome | isolation source: Switchgrass digestor | place: USA: Dartmouth...
AAAGCTTATTATAACAGGACTTGTGAAAAATGCTAAAAAGGCTGCATCCAGGTGGTGCAGCTGTGCGGATACAGACAGTGCCAAACTTTCTGAATATGATATTTTGAAGGGAACGTGCTACCTTGACTGGATTGGCCCTGCTCTTGCAAGGCATAAGGACTGCGAAGAGATCAGGAAACTGGCAGAAACAGGTGCTGAAGAACTTCAACTGCTGGATGACAGTTCAAGCTGGAGTGTAAAACTGTGGAGTAAAAATGACATTACCGGAGACAGATCAGAGGAAAAGAAAGCTGAAATTAATATTCTGGAGGAAATTAAAAATTTGGATGCTGAGAATTTTGAAACTGAATATTGCGAAGATATATCATCACGGCTTAGCTGGAAGTATCAACACGAATTTTTGTCCAGAATTCCAACAAAGGTATCGGTTACCGAGCTGAAGAGGTACTCTGCAATGGAATTGTCAGAAGAACTTTCGATAGCTCATATTAATGCGCCTGTTCTTGTCAAAAAACCACTGTTCCTTGAAGGTAAGGTACGGACAAGTGCTGCTGAAAAAGGTACCCTTTTGCACTTTGTTATGCAGCACCTGGAGCTTGACAGTATTTGCAGCGCTTTGGGCATTCATAATGATTCAGACAGAAACTCTGCATCTGAGAATAAAGACAGGAATGATATTGTTAAAAAGGAGATTGATGCTCAGCTTGAGAAAATGGTTGAGGAAGAGTTCCTCACAAAGCAGCAGGCAGTGGAAGTGGATACCAGAAGAATAGCAGCATTTTTCTGTTCACCAATGGGATACAGGATGCTAAAAGCCGGAAAAATAAACAGGGAAAAACCATTCTATCTGGAATTGAGCTGTGATGAGATTTCAGGCTTTAGCCATGCTTCGGATGTTTTGGCACAATGCAATGAAGGTGAAAAGTTGCCTGGCAATGAAACTGTCCTGTTACAGGGAGTAATAGACTGCTATTTTGAAGAAGAGGACGGAATAGTACTGCTTGATTATAAGACTGACTATATTCCCTCCGCCAGCAAAGAGGAAATTGAAAGCATTATAAAAGACAGATATTCTATGCAGATAGAGTATTATACAAAGGCTCTTGAAAAGATACTTAGCAGGAAAGTAAAAGAAAAATACATATATTTATTCTGGAACGGGCAGCTTGTACGACTTTAACCTTAGCTAACCTCCCTAGTAATGCACTCTTATGAACCAGAACCTTATACTGCTGTCGCTCCAGCCAAGATCCCATGGAACTCTGTAACGGTCGGTGTTGTGACAGTTAACTAATGTGTAGCCTTTGGAATCTGCACCGGTTACTACGGAGATGTGTTTTACTTTCCCTTTTTTCTCATAGGCTATAATGTCACCGGGTAGCAATTTGTATGAGGACTTAAATACCTTGTTATATGTACCGTAGGAAATAAGGGAGGCTCTTCCGCTGTAAAGCATGAAGTCTTTGAAAGAGTGGGCATTTACCCAGGCTGCACTTGCGTCTTTATCATAATTCCAGATACTTGTCTTTTTGAACTTGCCTCCTTCGAATAAAATCTGTGAAGCGAAATTAGTACAATCACCACCCATGGGATTATAATTCTTATACTTTTTGTTATATGAAAATCCATACTTTTCTTCCCCTGCGGCACCACAATACCTGTCTGCATATTCTACAGCCTGCAGTCTCCTTTTGTTTAAATCAGAGAAATCTCTGGGTGTACTGTTAAGTATATATTCCTTGAATTCATTTATTTTTACATTGTCGGATTCCAGAGAATCAGCAAAGGGATCTGTATACCATTCCCTTGTTATAAGCCAGCTGTCTTCAAAGGGCATCACATCCATGGAGTGGTAGGTGCCTATTCTCATGACATTTACTTCCTCATGACTGTTTTCATATACATATTTGTATTCATTACAGGCAAGAAAATTTAATGAAAAACCTTCGCCTTTCTTCTTAGCACTTCGGACAACTACTTTGGAATTAATGTCTGTGAAGCTTATGCCTTGTTTATCAGCCCATCTGTGCAGATACTCAAGTTTTTTTTGTTGATGCTCAAATGCCCACATACCATATTTTGTATTGGTATTGTAAAAAGATTTTATTTTTTCAGTATCACCATCTAATATGGCAGCGTTACGGCTTTCGATAATTTCTTGTACCATATTTTCGCACCAGTCATTTTCCACAGATACAGTTACTGTGGAAAGAGGAGCTAAAAGCAGGGTAATCACAACAGCGGCTGCTACTATAATTATCGCAGCAATTAATGTAACATTTTTCATTGAAACCAATATATACATTTGACTACCTCTAACCTAAGAAATTAAGGTAAGCGGGACCTTATTCCTTTACAGGGTGTATCCCTTTTACTCTAAGAAACATCCCGGTGAGTTTAAGATATAGTCTCACATCTCTTAAACTCAAGAACTCCTGTTTTTGAATTAGTTATAAAACAGGTTAATTGCTTTATTTTAATCATATGATAGGGCATAATAAAGAATACTTAAAATTTGAGAGAGTTGAAATATAATTACAAAAAAAGCATCTTTAAATATCAGATATGTCTGACATTCCAGATACATTTTATGGGATTTGCTGAAGTTCCTCAATGCACGTGATAATTCTTCATGTTCTAATTTGGATATTTTTATTCTATTCTTACTGTCAAAGGATAATATCGCATTAACTTCATTTTTATTATTAACAACGGGTTTATGCTACAACAATACTATATATTTTCACACTATATATGTAAATTATTTCCTTATTTCTATAAATATGTTATTATAGCTCTGAGTCAGAAATAAAGTATAATAATCGGTATTGAAAATTTTAAATAAAAATTTAATATTAAATAAAAATTTTGGTTATTTCCTAATTATCTGAAATATTTATTCGGGTACTTATACAAATTAACGAATATGGTATAATGAAATTGCTTAAGACGGTATTTTCCGTATGTTCAAAGGAGTGGTAAAATTGCGTATATTACATACATCGGACTGGCATCTTGGAAAAATGTTGGAAAACATAAGCAGGTTGGACGAGCAGAGGATTTTTATAGATCAATTGTGTGATGTGGCTGAAAGTAAAAAAATAGATGTTGTCCTTGTAGCAGGAGACATTTTTGATACATATAATCCGTCATCAGCAGCGGAAGAATTATTTTATGAGGCAATTGACAGGCTTAGCAACAGAGGTTCAAGAGCAGTAGTGGTGATTGCGGGAAACCATGACAATCCAGAAAGACTTTGCGCAGCTACTCCTCTCGCAAACAAAAACGGAATAATACTGCTTGGTTATCCGGCAAGCGATCCGGGAGTGTGGAAAAGCGAGAGCGGCGGTATTGCTGTTGTACGTTCAGGTGCAGGATGGTTTGAATTGAAGGTCAGCGGATGCAAGCACAATGCTGTGATTATCACACTTCCATACCCTTCTGAAACGAGACTTGATCAGGTACTTGCCGATGACCCGGATGAGAAAAAAATTCAAATGGCTTACTCAGATAAAATCAAAAACATTCTTACAAGGCATAGCCAGAATTTCAGGGATGATACTGTAAACCTCGTTGTAGGCCACATATTTATGATGGGAGGAAAAGAATCGGATTCAGAGAGGGCAATACAGGTTGGAGGAGCTATGACAGTAAGTCCCGAAGCGCTTCCGACTAAAGCCCATTATACTGCCCTTGGACACCTTCACAGGCCGCAGCAGGTAAAGAATGCGCCCTGCCCGGCATATTATTCCGGCTCTCCCCTTGCGTACAGTTTTTCTGAGGCGGGTTACAGTAAAGCTTTATACATAGTGGATATAGAACCGGGTCGTGAAGCAAAAATTGAAGAGATTTATTTGAGTTGCGGTAAACCACTGAAGAGGTGGGAAGCTAAAGGCGGCATTGAACAAGCTATTAAATGGTGCGAAGAAGGAAAAGACTGCAACGCATGGATTGACCTTGAAGTATATACCGACAGGCCTATAATGACGGAGGAGCAAAAAAGGCTTCGTGAGCTTAATCCAGGCATTATAAACATACGGCCGAGAATAGTAAATGAAGCTGATGACCTTCTGAGCATTAAGGACAGAGAAACGAGAAAAATTGATGAGCTTTTTATAGACTACTACAAATACAAAACAGGCATGGAGATATCCGATGAACTGATGAGTGTATTTTTGGAAGTGTTGAACGAAGGAAATGAAGAAGAAAAAGCAGACATTACAGCAGAAACGTCTGCGTAGACTAATAAATTAACTTGTTGCCCAGATATTGAGATAGCATTGTGGAGAGCTTTAGAGCAAGTTCTCATTAGCTCTTAAGTTGGAAATTCTTGTTGTCGAAATGCAACACAAGAAGCTAAATCAGGTGTTAGGTGGTGATTGATTTTGAGACCACGGTATCTTGAAATTGAAGGATTGCAGAGCTTTAAAGAGAAACAGTGTGTGGACTTTGATGTGCTTGGGGAGACTGGACTTTTTGGTATATTCGGTCCAACAGGGAGCGGAAAGTCCACTGTGCTGGATGCCATTACATTAGCACTGTATGGAAATGTGCAAAGGGCACTCAGGGGTACTCAGGGGATAATAAATGTAGATTGCGACAGTGTCAGAGTATCCTTTACCTTTGATCTTCTTAAAGCAAACAAAAGAAAGACATACAGGACAGAGAGAGTGTATAAAAGAAAAAAAGGTTCTGAAATGTCTGCCGAGGCTAAAGTGGCAAGGCTATTTGAAATTTGTGACGGAGAAGAGAAAATACTGGCGGACAAGCCTTCAGAAGTTACAGAGAAGATTGAGGATTTGATTGGGTTAAAGCTTGACGATTTTGTGCATTCAGTGGTGCTGCCCCAGAACAGATTTCAGGAGTTTCTCCTGATGGATAAGGCCAAGAAGAGAGATATGCTTGAACGCATATTTTATCTCGAAGAATACGGAAGGCAACTTGCTGATAAAGTTTCAAAGAAAATTGCGGAGGTTAGAAGCAAACTTTCATATATAGAAGGCGAGATGTCAGGGCTTGGTGATATATCGGAGAAGGCGCTCATTGAAGCTGAAAGCAGCATGAAGGAAGCTAAGGAGCGGAAGGAAAAACTGGATATGGAGCTTACGCTGCTTGAGCACAAGTATAATGAGGCAAAGGAAGTATGGGAACTTGTAAAAGAACTGAAGTTTGTGTGTGAAAAAGAAGATGAGCATTTGAAACTGTCGGAAGACATTGCCTTAAAGAAGAGGCTCTATGATGCATCTGTCAGAGCAGAGGGTATTGTAGACCTTGTTGAAAAATACAGAGACACTGCCCAAAAACTTCAAAAGACCAATACTGAACTTGAATCAGTAGAACTGCAAATAAAGCAGCTTAATGAGCAGCTCATGCTTGCAAAGGAATCATATGACAAAGCATGCAATGAGCTGGAAGAGGAAAGACCAAGACTTATTGAAAAAAAGACACGATTAAATGAGGCTTTAGTGGTCAAAAGAGAATGTGAAGATATTGAAAACAGGCTAAATAAAACACGCAGAGAATATATCGAGACCAGGGAAAAGATAAAACAAAAAGAAGAGGAAATAAGGAGTAAAAAGGAAGAAATTGAAAAGGCCGAAAAAAGTGAAGAAGACTTCAGTAAAAATATTGAAGAGCTTAAAGTTGACCTAGATTACAGAAATGAAATATTAGCCGGCGTAAGACTTGAAGATGATGTTGAAAGTATGCGGAATGAAATAAGCAAGATGGCTTCCGTGTATAACGAGATTGAATTGAAAGTAAAAAAACTGTCAGAAGCCCAAAACCAACTGGCGCAGCAAAAAAGCAGAACACAGGAAAGGCTTAATCATTTAAGGACTTTGCTCAGTGAACATGAAAAATCAAAACCGGCAGACAGAAAAGAAATTCTCGAGGGTATTAGTGTATACCATACATTAAAGGCTGCTCTGGATACTCTGAAGGTTAAAAAATCCGAAACTGATACTGCCATGGCGAGAAAAAAAGATATTGTCCGCAGCATTGAGCAGCACAAGCAAAGAAACACCGAACTTTCGGAACAGAAAAAAGTGCTGGAAAATAAGCTGGCTGACATGAAAAGGCAAGGGGAGGAATTAAGAAAGCAGTATGAAGCTAATATGGCATTTATACTGTCAAAAAGTCTGTCAGAGAATGAACCATGTCCTGTATGCGGTTCACTGCACCATCCACGGCCTGCTTCAATGCAGGATGACAGTGAGTTTCATAAGATAGAGCAGAGACTTAATGAGCAGCAAAAACTGGTTGAAGAAGCTCAGCTAGAGTATAAGGGGCTTGAGAATAATATTGTTAAGCTGGAAGAACAGATTAAAGGCCTTGAAAGCCAGCTATTGCAGATAGAAGAAGAAATTAGCCTCAAACAGAAAGAGTACAGCAATACTCTTGCGGTTTTTCCGGAAGAAATGAGAAGCGCGGAACTGGAGGAAATAAACTTTAAACTGACCCAAATGCAAAGTGAAAACGATATGAAACAAAAGATGGCGGACAAGTGGGATGAGGAAACGGAAAAGCTCAGAGAAGATATTTTTGCTGTTACAGAGCAGCTTTCAAAACTTACAGCGGAGGAAAACGGGATTACATCTGAACTGAAAGCTGTTACTGAAAACCTTAAGGAAACTGAAAAAGCGATAGAGGAAGCAAAATGCAAGTATAACGAAAAGCTTGGACTGTATAATACATATACCCAAAAATTTAATATAACGGATTTTAAGGCAGAAATAAAAAGGCTGGAGGAGAATGAGAGGAAAGCAGCAAGACTTCTAAAACAAAAAGAAGAACAGCAGGCTATCGTAAAAACCATGAGAACAGCTCTTGAAAAGCTGGCAGAGAGCAGGCGGGCGCTTGCCGAAAGATTTGCGGAAATTGATTCAGACGGAAGAAATTTACGTATGCAGTTGGATGAAAAATTAAAAAAAATTGGCCACCTTACCGAAAACAGCGATATCAATACCGCTTTAAAAACCGTTGAAGAACAGCTCAATAGCCTGATGGCAAAGCATAAGCAAGCTTACGAAGTTATGAAGGAGCTGGAGAACACCTTCAACAACACAGAAAGTATGCGTAAAACCTTGGAAAACCAGAGAGAAATTTATAGTGTCAGCCTGGAGAAAGAAAGCCAGAGACTGCAGCATGTACTTAAGGAAAAGGGATTTGGTGGAATAGAGGAAGTAGAAAACGCTCTGTTATCGAAAGAAGAACAGGAAAAACTAAGCAGCGAAATAGAAAATTATGAAAAGACACTGGTAAACTTAAAAGCTCACAAAAACATGATAAATGCGAAATTAGGAGAACGCAGCATTACCGAGGAGAAATGGCAGAAGATAAATGAAAAATACCAGATGGCATGTGCCAGAAAGGAAGAATACATATCAGATTTTGAAAGGGCTAAAAACAATTATAAGATAGTAAAATGCAACTTTGAAAGATGGATAGAATTAAATAAAAAGTTTCAGGAGCAAAAACATAAATATGACTTGCTGGAGCATATACAGAAACTTCTGAAGGGTAACAGTTTTGTTGAATTTGTGTCGGAAGAGAGACTTAGGTACGTAGCAAGGGAAGCATCTGAAACCTTGGGTGTGCTGACCAAATACAGATATGCAATAGAAATAGATGCCGAAAACGGCTTTATGATAAGGGACAATGCCAATGGGGGGGTATTAAGACCTGTTTCATCATTGTCTGGCGGGGAAACTTTTCTCACGTCCTTATCTCTTGCACTGGCACTGTCAAAGCAGATACAGCTGAAAGGACAAAGTCCATTGGAGTTTTTCTTCCTTGACGAAGGTTTTGGAACTCTTGACGGCAATCTGCTTGATATTGTTTTAGACTCTCTGGGAAGACTCAGTTCAAAAGAGAGAGTTATCGGACTTATAACACATGTGCCTGAAATTAGAAACAGGATAACCAGAAAACTGATTGTGACTCCACATACGGCTGACGGAAAAGGCAGCAGGCTGAGGATGGAAAAAGCCTAATAGTTTAATTTCCATCCCCTGCTGGCCTTATAAAGCTTATTTCCAACATCTATGGCTATTGCATCATCTACGCTTACGCCTTTAATTGAATATAGCTTGCTTCCAACCGGTGCGGAGTTGCAATCACCGTTTTTTTCCGGAAATGTGGTGGTATAGCGGCGTACCTGACCGATTTCACTTCCAATTTCCTCAGCAGATACCGTATTAACTGACAGGCCATATATAATATAATTCCATGCCACTGCTGCAGGGTACAAAGGGCTGTTAGACGCTTCAGCATAGGAACATCCGGTCATAATTACTGACGCCAGAGTTATACATAAAATGATAAATATAAACCTTTTCATAGTACCCCCCGTGTATCAGAACCCTATCTAAATACTTCTATATATTATGACGCACGGGTGAAACAAAAGTTCATATTAAAATGTTAAAAATAAATTACAATTTATCCTCCATCTTTACTTTTTTGTCTTTACGCTGCACCACTCCCGGAGGTCCGAAACTCTCATACTGAGTTTTCTGAGATTTTACTTCCCTTGGCTTGGGCACGCCTTTTGGTCTTGGCAATTCTGTTGCAAATTCCTGCCGTGCAAAATCTTTTTTGTTTCTGTAAATATCCTTTGTCAAGACATAACACCTCGCGAATTATTTTTTTGATGCAAATATTCTGAATAGTTTTAGTTTGCCCGGGTTATAGATGAAAACATGTCAGTTAAAAATTGTTTTTACTTTCTTTGAAAAAGAGACTGTGAAAGGGATTTATTCCAAGCTGGTTTTTTAAAGTATTTTATGTTGACAGGTCATGTCATACTTGATTATACTGACAGGTATAACAATCTTTTATTTTTATTAAAAAATTAAACAAAAATTGGAGCTGGTACAAATGAAAATAAAGGTAAAAAATAAAACTAGGGCAATTGTTTCTATTGTTGTTGTTTGCTTATTAATTTTTTCAGTTTATGCATTAGCGACGAGGAAAGGTACTGACAAAGATAAGCAGAACACAGCACCTGATAACTCATCTGCAGGGGAGCAGCTAAACCCTGAATCCGGCAAGGAATCTAAAGATGATACAAATTCGTCAAATGAAACCGGCTCAGGTGATTCTTTGGAAAATAAAACAGATGATTCCACCGGGAAAGAAGAAGGTAATAACGGAAACGTTAAATCCTATGCTAAGCTAAGCGAAGAGGAACTTACAAAGTACAAGCCTAATGAAGCCGGAAAAGTAATGGTAGTAATGTTCCACAATTTTATTGAAAGCTATAAGTCCGGTGACAAGGAATATACAACAACCTTCAATGATTTCAGGAATTTGCTGCAGGAGCTTTACGACAGAGGCTACAGGCTTATAAGCTTAAGCGACTATATCAATAACAATATTGATGTGGAAGCTGGTTGTGTACCTATGGTTTTCACATTTGACGACGGAACTTCAGGACAATTTAATCTGGTTGAGGAAAATGGAAAATTAGTTGCAAATAAGCAGTCAGCTGTGGGAATCATGGAAGAGTTTAACAAGACCCATCCTGATTTTGGACTTAAAGGTACGTTTTATGTAAATCTTGGATTGAAGACTTTTGAAGGTGAGGGTACTCTGGAAGAAAGGCTGAAATACCTTATTGATAAAGGTTTTGAAATCGGCAACCATACATTGGAACATGTTAAGTTGAAAGAGATTACAAGTGCTGAAAAAATACAGCAACAAATAGGTGGAAATCAAAAGAAGATGTTAGAGCTGGTGCCAGGCTACATGATGGAAACCTTTTCACTTCCTTATGGTCTTCCATCTGAAAATTTGGTGAATTATGTTATAGAAGGCGAGTATGAAGGTATAAAATACAAAAACAAAGCAATAATGGAAGTAGGATGGGATCCAAACCCATCACCCGTAAGCAAGAATTTTAATCCTCTGTCTGTACACAGGGTAAGAGCCTCTGGAATAGAACCTGTTCAGGCTGACCTGGCATGGTGGTTGTCAAACCTCAAGAGGGAGAATGAATATGTAAGCGATGGTAACCCAAATACAGTAACCGTGCCTAAGGAAAAAGAAGGGGAAATAGATCCTGACAAGCTTAACGGTAAGGAATTGATAGTTTATTAGTGGCACTCTGTGCCAATTGCGTTTTTTTTGTTATAATAAATATTGGTATTAAAACAAAAATAAATTATAATATACAAAAATATAATACTTTAACTTGTTGTGCTGGCATTTCGATAGCAAAAGTTCTGAGCTTCAGTGCAAATAAAACCAGCTCTAGAGCTCTCCTTAATGCTATCTCATTATCTGGCCCAACAAGTTAATTTGCAAATTAGTTATGAATTTGCTTACAATAATGATAAATTGTGATTCAGGAGGTTTAGCTGATGGTAATAAAGGAAATAGAGGTGAAGAATAAAACAGGTCTGCAGTCTAAATCGGCAGCTGTATTTATACAAAAAACTTCAAATTATAAATCCAGCATATGGGTTGAAAAAGATGAGAGAAAGGCTAATGCCAAAAGCCTTTTGGGGCTTCTTTCCCTGGGAATTGGAAATGGTACGAAAGTTGTTTTAATTGCGGAAGGCGAAGAC
>ENA-OWPA01002140-OWPA01002140.1-bioreactor-metagenome-genome-assembly--contig:-NODE-2140-length-10549-cov-3.085561_pt1 | contig 10549 bp, 9 predicted proteins | sample MGYA00238139_ERZ651803 | MGnify/ENA primary metagenome ERZ651803 (study PRJEB26909, sample SAMN07631231) | bioreactor metagenome | isolation source: Switchgrass digestor | place: USA: Dartmouth...
TTTATCCGTAGATCAAGTTATGAAGAAGAATGTATTCAAGAATCTTGTAACTATCTTGGGTTGTGGAATCGGAAAGGACTTCGACATTAACAAATTACGCTTCAATAAAATAATTATTGAAGCCGACGCTGATGCGGATGGTCATAGCATATCATCAAGAATATTCGTATTTTTTGTCGAATTCTTACCTGAACTGATTATTCAAGGTAAGGTATATAAAGCACTTCCTCCATTAATATTACTCGACAAGAAAGTTCGTAAATGGTACAATGGTTCATTATGGTTATTTACAAAAGAAGACTACTATAACGTAGTTAATCAGATTATTGCCGATAATGTGGAGATAGCACTTCCTGTTACTGATGGTGATAATGATGCAGTTGTACCACTCAGCAAGAAAGATACAATTAAATGGCTCGAAATGTACTATGACTATAATTTTGAGTTAAGTCGTCTCGAAAAGAGGACGGTCTGCAATCCACTCGTACTTGAATACATTTGCTACTATAAATCAATTGCGAACGATGAACTACATTTCAAGGAATTAATTGAAAAGCAGTTCCCTGAAGTAACTTACGATATAGCAGATAAACTCCTTATTGGATCATATGATGGAACCTTCATATCAGTTGTCATCGACAGTCTTTTCATGAAAATGGCAGGTAACTTCATGAAAATAGTATCGGATTCTCCGAGTATATTCATTTATTGTAAAAATAAGAATGATGAAAACGATCGTTTTGACAAAATGACTATTGGTTCATTCTTGAGGACTATGAACTCATTGTACGATGTCAAAATAGAGAGACGTTTTAAAGGACTCGGTGAAATGAATCCAGAAGTTCTCTTCGCTACGACATTGAATCCAAAACTGAGAAGATTAGTTAGATTTACAATTGATGATATGGAGAGGACAAAGAAGACATTCGAATTATTACACGCGAGAAACGACCAAATGAGACAGGAAAGACGAGATCTATTGGATAACGCCAAAATTAGCTACATGGATCTTGATAATTAAGGAGGCAATAACAATATGGCAGACAAAAAAGATAAAGTTACACATGCGTTATGGGGTAATGTTAAAGAAACTGATTTTGACTATGAGTCAAATATAATTGATGCTGATTTGGCAGAATACGACCTCGAAGCAATGACAATATTCTCTAAGAATGTCAACCTATTTCGACATTTACCAAGGTTGCAAGATAGCTTGAAACCGGTTGAGCGTCGAATATTATACGTCGCATATCAGTTAAAGCTTTGGCCAAATACAGCTCCGAAAAAGTCAGCCAGTATAGTTGGTGAAGTTACAAAATGTCACCCTCATGGTGATATGTCTATCTATAAAACAGCTGTTGGTATGGCACAACCTTGGAAGACCCCATTACCACTACTACAAGGTGATTGTAACTTTGGTAATGACGCGTATCCCGATGCCTTCGCATCAATGCGTTATACTGAGCTACAATTAACAAGATATGCATATGATTGCTTCTTCAAAGATTTTGATGAAGATTGTATTGAGACTATATTTAACACCGCATTAGATGGCGATGAACCAATGGCTCTTCCCGCCAGATATCCAAATATATTAATTAATGGTGGATTCGGTATTGCTATCGGTAATGCGTTCTGTATACCGACATATAATATCAACGATGTCGTAAAATTATGTAAGAGATTAATCGATAATCCAGACCATCCAGACATTTTTATCAACCCAGATATACCAACTGGATGCGATATTGTAGATAATGGCTCTCTCAGAGAGATATGTGAAACTGGAACCGGTGTATTGAAAATGAGAGCAACCATTGATATTGAAGAAGACCCGAAGAAATCAAATGTATGGATTTTGCGGGTAAGAAATATCCCTTGGATGGCAAGTCTTAGAACGATACATGAAAAACTCATTGAACTCACCAAAGACGGCACTCTACCAATAAAGGATATCCAAGACCATTCATATCCAGTTATTGAAAAGGATAAAGATGGGTTTAAGAGGAATCGTAAAATCATTGACTATCAAATCTTTATCAATAAAGCACATGACCCAAAAGTTATCAGAAATAAGATATATAAAATGACGGAATTGGAAAAGACCATATCAGTCAACTTTAAAGTTGTTGAAGATGCCTTGTCTATTGGTAAGTTAAACATGAGGGATTTGATCTTGGCTTGGCTTGATGCTCGTAGAGAATATAAGAGGCGTTTATTGAATAAAAGAATATCCGAAATCAATGCAAGGTTATCATTTCTTGACGTACTCATCGATTTGACATCGTCAGATGAGAAGTCTAGTAGAACTATCACTATAATAAGGAACAGCAGTTCAGCAACGGCTGTTAGTGAACTGATGAAACTTGCCAATATGAATAGTTATCAAGCCTCTAAGGTTTTCAACATGTCCGTTAGTAGTTTTGCAACTGATGCTCAACGGAGATATGTTGAAGAAAGAGAAAAGTTAAGAAACGAACTAGAGCAAGTTATGAAAAAGATTAAGAATCCAAAGCATATCGACGAAGAGATAAAAGAAGAATTAGACGAATTATTAAGATACGCTACCCCAAGAAAGTCAAGAATCATCTCAGAAGAGGATGGTATTCAGGTTTCTGATACTGATCATTTCGTAGTGATAACAAAACAAGGAATGATTAAGAAACTGCCACACAACCCATCTTCTACAAGAAAGACTCCATCATTGGGCGCATTCAAAAATGCGGACTATCCAATACATGGATTCGTAATTAACAATCACGACTCTCTATTTATGTTAGATAGCTTTGGGCGGTATTCTTGTGTACCTGTACACACAATTGAAAATAATGAACCATCTCAATATGGTTCTACTATCTACGATGTATCAAAGCTTAATGGTCAAATCGTATCCGCATTTGAGCATTTTTCTCCTGACACTAATGACTTTATTAACGATAAGCTTAAATGCAAGGTATATCTTGTAACTTTGACCAGAAATGGTTATCTAAAGAAAACACCGATCACTGAATTCAATAACACAAGAAATGTCAAGAATTCGAAGGCGATGAAGTTGAGAGATGATGATAGTTTGGTATGTGGAAGAATCTTGTTAGATGACGGAAATATGGATCTACTTATTTATACTGAACAAGGTTACTTTTCATACATATCATCAGACGACATCGCCGAGCAATCTAAGGACAGCATGGGATTACAAAGTATAAAACTAGAAGACGGTGATGCGTGTGCTGGTATGTGTGTCGTTGGAAAGAACGACCAATATCTATTAGTAGTTACCGAGAAAGGGTGCATGAAGAGATGTGAAATTGATTATCTTGGTAAGCCTGGTAAACGGAAGGTCACCTCATACCTCACCACATTGGATGTAAACGATAAAGTTATATATGTTGATGGTATAAAGGATGATGCGAAGATAACCGTTTGTACAAGAACTGACTACCAAGATTTCACTGTAGAGGAAGTACCTCTTAGAACCAGAAAAGCTAAGTGTGCTAAAATGGTTAGTGTACCTCTTGGTAATAACATCATAAGTGTAAATATTCAATTCTAGTCCTTTGTCGATATGAAGTCTAATAACAATTTAAAATACACGTGATTGAATTCAATCACGTGTATTTTTTTTATCCGTACTTTTATCATTTTCCGATATATATAATTTAAATAGTAGTCGTGCGTATGATAATTTGTTTGTAAAAAGGAAGGTGGTTCTATGTGTGTGTTTGATAACTCGTTGTTGTGTTTACAATTTAAGAAAGGGGATGAATATTTTTAAGATTTTTAAATATTATTTTTAAAGACTAACGATAAAATAAAAAATCATACACTCATACCTCTTTTAATACATTATAGTTTTAGCTAGCATGATTTTTACGAAGGAGATGATCCCCACAATGATTGACGAGATCTATATCGACGATATTATTATAGATGATGATTTCGAACTTATTGATTATAATACAGAATTAGCTGCATTTATTGATGAAAATGAATATGCTGATTATGAAGAGAGCTAAGAAATCTTCTTAGCTCTTTTTTTTTAAGAAAATCGACTGAACCTTAATATAAGACAATTTAAATTAGAAATGGGGTGTTTTTCTTAAATGCAAGAGTTGTATAATATACGAAAAATTGCTTCTGTGCATGAATCGCAACTCAATTTTATAACACTACTTGGTGATGGATATGATATAAATGTTGCCACAGAGGGTGTTGTAAAGGATAAATTGAATAAAATTGGAAACTATATTAAAACATTTTTCCAGAAATTATGGGATGTGATTCGTTCATTTTTCAGAAGAATAATTTCTCGTGAAAATAAAGTTATGATTAATAATGATATTTATGCTGCGATTAAAGAAGCCATCGGGTGTTTCACCGAGACTTTACATGAAGAATGTCTTCGTTTATCATCACAGATATCAAATAATGTGGAAGATATTGTTGATGATATAATTCATTTATCAATAAGAAAACTCGACAAAATTATATCGGAATATGATGCTAAAATAAAGGATATCAGAGATTCATTATCTAAAAAAGATGGTAGTTTACAATCAAATTCTACCAATGTTGTCGATATTGATGTATGTAAACAAGCAGTTGATGATAGTTATAAAGCCATGAAGAAATCAATTGAAAATTTTCATAACTTCTACCGACAACAAATAATGGTCACCGAAACCAATGCAATATATAACACAAATTTGTTAAGGTCTGACTTACTTGGAGATTTATGTGTGACGTTTGTTTCAATGACGACAACTAGAATATCCAAATTTTATAATATGCTGCTAGACAAAATAAACGAGAATAGGATATTATACAAGTAACACATACAAGTTTATTCCATATGAAATATTTTATTTAGAGATATTTTAACAAGAAAATAATAAAGTTTGCATATTAATAATAACAACGAAAGGAGTTAATAAATATGAATGACTATTTGTTAGATACAACAGGTCTTCTGGCAGCTTTTGAAGCTGATCTCGACTTCAACGCATTCATTGGTGATGAGACGACAGATATCGCGACTGAAGCCACTGTCAAAGAGAGAATGGTGAAAATAGGCGAATATATTAAGAATTTCTTCGCTATGTTGTGGAATGCGATCACCAGATTCATCAAGGACCTAACAGGAGAAACGCTGATTTATAAAATCGGTGAATCACACATCAAATCAGCTATTGCCGATTTTACAAAGGTGTTCAATAATGGTCTGCTAAAGATAGCCACCGCAGCAAATAATGGTGAAGTAGCTCTTGAAGAGGAAATTAATAAATTTAAAGAAGACATCGATTCGTCCATTACCGGTAGCACCCAGCTTATAGATCGTGCTATCACACTGCTCAAAGAAAAGGAAAAGGATGTTAAGAAGAGCCAGGCTGAGAAAGAAAATGCTGTTCCGGTAAAAGCTGTGAAGGATATCATCCAGAAAGAATATAATATACTGAAGGGTGCAACCAGCAAATTCAACAGTGTTTTGAATGGAAAAGCCGATGCTACTAATAAAGAAATTGAGTTGTGCAACAGAGCAGCTAAGGTTGCACTGGATGGTGTTAACTCATTATACAACCTACTTTTCAAAGCAATTAAAGGCTTCAAGGTCCATTTCAGACCCAACATAAAGTAAAAAAGATTATTCCGGCTAAAACGAGATAAGTACAATTTGTACTTATCTCGTTTTTCTTTCTTTTTTCTCTGGAAAACATCTAAGTAAGTAGTATTAATATTAAACTAGAAAGTGGGTGTTGGTATCATATGTTTTTTAATGAACCAATTTTATCAAAACCAAAGCAATCAGATTTATCAATTGCTTTGGAGGCTTTATTAGATGATAGCAAACAACAAGATTATTCCATAAGAAATAAATACTATCCATTAGTGGCTAGTTTTTTACCTAAAACAGAAAAAATATTATTCAAACACATTAGCCAATATCGAGATAGGAACATAGATATTCTCAGTACTCCGTATCCAATTAGGAGACCGCTATGGACACCTGATGATGAACAAATATTGTTCAGATGCACAAATATCGATAATCGGGAATTGGAAAAGAGTATACGTGAAGTAAGACTACCGGAAGGTGTGACAGAAAAGAAAAACTTTAAGCCTGTTCCGACGGTTATGCTGCTCATAATGAGATACTATGCACTATCTAAGCAAGAAGAAAAATTAAAAATCATGTACTCATACATGGCATATTCGATGTACTGGTCAATATTTGAAAAGTATTTTAAATTCCCACCCGAAGAGGCTGTTATGGTATATACTATTAATAATTTATCGAATAAATATAAACTAAAACAGTTTTCTTCGATGGACGAACTATTGTATTATATTATCGAAACCACGATGGATAAATATCGAGATATGCTTGAAAGATCATCCGATTCGGATATATGGTATATCATTGGTCAGGTGAAAACCAGGTTAAATAATTCGTTTAAAAAGATAGTCAATGAATACTTAACCAATAGAAAAAATAAAGAGATTATGTTTAAAAGTACCGAATTTATTGATGATGAGGGCACTCAGCGAATCGATAGCTCCGTATCAGCAAGTGTTGAATCGCTTGCAAATTCATACACATCAGCATTCTTCGCTAGTCCACCTGATATGGCAAGAGTCAGAATGGCTGCTCAATTAGCAGGTGTTAGTGCATCAGAACTCAGAGCCACGTTAAATGTTATAACACAGGACGAAGCCATTGATGAGGTAAAAACATTCTACGAGTCTTTATTTTATATCTATTTAACAAGCGGTGATCCAAACGCCAATCTTAATACGATCAAGTCTCCGAAGTTCTTAAGCGTGATGAGATCAGTGTTTAAGAAGGGTAACTCAACTGACAAAAATATTGTAATAACGAGAGAATTGATGAATAAGTGGCTTGAGAAAGGTTCTAACACATATCGAGCAACAAAACGTCGCGCAACGATGAATGATTATAGGCTGGCTGTGTACTATTACTTCATTTTGTCAGTGACCAGTAATAAATAGTTTTATTGGGGGTATGAATTGGTTCGCATAATAAAGAAAATCTGAAGAAACTGTTAAAAATGCTTGCGTGGATTCATCATCTAGGGCATGTAGGACACACTACAAGCTTCACTGTCAGTATTGATGGTGACGGGTTATATCAAATTCAATTATCATTCAATAATAAAGAGACAGAAGATTTATATAATCAAGCTAATAACGAGATAAAACAAGAAGTTGCTAAGATTAATGGAGATATTAAATCATTTTCACTTGAATAAATTAATAACAATTAGGAGGGTAATTTGAACTATGAATATAGACCAATATATTCTAACACTGGAAAGCTACATGATTCCCGATGATAAATGTGTAGCTACAGAGGGTATAACTGTCAAAGACATAAAAGAGAGGATTCATAAGATAGCTGAAATGGTTAAAAACTTTTTCAAAAATCTTTATATTAAGATCCGGAATTTTGTAGCCTCTGAAATATTTAAATCAACCATGGTAAATAAAGAGCTATTTGATGAATTTTTCAAAGACATGAAAAATGATAGTAACTTATATAAAACTATGGTTGATAAGTCAATTCGTGAGATACAAAATATCGTAAATAATCTCGATAAATCTTTCAGTGAAATGACACCTGTTGAAAAAGAAGAAGTGATTAATGCTGTATATAATAAACATATGGAAGATCGCGAGCGCACTGTTGCAATGTTCAATTATCAAAGAGGTGACAAAACAGCATCATCGTCATATTATGACACAAATCGAATATTACCAAATAAAAATAAGAACTTGATTCCTGTGTCAAAAGGAAAAATAAACGAGTTAGTCGGGTATATAAAAGTTTTTGATTCCGAATCTGAAAGATTTGGTGATTTCATCAAATCATTAAATATATCCGAAGAAGATTTTAATTATTGCTTTAGAGCATATAACCGGATCGCGCAGACCGGTATACAATACACAAGTCAATATATGTCATATTTAAATAAAATACTCGTGAAACCTAAGACTAAATATGATACTAAAGACTTAGGTGGAACTTATAGAGTTACACCAGACATCTCGGTATAAACAACTAATGTAATATGAAAGGAGTGATTTATATTAAATCACTAGCAGAAAAACGTAAATATGTCATGGATTATATGACTAAGGTATATGATTTACTTGATCCATCCGGTGATAATTCTAGGATGTTTCATGAAAAATACGACCACATGACAGATGAGGAGTTTGGAAAAGCTATGGAAGCGTTTTTCAAAAATCCTCGGAGTCATTTCTACTTGGAAGTGATCGAATTTGAGAGAGATTTACATCTCGACAATATATTCAAATGTGCTGATTTTATGGGTATTCCATTATTTGAACATGTTGCCGTTCCTCACATTAATGGAAGTGCAACCGAAAATGTAGTGGTAACACCCGAACCAGTTGCAGTTGGATATATTCATGCAAAGAGATTACAGCAAACTATTATGAAGAAAAATACCGGTTCCATATCAGCTCGACAGAGAAATTCAAAAACTGGTCAGGTTACAGGTGAAGATAAGAATGCCCGCAACTCCAATGTTGAAACCTTTAGTATGATTGCATCAGGAGCAGATAAGGCATTAGCTGAATTTATGGGACCAAGAGCAGATGATATGGTTGCAAAAAGCCAGATGAATAATAAGATTGCCAGAGATGGATATGTAATGTTGGCTGACTTGGATAATGATCCTGAGAATAAAGTTGCGTTGAACAGTCTGGATGTATACTTTACAATGCAAGGTTTCAGGACTAATTTAGTAATGCCGATAAACATAATCCCTGGCGAGTAAAAATAATTTTAGATATATATTATTTACACGTAAGCAACAGAATAAAATAAACCGTTGCTTACGTGTTAAAATTTATTTTTTAAAATTTAAAACGAAAGGAGTTAAAATTAAAAATGTCAGACGTTAAAGAAGTATTGTCAAATCCAGTTGTATCTGGTACATCTCTTCAACAAACAAAAAACAACCTTCAAGAAGATGTTCGCCTAAAGATTCTTGTTGTTGGTGTCGGTAATGCCGGAAACCAAGTCGCAGTAAGGGCACATAAAGCTAATCTGGATGTGTTTGCTATTAATTCGTCCATAAGAGACCTCTCCGACCAAATTGTTGATGAAGATATTCCTTGTTTCATCATTGGAAAAGAGGCGAGAGGTGCCGGTAAAAACATTGAGAAGGGTATCGAACTCTTCAAGTCTAACGGTAAGGAACTGTTCCAAACACCTAAGTTCATTGATAAGGTTCAGGCAGCCGATATAGTGTTTGTCGTTGGAGCTACTGGCGGTGGAACCGGTGCCGCAGCGTGCCCTGAGATATGCACTCTGCTTAAGAAGATTTACGGCGATAAGAAAATTGTTATCTTCTATGGTATAACACCAAAGAATTGCGACAGTACAGAGGCACTTAAGAATACACTGATTACTCTTGACAAGATTAAGTCACTGAATATTCCGTACTTATTGGATGACCTGCACGTCTATGAGGACGAAGCAAATGATAGAGCATTTGCTAAAACCGATGACCATGTTGTTGAGTCCATAAGAGCAATTGCTGGGCATTTCCTTAATATCAGCAATAGTCAGATGATTGATGAAAATGATATGAAGATTCTTGCTGGTGAGCCTGGCTACATGGCTGTGTATATGTTGAATAATGTCACAAATGCAATGCTTGATAAGAAATCAATGCAGGCCATGCTGATTGACCGGATTAAAGAATCTCCGGCTATGATGATTCAAAAAGACGGCATTGTTCGTCATATGGGTGTGATAATTAATTGCCCTTCTGATATGACTGAGGCAACTAAGACCGGTAATTACTCCGAATTAACATCTTTCATTGGTGGAAGACCAAGTGGGGGCGTTTTCGAGAACTATTCGGTTAACAATGGTACATCTGGGCAATTCATTGTCATCCTGTCAGGTATGACATTCCCTCAAAACAGGATATCTCAGTACATCGAAATTGTCAAGAAAGACGCAGAGAACGCTCAACGTGTTAAGAACATTGATATCTCAGCAGAGGTTAGTCAAATTAAGAACCTTCTTCCTGAGTCTGATTCTAGCAGATTAACATCCGATACGGCTGCTAGTGAAGATGACATCAATGATGCTCTCGGTGACTACTTTAGTTAATCGGAAAATTATGTTTATATATCATTAATTTGGTACAATATTGATAGGGTCCCCATGTTTAAGATTTAATATTGAGATAACTCCATATTAAATCAAAATAAACATGGGGACAATAAAATTGTCTAACACACAAATATCTTAAATAGGAGGTAAAAATATGTTTGATTATGATACTACACTTAGAAGGCTCGAGGAATTCGGAGATTTAAGTGAAAAGAAAAGGATAAAATTCCTGCGAAACCTGTTTTATGATGAGACATTCCTGGAATGGCTTTTTCAGCCTAAGCAAGTCCCGAATTTGAATGAGATGGTATCTGCTCTTTATAACGAGTTTACTCGGCCAAAGGTAATTAAGACAATTACCGAAATGATCAAGGA
>ENA-OWPA01002141-OWPA01002141.1-bioreactor-metagenome-genome-assembly--contig:-NODE-2141-length-10543-cov-4.039174_pt1 | contig 10543 bp, 8 predicted proteins | sample MGYA00238139_ERZ651803 | MGnify/ENA primary metagenome ERZ651803 (study PRJEB26909, sample SAMN07631231) | bioreactor metagenome | isolation source: Switchgrass digestor | place: USA: Dartmouth...
AGGTGGCATAGAATTGAAGTTACGAGCCCTGTTCTACCATAGACTGGAACAGGGCTTTTTAATCTTGTATGAAAAAAAAGTTAAATCCTTTACTTTTCATATTAAAACCGTTAAAATTAGGACAAGACAATAAATGACAAAATTAGACAAACATGGAGAAAGGAGGGAAAGACAGTGCCAGAGCTGTTAACTGTTTCAGAAGTTGCCCAGTTAATGAAGGTTACCCCACTGCGTTCGTCAACGTAATTTTGATCCACTCGGCCGCTAAAAGTGATCCACCGGCGCTAGTCTAAAAGTGATCCACTTGGCCGTTTAAGTTTGATCCACCTTAAGCCGTTGCCTGAGCTGACTCTGCTGGGCCTTTTATACTACCGATACCTGTCTAAGTATGCTTTAAGAAGAGCTTTAAATAACGGACCATGATTTGGCACTTTAAGGTGCAGCAGTTCATGCACAATTACTTTAGCCCTGAAATCTGCCGGTTGGTGCAATAGTCCTGTATCAAAAGTTAATCTGCCCGACTGAGAACAGCTGGCCCACTTTTGTTTCATGGGACGAATATGTATTTCTTTCGGTTCCACCCCTATCCGACGTGCCCAAGCTAACACTTCTGACTTGAACACATCTGCGGGCACTGCCTCCTCGAGAGGAACCCATCCAGGTGCGGCACTTTTTCTCAAGCTGATCTCCTCCTAAGCATTTTCATGATTCGCTCCGCAAGCCCAGCTACTTGCTCTACAGACTCAGCTACTTGTTCTGCTCCAACATCGAGTAATACTTTAAACAGAGCTATGCGCAGGCCCCTTTCCTGCTCGCTGCTACGTTCCCAATGTGGAAATTGCTTAAAGGCATTTTCGACCTGCTGCGCCGCTTTCTCAGCTTTTGCAACCCCTTCACGCTTAAGAAGCCAAAAAACAGCAAATCCTTCAGGTGACAAATCTGACTGTGCTTCAGCTTTCTTCCCTTCTATACCATCGCGCAGCAGAAGTTCTAGCTGCTTAAGAGTTTCTTTTGTTGTGAGCTGTCTTTCTTCAAAGGCTTTAGCTATTTGTTCAGCACGTTCTCCAATTGGTATCAGATAAGGAGAAAGCTGGCTTTCTTGCTCAACTAACACCCGAATAGCTTTAAGCAGGTTAAATACTTTGACGGTATCCGGTTTATTGTCGTTCAATACTTTCTCCAATGTTTCTTCATCCAGCTTGTAGAATTTGGTCGGCTCCCCACTGAAAACCGCATCGGTATGTTCCTGCACAAGCCTTGCGGTCTTTCTCAAAAACTCACGGTCTATTGAGATGCCGGGTTCATAGTTAGCTCTAAGCATCCTGTACATGCGGGCCAATTCTTCATAATCACTCATGAATGGCCGCAGGAATGGATCAGGCGACAGGATTTCATAAATGTCTTGGAGTTCTTTAAAGTACTGATAGAACTCATGACGCCTTTCTTTGTCCCTAAAATACTCAAGTACAGCTTCTGCTGCCTTGTCTGCTACCTTATCTTTCACTAAAGACAGATACTTCTCACGGCCTTCCGCCATCAAGCTTTCAAAGCGCTCTTTTAATACGTCAACGCCTTCTACTACACTTTGGACATCTTCTGAATCGAAAGCCAGGGCTTTCTCAAGGTTTTCGAATATACCCACGAAGTCCAGTATAAAGCCGGCGCGTTTACGGCGACCTTCGTCATCCTCGTAAGGACGGTTAACCCGAGCAATGGCCTGTAATAGCACGTGATCGCGCATAGGTTTGTCCAAATACATGCAGTACAGTATAGGAGCATCATACCCTGTTAGAAGTTTTTCGGTAACTATTAGTATGTTTGGCAGTGAGTCTGGACTACGAAAAGCTTTTCTTATCTGTTCCTCTTTTTCCTCTGCAAGATGGTATTTGGCAAGCTCTGGTGGGTCATTGTAGTTCTTACTAATCACTACAGCTGAATATTCTGGTGGAAGGTATCTATCCAATGCTTCTTTGTAAAACGCACAAGCTTCACGGTCAACTGCGACTAAGAAGGCTTTGTAACCCATAGGTTCTATTACTGTTTTGAAGTGATTAGCAACAAATTTGGCTATTTTGTCTATGCGTTCCCGGTTTTTCAACATGTTCTTGAGTGTTACGGCTTTTTCAAGAACACGGTCCAGCTCTTCTACGTCACTGACGCCTTCGGCTTCTACAAGGTTCAAAAACTCATTCTCCAGTGTTTCCCTGTCAACCATAAGTTCGTTCGGTGCTAAAGAATAGTGCAAAGGTACGGTGGTACCATCCTCAATGGATTCGCGTATAGAATATTTGTCAAGATATCCCTTCGGGTCATCGGTGCCGAAAACTTTGAAGGTGCCCTTGCCATGAGCAGTTTTGTCAATGGGCGTGCCTGTAAAACCTATGTATGTAGCATTTGGAAGAGCGCCCATAAGATAGTTTCCTAATTTCCCACCCGTCGTCCTGTGGGCCTCATCCACCAAAACGTATATGTTCTCTCTCAAGTTAACATTAGCGGGAATGTCGTCAAACTTATGTATCATTGAAACTATAAGTCCTCTGTAATCGCTTTTTAATAATTCATAAAGATGTCGCTTGCTGTTTGCTACCTGGACTCGCGCAAATCCCACGGCTTCCAGGTTGCCAAAAAGCTGTTGTTCCAGCTCGTTGCGATCCACAAGCATGATTACGGTCGGATTATTGAAAACAGGGTCTTCAAGAAGCCGTTTGGCGACGGTGATCATGGTATAGGTTTTACCTGAACCCTGAGTATGCCATATTAAGCCACGCCTTTTTTCAGGGTCTCTCGCTCTTTTTATTACACGCTCTGCTGCCCTAATTTGGTGCGGGCGCAGTACAACTTTGGAAAGTTCTCCGTCTTTACGGGCAAATAAGATAAATTCGGTCAGAACTCGGAGTATGCGCCGTGGGGCAAAAAATGTTTTAACAAGTGTCTCAAAATCTCCAGCCTGTTCATCTCGCCAGTTGTAGAGGCTCTTCCTTGAGGTATTCCAGGTCGCTCCATAGTAGAACTTAAGGAGGTGCGTAAGAGCGTGAAGCTGTAAAATGGCCATAAGTTCGGGTCCTTCTCGGTGGTAACGGCGGATCTGGTCAAGAGCTTCTGCAATGCCTTCAATGCGGGTTGCTGACTTAGTCTCTACAATAATAATAGGGATACCATTAATAAAAAACACTATATCCGCTCTAATAGGTTTTGACCCACCCGTAAAGTAAAATTCGTCCGTGACGTGGAATGTATTTAGCTCTGGAGTGTCGGGGTCAAGCAATCGTACGCTTCGCTCCCTACGTTCAGCCTCCACAAAGACGGTTTTTAGTCCATTTAGATATTCCCATGCGTTGAGATTTCCTTCAATATTTGGATATACGGATGTCAACCTGTGTATGATTTCTTCGGCCTTTATATGATCCACAATACCAGGATTGAGGCGTTGTAGCTGTTTGATTAGGACTTCATATAGCACAATGTCTGAATCGCCTCTCCGAAGGCGAAGAGCTTCTTCCGGTGGTAGGTATGTCCAGCCAATCTCGACGGCGTAGCGAATGAGTGGGTTTTGAACAAAGTAACGTTCATTACCGAGATTTGGCATCACCACAACCCCCCGTTAGAACAGTTTGGATGGCTTTTTTCAAAGCTTCTTCCCTGTACTTTACGAATGCTTCAAAGTCGTTTTGTTTAAGGGCCTCATAGGCATCTCTCGTAATGAAATGGGTCCGTAGCGTATCTAGCAAACGTGCTTCGTCGTGGTTATGACCTGAAAGGCATTCTTCCAGGAATTCCGATGGATGCTTATCCCGTTTCTTATTATTAGTTTCCCTGGAAATAAGTGTTCGATTTAAAACAACATCCACTGGATATGTTTCATTATATACTCCTCGTGGAAAGATATGGTCGTCCTGACATGTATTCAGGTTAGCTTGTTGCCCCGTTAGAAAATCATGGGCTCCTTCTCGCAGTATTAGACATATAACCCCTTTGTACACGGCCGAACGGCGCTCTGCAATGCTCAGATCCACCGCCTCGGCGGTTGCCCTGCGGAGCCAGTCGGGCTCGAGGCCTTCTGTAATCCAGCTAATTACATCGCGCACATCCTGGTAGCTTTTTGTATCCACACCCGAATCGTAGCGCTGGGTAAAGACGCTTGCCCAGTACCACCGATCCACCTTGCGGTAAGCTTCCTCACCGGCCCGCATTTCTTTAAGCCGGTGAAGTAAAACTGCAAGAGGAACAATCATCGTCGTATAAGGAATCCATGCTTTATCGTAGGCACCGTACTGTTTCTCGATCCGCTTACAAGCCGCACAGACAGCATCTTCCGCTCCTTTCCAGCGAGCTTCGAATTTTTTAGCATCAAGGCCATCAAGTATCTCCAACAGATTACCCTTCCGAGGCTCTTTCCCTTCTAGAATGGCTATTACTTTCAGGAGAAATTCAGGCGATATTATATCGGCAAAAGCCTCATGTTCATTCTTGAATGCGTCCCAAAGGTCCCGCAGTCGTACTCCCTTAGGATAGAGGCGAGCAACCACTAGGTCAAAGAGAGAAAGGCTAACTCCCGTTCTGTTTATCCGTTCGAAGATGTTTACAATGTTATCCGTACCAGCATCAGGAGATAATGATACGACAGGGATCATGAAATTCTGAATACGGCGAAAAAGTTGCTCGATAATACTTCGTGCCTCATCCCCCCAGACTTGTTGCTCGCTGTATAACCATCGATAGAAGGTACTGGACTCGCGAAAAATAGTAAAAGGAAGAGCACGATGGTTTTTTACCAACTCTTGAACTTCGGACATTCGTCGGCGATCCTGTACAGATATACCTACAACCGCTTCTTCGAGGTTGCCATTTAAAGCTGCCTCCAACAACAGATAAAATTTATACGGGTATTTCGTCCAGCGCAGCGGAATGTCCGGGCTGTAGAGAGCATAAAATATGGAGGTGATACGTTGTTGTCCATCGAGGACAAGACGCACCATGTTATGTTGGTCAGGGCGCACATTACTGTTGACACGCTCCAACCCTTCTATTGTCCGAAAAGGAAACATAGGTTTACTCGAAGGTGTATCCAGCATAAGAAAGCTGCCAACGAAGTACCCTTGGAGGATCGAGGTCAATAATTCTTGAATATCATTGCGTTCCCATACAAAAGAGCGCTGAAACTCGGGAACAACAACTTTGGCCTCATAGGCTTCTTGTACAATTTTAAGTAGATTTTCCGGATTCGCTTTTGGGGTTTCTTTATCATGCATTTAATAATCCCTCCCTGTTAATTTCTTTATAACTCCTGACATCAATGAGTGACATCCCCTTTCCCTTCTCCAACATTAGGCAGAACAACATCCTTAACCCGGATTTTCCCGGTCATGAGGTTGTTGAGGAGGGTTTTGAACAACGCTTCCAGTGCTTGCTTTCTGGCCTCTTCGGCTTGGAGTTTTTTGTCCACCGCTTGCAGAATGCGGGCAATTTCGTGTTGTTCGGGAAGAGGGGGGAGGGGGATTGGCAATGATTTCATCTTACTCTGATTAATAGATGACTGATTCACTGCTCTAGCAGCAATCTTTATAAATATCCCTATAGCTCGATAGTGCATGAAAAGATAATTAAGCCAATAAGGGATAGTGTTGGAATTTGTTCGGAGTAGAAGCAAATTCATTCCGTGCAATAATGTACTGGGCCAACCTTCATAAATAACCGAACGTCCGATTTGCGGCTCACTATTTATATGGCTAAATAGAATATCACCCGGCCTTAATCTAAATTTCTCGACTTCGGTGGGAGTTAGGTTGTCTATATATCCTACCTTATCTGGGTTAATTCGATCTTCTGATATAGTTTCAATTCGCGTAACTGGATATCCAGTTTTTGAAGTAGCATTTTGCTTTTTAGAGATTCCGTTCCGTATTAAAGAAAGACAGTTCTCCAGCTTCACTACCTCCCAATGCTCCGGCACCAAACCTATTTCGGTCTCTTTCAGCGGCACCCTCTCAGCCTCATCAATAGGCACTGGGCCGTAGGTAAAGAGGTGGCGCATTAGGCTCTTCTTTAGCTCACGCGTGGCCTGGATGACTCGCTCCGTGGCTTCTTTTGCCCGCTGCACCGTGCGTAGCACGTGGGCGATAGCCCGCTGTTCGGGGAGGGGTGGGAGGGGAATCGAAATACGTAAAAGCTCTTGAACTTGGACTCTACGTCTATTCGTGGTTCCTACAGCAATATCTCTGAGTGGTTCCCAAGTGTTCGGACGTGACAAACATAAAGCTATGAAGTCACGGTCAGCTAAAGTATCAATTAATTGTAATATCGGAAAATCGCCACTCACCAAACTGCCACCTAACTCGTCGGGTACAAATCCCCACGCACCATTACGAGCATCTATTTTAGAGAAAACGAAGTCATTAGGTTCGGTTCTATAAAGAACAGCTGTTCCAATCTTAGCACCATCAATCTCTTCACGAAGAGTAATTCCTTTCGCGTACAGTTTTACAGTTAACGTTTTATAGACTTTTCCTGCTTGTACTCGTACTAAGCGTTCCTTTTTATCAACAGGCACAAACACTTCACTAAGGTGTACCACCTTCCACTCCTCCGGCAGCGGTCCCAGTTCCGTCATCTTAAATCCAGCTGGGAGATCGGCATCGCTGTTATTTGCTCTCTTATCTATATCAACCACTATATTTCCCACCTCTACTTAATAATGATTCTTCTTAGTATGAACTACATATTCTTTTTGTCATCAAACTCCACCGGTTCGAGAAAAAGTTGTACCCGATAATGCATAACGCGGATATACCCCGGCGGAAAAACTGCTAAAGCGTATTGAAGGTTTTTGTCAACATCCGACGATATAATTAAGCCCTTAACTTCTTCTCTAGGCGAAGCTAGATTCTTTTTCACCCAACCCATATAACGCAGAATCTGTCCAATTACCCGATCCGTGCTCTGATCTTTCTTGAGTTCCACTACCAACCATTCTGGCCGACTCTTATGCCGTGCCAATATATCAATACGTCCTGCGTCAGTAGGATATTCAAATCCGGCTTCTTCATCTCCAGTTTCTCGATAAATCTCCCATTCTTGTCCCAACTCTGTGCGTTCCCAATTATCTATGAGAAAATCTTGCAGATGCCTTTCTAATCGGAAACCATGTTCAATAACTGGCATTTTAGTTTCCGTATCTTCTTCCTTCTTCACAATTCCCCAAAACAGAGCATCAAGGGTCCAGAGGTCTACTTCAAGTTCGTCGGACAGTTTTCTCAAAAGATCATTAATGATGGCATAGCGTTGCCCCAAAGTCGTATTTCTGTCAAATTCTGGCCAGATTCCCATCTGTCTAAGGGCAGCTTCGGAAGTATTATTCCATACTCCATAGCGTTCTGGATAGGCAACGAGAAGGATAGCCGTAGCTAAACCCTTTCCAAGCCCTTTGACCATAGAGCTGCTAACTACCTTATCAAAGCGTTCAGCAAGAGGACGATTTTCATCGAGCAAGATAGCCAAAGCATGGCGAAGTTTGTCCATGTCAGAGGTAAGTTTACCTACATTACGGTGCAAACCACTCCAGTGCTTATTGCTTTCAAAATAAAGGAATGAGCTAAATTCATCTACACTGAGATTAGAAAGGTTATTAAGCGAGAATATCGGTTGATAGCGTGCAAGAACTTCATCCCGCGCATTAATTATATTTTGCAATTCCGCATCCTTAGGAACTCTAGTAAGAGTATCTTTAAGTTTGTTCAAAGCTTCCTTCCATTTATCGTTCATTTAAACCACACCTTTCTGTTCACAGTAATTCTAATGGTTAAAGCTTGTGCTCATAAATTCCCAATGCCTTAAGGACTTCCTCCAGCTCACGGTCTGCAGCCGCCCGCTCCTCTTCAGCTTCCTGCAGTCGCACTAAAGCCTCCTCCAAAGGTAATACCTCTTCCTCACCATTCTGGGCCACGTAGCGACTTGGAGAGAGGTTATAATCGTTACGTGCAGCCTCCTCATTGGTAATTATAGCCGAAAGGCCTTCTTCCGTTGTCCAACTCTGGTAGATAGAAGCTATATGCTCCACATGCTCTTCCGCCAGGTAGTTTTTTGGACGACCTTTGTTAAAGAGCTTTGAAGCGTTTATAAGCAGGATCTCCCCCGGATGTCGTTTGACTTTATTGATCACCAGAATAATGCCGGGGGCCGGCGTATTATAGAAGAGGTTTTCGGGTAACAGTATTACGCACTCCACCTGATCGTGCTCGACAAAAGCCTTACGGATGTCGCGCTCACGGTTCGACCCTTGGTTACCGCTTCCCCGCGATACCGCACCGGTGTCCAGTACCACTGCCATCCTGCCACGCTCGGTTAAGGAAGCGTACATGTGCTGGATCCAACCCCAGTCAGTACTTGAGCTGGAGGAATTCCAAACATGAAACGGCTGTAGGGATCGTGTTCGTAAACTTCAGTAGAGAACTTCTGATTCCACATTGGATTTGCAGTAACCAGATTGAACTGCATCAGGCTGCCGTCGTTATGGGTGAAAGCAGGTATTCGCATAGTATCCCCAACCGCGATCTCAGCCTCCATCTCATGAATAAAGGCATTCATCCGGGCCATTGCAAAGGTTTTCGTATTTATTTCCTGTCCATATAACTTTAAAGGTGCTACATGTGTAGGCAAACGCCGATGACCATTTTGTATTTCGCCATGAGTTTCCAACAGCCGCAGATGACACTTTATAAGCAATCCTCCCGAACCGCAGCAGGGATCATAAACCGTCATACCCGGTTCTGGCTCCAGTATACGTGCCATGAGTACGGCCACCTCACGAGGTGTATAGAACTCCCCGGCGCTCTGCCCCTGACCTTCTGCGAACTTCCGGAGGAGATACTCATAGGCACGGCCCAAAATATCGGGTTCTACGTCATTCAACCCCAGACGGTATTTGCTGAGAACCTGTATTAATTCTGCCAGTGGAGGATCATCAATTATACGCTGCCCCGCTGCAGTAGCATTGAAGTCTACTACATCTATTACTCCATGTAGTTTCGGGTTCTCCCTAGCAACGGCACGCATTGCATCGGTAAGATATTCACCAAGGCCGGTGGTTTTCTTTCTGATTTCGTTCCAACGCGCTTCCGGCGGAAGATAAAACCTTACTATGGACTGTCCGCGCTGATGTGCTTCCTCTACAAGTTTCGTGGCTAATTCAACGCTTCCAAACTCACCAGCCAGATAATTTATCTCGTCCTCAAACACATCGGAGAGACGTTTTAGAAAGATAAGCGGCAAAATGTAATCCTTGAATTTGGGTGCATCCACTGGGCCACGAATTATACAAGCAGCTTCCCATAACCAGTTTTCTAAAGTAGGTAGATCTAATTGTTGTCTAAGCATTATATCTTCCTCTCCTTTGTAGCTATTCTAACAAACTCAGAGCATGAAACATACTATATGCCGCAACCGCCTCGGTAGCAACAGTATCAACACTGGCAACTTGTTTGATATGTTCTACACTACATTATTCCACATTGATAGTCAAAATCCTCCTACGCACTATAGAATTCGGAGGAAACTGAAAGCAACACAAGACCTTGTTTGATTGTGTACTTTAAAGAGCCGCTTTGTACGGAATACGGAATATAGACTACAAAAAGGACAGCAACTTGCGCAATCCCTTGTTTAACTTTGCCAAATAGACTTGTATACTTTTCTCTGTTGATGTATAATTATTATCACCAACGGAGGAAGGGGTATAGAGGCGGTCGTGGCTTTACAGCGGTTTTTGTACGGAATGCCATCCTAAAGCTGGATATCATTGGTAACGATTCAGATAGGCACTGTGGTACAAGAAAAGGTAACGGCCAAAGTGTGAAGGCAAATTCTTCCAGCTGCCGGAAGCCGCTTAAATCAAGGGGTTGGAGGCGAGCAGCTTAACTGCTCGAAAGGCGGTCTCCAAAATCTGTTCTGCCTTGGTAAAAAGGTAACCCTTCTCCATTTTCATTATAAGTTTCAGATTTTGGAGATTGTCCCATATTTATATTGCATATATCACCTAATTTAGTATTAATCCACTCACTCCCCATATCCCAACTCCTCCAGATTCGCCTTTATAATCTCGTCAAGCCTTCTTGCTTCCTTCATCTGCTGATATAGTTTTTCAGTCAGTTCTGCCATTTTTTCTTCAAAAGGTATATCATCTTCTTGTGTATCCTCTACACCTACATATCTTCCAGGTGCAAGGACATAATCGTTTTGCGCAACAACATCCACAGGAACCGAAGCACAAAAGCCTTTTACATCTTCATACCCACTTTTATTCCTCCAGTTGTGATAAGTCTGGGCAATCTTTTGAATCTCCTCATCAGTAAGTTCTCTATGTGTCCTGTCTATCATAACCCCCATCTTTCTTGCATCAATAAAAAGAATTTCTTTCGTTTCCCTGCCTTTGCGGATGAACCACAAACATGCAGGTATTCCCGTTGTGTAAAACAGGCTCTTTGTCAATTGTTGGGGTAGGATCAATTTTGATCCTGCTCCAATTCTATATTTAAGAGCATTTTTACATATA
>ENA-OWPA01002143-OWPA01002143.1-bioreactor-metagenome-genome-assembly--contig:-NODE-2143-length-10529-cov-3.165806_pt1 | contig 10529 bp, 11 predicted proteins | sample MGYA00238139_ERZ651803 | MGnify/ENA primary metagenome ERZ651803 (study PRJEB26909, sample SAMN07631231) | bioreactor metagenome | isolation source: Switchgrass digestor | place: USA: Dartmouth...
AGATGCCATATTTGTAATGGATCAAGTTAAAGATGAGAAAAATCATGATGAAAACTGGCTTGAAGGCATTTCTCTGAAGGAAGCTATGAGAAAGCTGAGTGAGAGAGAAAGACTTATACTTAATCTCCGGTTCTTTGAAGGAAGAACTCAAATGGAAGTTGCTGAAGAAATAGGCATATCTCAGGCTCAGGTTTCCAGACTTGAAAAAACAGCATTGATGCATATGAGAAAGTATATATGAGAAAAGCATGGACATTGAAAAACAGACATTAAAAATAAGTCATTAAAAAATAGACCTATAGAAAAAAGACACCATACAGGTGTCTTTTTTCATATGCGCTATTAAAATAGCATATATTATACCGAATAAAAAAGTGGGAAGGGCTGTGTAGGTTATGAACCGTGCTTCCGAATTCAGACAGAAAGAAGTAATAAATATTGCAGATGGGAGAAGACTCGGTTTTGTAAGTGATGTTGAAGTGAATCTGGAGGATGGCAGAATCGAAGCAATAATTATACCAGGTGGAGGACGCTTTTTTGGCTTTATTGGTAAAGACAATGAGTATGTAATACCGTGGGAAAGGGTTAAAAAAGTCGGAGAGGACATAATACTTGTAGATATGGACGAGAGATTTATCAGAAAATTTTTTGATTAAAATGTAATTTGCCGAAGGGGAGTAAAAAGATTGTAACTTTGATGGAATCCATTCTTTATAACACATTTCATGAAACATGAAACTATATGTAAATATCTTTCTGTAGAAAATGTGTGCTATAATTAGAAAAATTAGACAACAAAATAGATTTATAATATAATAGATTTATAATATAATTAGACAATAAGTTTCCTGTAGAAACAATTGCTAAATAACGGGTCACGAAGGAGTGTACTAATTATGAAAAGAATAATTTCAATGGTACTTGTATTACTACTGCTGTTGATACCTTCATTAACAGTATTTGCATCAGGTGATAATGAGGTTTTGGATGCATTGTATGATACGAAATATTTAAGTGGAGAACTGAATTATAAAATTACTGTAGATCCCAAATCACCACTGCCTGCATTCCTGGATGCTGACGGCAGGATTACTGAAACGCTTTCAAATGCTCAAATTTTATACTATCTAAAGTATAATATGAGTGAAGATAGCAAAAAAATACAGACTGAGATGAATGTTGATGTTTCTTTTCAGGGCATGGATCCTGTAAACATGAAACAATGGCTTGACGTTGACTTATCCGATGCTGAAAACCAGAAATACAGAATTATAATGAAAACAGCAGACAATGATAAATTTATGTATATGGATTTAGTAAATGCTGCTGATTCCTCACAAGTAAGGGTATTTTCGGATTACATAGATAGCATTAACACAATAAGCGAAGAATATGTAAAATACTACAAATCAAAGTTCATACCGGAGTACAGACAAGGAAAATATGTTATTACCATGGATGAAAGCAGTGTCAAGGATTTATTCAGGAATATTCTTACCAGAATAGGCAGAATTGCTTTAAATTATTACACTGTTCCCGTCACAGAATCTATAACTACTGATTCGTCAGTGGGAATAATAGGTGGAGCTGATGGACCTACTGCTGTTTTTATAGCTGACGGTAATGCATACGAGAACAGTAGTACTGAAGCATTTGATACTGATAGTATTATGCAGGAATTTGAAAAAGATATAGAAGAATTTTTTGAAAAACTGGAAAATGTACAACTTTTTGATGAGAATGCTGTTGTGATAGAAGTTGAATTGGATGATAAAAATATAATAAAGAACCAGATGATTACATTAAATATAAAAATGAATCTGGCAGACCTGATGAAATTGTTTAATGCTCAAAATGATGATGTTACCAGGGAAAACTCCGATATTGAACTAAGTATAGTAATGGATTTATCCTATTCAAATATAAATGAGCAGATAGATATTGAGTACCCGGAACTTACTGAAGAAAATTCAATAGACATGCTGAAAATTATGCCTGAACAGTTTTCTATTGATGAAAACAAAATCAATGTAATAGCAAACGGCCAAATTATGAATTCTGATGTGGATCCAGTTATTAAAGACGGCAGGATATATGTACCCGTAAGGGCGTTTTTAAACACAATAGGGGTAAGTGATGATGATATAGTATACCACCACAAAGGTAAGGTAAATATAAATTACGGTGGTACTGAAGTAAAGTTGATTATTGGCAGTGACATTGCAGAAATTAACGGGAAAGAAGTAAAACTGGATGAGCCTGTATTTACAGTAGGAGACAGGACAATGGTTTCTTCTGACTTTATAACTGAAGTCTTTAGGTGTGATGTAGATTGGATACCTTTTTATAATGAAGATGGTGAGCAGCTATCAGCAGGTATTATGTACATAACAACAAAAACATTTGGTCAAGTATTGAATATAATGATACCTTCAAACATGGATGCAGAAGAAATAAAAACTCTTGATAAAACATCCTTTGATGCGGGAATAAATGCGAATATAATATCATTGCCGGCAGAAAACTACAAAGACAGAGTCATGTTAATGATAGCAGCAGGAGAACCCTGTGTATTTCTTAACTGGGAATTTGATGATGAATGGAAAGAGAAATGGATAGAAATGAATGCTTTTGTGCCTCTTGAAAAATATATTGAAGAATATGCACCAAATATCATGAATTATCTTGAAAGAAACCCGGAAGTTAAAAAAATCATTACAAGTGATGTCGGGCATATATACTATTTTCCTTTCTTGCAAATGGACAAGGAAGGAAAAAGCGGGTTTTCCCTTATCAATACAATAAGAAACCCTGAGAATGCAGTAATATGGCTTGATTGTTTGTTTTTAGAGTATATTCAGCTAAACTGAGATAGCTAAATTTATACAGAATATGAGGGCTGGACAATTGGAAACTTATCCGTTGATTTAAGTTATAAATTAGTGTAACATAGTTGTAATACCAATGGCAGCAGAGGTGATTTTAATTGAAATGTCCGTACTGTGGTTATGAAGATGACAGAGTTATAGACTCACGCCCTACCGAAGAAGGAACTGTGATAAGAAGAAGAAGGGAATGTTCCAAATGTCAAAGAAGGTACACAACTTATGAAAAGGTTGAAAGTGTGCCACTTATGGTAATAAAGAAAGATAAGACCAGACAGCCCTTTAATAGAGAGAAAATTATAAACGGACTTCTGCGTGCATGTGAGAAACGCCCTGTATCTATAGATGACGTTGAGAAACTGGTAAATGAAGTGGAAAGCCAGCTTTATAATTCGCTGCAAAGAGAAGTGACCACCAAAGACATCGGGGAAATGGTTATGATGAAACTCAAAAATCTGGATGAGGTGGCATATGTCAGATTTGCATCTGTGTATCGTCAGTTTAAGGATATAAATACATTTATGGATGAGCTTAGGAAACTTCTGAATGAAAAATAGACGACAAGGTTGGCAGTGGTGAGATTAATCATCATTGTCAATTTTATCATCAATAAGCTTATTGTATTCATTTAACAATATATCCAGTTTTTTACTGACAGTAAGGATTTCAGGATCAAGAAGATTGTCGTTCTTAAGTATAAGGTTATTGAGGTATCCTCTGAATTTTTGTATTTCATTTCTTAATTCTATAAATTTTTTTACTTTTTCATTCAATGATAATCACCAACATATTGAAATTTTGGAGCGGATAAACCGCTCCTTTTTGCTGCTATTGTATTACATCAAAGGAGTAGTTCTTGCCTGAATTGTTATCCCAATTATTTGCGCAGTCTTTAAAACAGATATTCAATGTCTCAGGTCTCGATACAGGAATTGAAACTTCAAATCCCGTATCTGTGCGTGTCATTTGATAGTCATATGAGTTTTCCCACTTGCTGCCGAACCCGACGTGAGCATAAACATGAGAAGCGCCGCTTTTTGACAGCAGACCATCATAGATAATTTTTACTTTCTCACCCACAGTGGGTAAAGCGGGGCTAACAGATACGCCGTTATCTCAATAGCGGCTGTTTATTAAATTATGTTTCCCTGCTGCATTTGGCATAGAACAATTCCTCCTTTCATGCTTTAGTTATTATTCACACGAAGCTGCAAAATATGCATTTAAATTAAGGTTGTTAATTTAAAAATAGTGTATTTAATTTGAAAGAATGAAATTACAGAAAAAAAAGGGAGATATAATTCAAAGGCTGTTTTGTATTAAAACAAGCAATAATACAAAAACTTTAGATATAAAGAAAAATAATCAAAATTGTATGAAAGGATGAAATTAATGAAAGCTGTCATTATGGCAGGAGGGCAAGGAACGAGATTAAGACCTCTTACATGTAGCCGGCCGAAACCCATGGTTCCAGTTGCTAATAAGCCTATAATGGAGTATATAATCGAATTGCTCATAAATCATGGCATTGTTGATGTGGCTGTGACACTACAGTATATGCCTGAGCTCATAAAAGACTACTTTCACGATGGCAGTGAATTTGGAATAAATATGAGATACTACACTGAAGATGTGCCGCTGGGAACTGCAGGCAGCGTAAAAAATGCTGAAGAATTCCTGGATGATACATTTATTGTTATAAGTGGGGATGCCCTAACAGACATTGATTTGAAGAAAGCAATTGATTTCCATTTTAGGAAAGGATCTGTTGCAACGCTGGTATTGAAGAAAGTGGATATACCACTTGAATACGGCGTGGTGGTCACTGATGAAGAAGGCAGAATAACGAGATTTTTAGAAAAACCCAGTTGGGGAGAGGTTTTCAGTGATACCGTAAACACCGGAATATATATTTTATCACCTGAGGTGTTGAGTTATATCAAAAAAAATGAGATTTTTGATTTTAGTAAAGATTTATTTCCAATGCTGCTTAAAAAGAAAATGCCCATGTTTGGATATATAACTGAAGACTACTGGTGTGATATAGGAGACTTGGCAGCATATAACCAGGCGCATATGGATATAATGAACGGACAGGTCAGACTAAATATCGAGGGCAGGGAGATTAGAGAGGGTTTATGGGTGGGTGAAGGTACTGAAATAGATGAAGAAGCAAAAATAAACTCGCCTTGTATCATAGGTAAAAATAACAGGATAAAGGCAAATGTAAATATCGAAAAATATTCGGTAATCGGCGATTATAATATTATCAATGAAAAAAGCAGCATAAAAAGAAGCATTATATGGAAAAACTGCATAATTGATAAAAATGTTCAATTACGAGGTGCTGTTGTTTGTAATAAGGTTCATCTCCAGGATAACACCTCGGCATTTGAACATGCAATTATAGGTGATGAAACTGTAATAAAGCAAAATGCGATAATAAAACCAAATATTAAAATATGGCCTAATAAGCTTATAGAAATGGGTGTTGAAGTAAATTCAAACCTTGTGTGGGGTTCTAAATGTGTTCGCTCAATATTTGGCAACAGAGGAATAACTGGAGAGATAAATGTTGATATAACACCTGAATTTGCATCGAAACTTGGCGCAGCTTATGGAGCTTTGTTTGGGGGAAAGGGAAAAATTGGGCTAAGTTGTGATGATTCAAGTTCTGCCGCTATGATAAAGAATGCATTTATAACAGGACTGATGTCATCAGGTGTTGAGACATATGATTTTGGTAAAATGCTGCTACCCATTACCAGATCTGCAGTAAGGTTTTATTCCACTGACGGAGGAATACACATAAGTACCTGTACTGATAATAAGGCAAGAGTATTTATTGATTTTTTGGATAAGAATGGAAGCAATATTGACAGAGGAATGGAACGAAAGATCGAGAATATATTTCTCAGAGAGGATTTCAGCAGATGTGAAGGCGATTGCATAAAAGATGTAAAAGTAATTCCTGGTTATAGTGAGTTTTACTTAAGAAGTATTATAAATAATGTAAAATCTTCAGGAATGGGTTATAGAATTGTTCTGAACTCCCGTTCACCTTTTATTACCAATACTATGAAAAGAGTATTAAATGAACTTGGTTGTGAAGTTGATATTACCGATTTAAAACTTGTAAATACCAAGACAATGAAGGAAAGCAGGACTTCAGAAGATGTAAAATTCTTTACAAGCAATGTTAAGCTTTCAGGATTTGATGTGGGAGTATCCATAGAGGATACCTCTGAAAAGATGATGCTGGTGGATAATAAGGGAAGAATTGTAACGGAAGATATGTTTATAGCTCTCATATCAATAATCTTTTTAAAGACCGTTCGTGGCGGGACATTGGTTGTTCCTATATCTGCAAGCAATGTAGTTGACAGGATTGCTCATGAAAACAAAGGAAAGGTTATCAGAGCCAAAACGTCTGAACAGGATATTATGGGAAAAATTCTTAGTTGTGAGGTTAAAGAAGGAATGCTTGAACAATTTACAATGCATTTTGATGCTATAGCAGGACTTGTAAGGATACTGGATTTTATGTCCTTAAATAATCTGAGACTGTCAGATATTGTGGATATGATACCTGAATTTTATATGGATAAAAGAGAAGTGGAATGTCCATGGAATGCAAAAGGTACAGTTATCAGGAGGATAATGCAGGAAGGAAAATATAAAAGTATTGAGACACTGGAAGGCGTTAAAATATATCAGGATAAAGGCTGGGTACTTGTCCTTCCGGACGCGGAAAGACCTGTTTGCAAAGTTATAAGTGAAGGCTATTCTGCAGAATTTGCTGAAGAACTTTCAAATATATATGTAAATAAGATAAAAGAAATTAGCAGGGGCTGAATAATCAGCCCTCATAATCTTTTATGCACTCGAAGAATCTGCTGTCATCGGCTCTGGAGAAGGCGCTGAATACTATATCGTCCATGTAATCATCAAAAAAGGTAGTTATAAGATATATTTGCATTCTTTTGTCAGTAAGCCCCCTGAAATAGTTTCTTGCAGGGGTTAAGCCGACATCGATTGCGGCACCAAAGTCAGAGGTCAATATATCATAATTGGAGTTTTCATGAAGAATACTCATATCTCCTGCATCTGTGAAAGACATAGTTTCAATTCCCAGATTATCCAGTTCTTCCTGTATCATTGCTCTGCATAAAAAATGCCTGCTGCTTTCAAAGTTGATTTTTTTGTACTTATCAAGATAATATATTTCGGGAAGACCAATTTTTTTCCGCTTAAGAACTGCTTCCTTTAATATAAGCATTTTGTTATCAACAAGGAATTTTAAAAAATCTACATCCCTTCTGCCACCGCTGTCTGCTTTGGAATTGTCAATAATGTGCTCTAAAGTCAATGGGTTTTCCCTGAATTCAAGAACTTCCAGGAGTTTGCAATTAGTCTGCTTACAGGTTATCATAATAATCACCTCATAAATCCTCTGATTAGAGTTTAACATAGGTATGCATTTAGTATATCCCAAACTGAAAATACAATTACATTGAGACAAATAAGTATGTTAATATATTTCCCAGCTCATTTTGACTTGAAATATTACAGTATTATAATTAGAATAAAGTATGAGAAAGATGTTTATATTGTCATAATTTTTTCGGTTAAAGATATAAATTTTAACATTAGAAATTATGTAGCATAAAAATGTAATTTTGGAAAGAGTTAATTAATTGCAAGCAAACTACTATCTGCTTTCTCTTTTAAAAATTATTAATTTTGCCAAATATGGATATATAATAGAGAATATATCGGAAGAGGGTTTTATGGGAAATTCGGACAAGAAATTTATTTTATTACTGGCATTTATAATTCTTGGAATTCTTGTTGCTGTTCAGTTCAGGAGCACTGTGTTTGCCAACAGGGAGAAGTCCAGGGATTTTTATGATATTCAGGTTCTTACCGAAAGTATAAAGAAAGCAACTGAAACAGGCGAGGAACTGAGGAAAGAAATTGATGAATATCTTAGCAAAAATGAAAATTTAATAAGAGATTATATTAAAGACCAAAATGACAACAATCTTCGGAGAGAATGGGATGAAGTGATGCTGAAAGCCGGTCTTACCGATGTAAAAGGACGGGGTGTTATAATACAGCTGGATGATGCAAAATATAGAGAAATAGAAGATAAATCATGGCTTTTGGTTCATGATCAGGATGTAAAGATCATACTTAATGATTTAAAGAAAGCCGGGGCACAAGCTATATCAATAAACGGAGAGAGACTGACTCCCGTTAGTGAACAGGTTTGTGCAGGACCGACAATACTTGTAAACCAGAACAGATATTCTGTTCCTTATATTATTAATGCCATTGGAGACCCCGATGTGCTTTACGATAGTATGTTAAACAGCGAACGAATTATACTGTTAAAAGAGTATGGTATAAAAGTAGAGATAAAAAAATCCGATGAAGTTGTGGTACCAAAGTTTAAAGGAAAGCCTGAAAATTACATTACAGGGCTGGAGGTAGCTGGAAATGAAAATAAGTAGAAATATAGCCTTAACGTTAGTGTGTATAATATTGGGTATTATGATAGCATGGCAGTATAAAAGTGTAAATTACAATCAAAACATTGCCAGTTTTCAGAGCAAGAGAACTGAGGAACTTATGGAACAGCTCATAGAGCTTCAGAATACAAATCTTGATATGAGAGCAAGATTGCAGGAGCTTCAGGAAGAGAACAGGAAATATGAAAGCGTAAGAGCAGGAGATACCGAAGCTGTTGAGAATCTTAAAAAACAGCTTGAAGTTGCAAGGATATTTGCAGGACTTGTAGACGTAAAAGGAAAAGGGGTAATTATTACACTGGACAATGGTGAATTGACAGATGTTGAAGAAGGCGATATTCTCGACATAATTAATGAATTAAGAGCTATTGGGGCACAGGCTATCTCGGTTAACGAAGAAAGGGTTGTTGCAACAACGGAAGTAAGACAGGTAGGCAATTATGAGGATGGGACATATATTGTTATAAATGGAGTAAGAATGAAACCTCCTTTTGTCATTAAGGCAATATCTGATCCTGAAAAGCTGGAACGTTCTCTTACAATGATAGGCGGAGTAATTGAAAAACTTGAAAAATTCGGACTGAAGATTTCAATAAAGAAGCAGGACAACATAATTATACCAAAGGTCAGAGACGACGGTTCTGTTCTGAAGTATGACATGCTTACACCGGTAAAATAATATCAAATGTTTAATTACTGTTATTTTTTCCTCCTTTCAATAATATGAATATATATAGGCTATTTATACAGAAGATTAAAGGTCTTAATTTCAATAAGATATGGAATTAAGACCTTTTTCAGCATGCCTTCATATGGATACACTGGAAAGGGGGATAAATGTGAAAAGGAAGGCAATGGTTCTGCCGTTTGTGGCAATTATGTTTTCAATGATGGTTTTGTGTAATGGCTGTTCAAAAAAGGAAGATCTGTCATTACTAAGCGATCTTGGAGGTGTGTATGCATCGGATTTTGACGATCTGGATCTGAGTATTGAAGTTAGTGGAAGCTTAACAGAAGGTGTAGCTGCAAGTATCAGTACCGAAGATAATGTGTCGGATATTCCGACAGGTACCAGCGGAACATACAACAATAAGCTATTGAGGTGGGGAATAAGGAGAAAACCGGGAAATCAGCCTCCTGATGCAGATCCGGGAGCACCTGAACTGCTGAAAAAATATGGAGGCATTTATATTGGAGATACGTCTAAAAAAGTAATTTATCTAACATTTGATGAAGGCTACGAAAACGGATACACGTCAAAAATTCTTGATGTGCTTAGAGATAATAATGTAAAGGCTGTATTTTTCATAACAGGACCATATTTAAAGGAACACCAGGACCTGGTCAGAAGGATGGTGGAAGAAGGGCATACCGTCGGAAACCACACTATACATCATCCAAGCCTGCCTCAATTAAGTGATGAGCAGCTGGAAGAAGAAATATTGGGGCTGGATCGAGCCTTTAAGGAGAAATTTGGCAAGGAGATGAAGTTTTTACGTCCTCCTAAGGGAGAATACAGTGAAAGAACTCTTGCAATTTCACAAAAACTGGGATACTGCAATTTATTCTGGAGCTTCGCCTATGATGACTGGTATAGAGATAAGATACGTGGAGCTGATTACGCATATCAAATGGTAATGAGAAATCTTCATAATGGAGCTATTCTTCTTTTACATGCAGTTTCAAAAGACAACGCTGATGCACTGGATATGATAATTAAGGGTGCAAGGGAAATGGGCTATACCATAGGGGACATTAATGACATTATAAGTAATTAATGAATTTTTTCCGGCATAAATTAAGTAATAAATAAAGGCAAATATTAAGGAGAATCCTGCCAATGGGAAGAAAAAAACAAAGAAAAAGTAAAAAGGAAAAAAAAGAAAAGAATGAAGTTAACCTTAAGGAAAAAATAACTGAAGTGCTTGAGCTTCCTAAGGAGATAGTACTCAATGTCCCAAAGCTGACAATAATGGGTAACAGTGACATTATGATTGAGAACTATAAAGGGATAGTAGAGTATGAACAAAACCGTGTCAGAATAAATACAGCTATAGGTGTAATAAAAATAACCGGCAATATGTTGACCATAAGGGAAATAACTTCGGAA
>ENA-OWPA01002145-OWPA01002145.1-bioreactor-metagenome-genome-assembly--contig:-NODE-2145-length-10519-cov-3.034763_pt1 | contig 10519 bp, 8 predicted proteins | sample MGYA00238139_ERZ651803 | MGnify/ENA primary metagenome ERZ651803 (study PRJEB26909, sample SAMN07631231) | bioreactor metagenome | isolation source: Switchgrass digestor | place: USA: Dartmouth...
AAAAACCTTCACCACCTTTTGGGCAAAGGTCTTGCTTACAACAGTGTTGCCAACAAAGCCGGGATCGAAATCCGTAATGACGACTTTGCTGTATTAGCTACTCCCCTTTGTTACACTCTCTTTAAACTCTATTATTAGTATAGCTTATAGACAGTTTAACCGTCAATGTTGTTTACTCAGGTTTTCTGTATTTTTTCATGTATACAAGAGCATTGTAATTAAAAATAATTTAGGATAAAATTCGAAATAATAGCGCAGAACAACATATAATTAACATGGGGGCTACATAAAATGCATGTATTAATAGCTGTAGATTCGTTTAAAGGAAGTCTTAGCAGCCTCAAGGCGGGGGAAGCAATCACTCTCGGGATCAAGCGGGTTTTTCCTGAAGCCACTACGGAAATCCTGCCTATGGCAGACGGTGGCGAGGGAACGGTTGAAGCCATAGTCGGCGCCGGTAAAGGGGAGCTTTTAAACGCCACTGTTACTTCTCCTCTCGGGGGAAAAGTGGAGGCTCATTTCGGGAGACTACCCAATGGGACAGTGGTTCTGGAGATGGCAGCAGCTTCAGGGTTGCCTTTGGTACCCAAAGATCAACGGAACCCTTTGATTACCACCACCCTGGGAACAGGTGAACTAATACGGGCTGCCTTAGATCTCAACCCTCCGGAAATCCTGATTGGTATTGGCGGCAGTGCGACCAATGACGGAGGAGCCGGAATGGCTCAAGCCCTTGGTGTTAGGCTCTTAGATCAGGAGGGAAAGGAGCTTGGACCTGGCGGTGGTGCCTTAGCTCAATTGCATAAGATTGATCTAAGCGGACTTGATCCTCGTTTGGCAAAGACTAAAATCACGGTCATGTGCGATGTGGATAACCCCTTATGTGGACCTCGCGGTGCCTCAGCTGTTTATGGCCCGCAAAAGGGTGCAACCCCGGAGATGGTTCAAACTCTTGACCGGAATCTCAATCATTTTGCCCAAAAAATCCATGAACATCTGGGGCTTGATCTCAAAGACGTTCCGGGGGCAGGCGCAGCCGGAGGGCTTGGCATGGGCCTTATGGCTTTTACGGGGGCTCGCTTAAAAGCCGGTGTTGAAGCTGTACTGGATACGGTTAATTTTAATGCCATGGTGGAAAAAGCAGATATTGTCATCACCGGTGAGGGCAGGATTGATGGGCAGTCTGTATTTGGTAAAGTACCTATGGGCATTGCCAGGCGAGCCGTTCAATACCAAAAACCGGTTTTGGCTATTGTAGGTTCCATTGGCCCCGGAGCGGAAGAAATGTATAAGCATGGCTTAGTGTCCATTATCCCAATTGTCAATGGTCCCATGACCTTGGAAGAAGCGATGAACAATGCTTTTGCTTTAACAGTGGAGGCAGCGGAACGATGTTTCCGGCTTTTAAAGCTCAATATACCCAATTGATGGCTTCATAGAAAACAGAATAATTAATTTCCTTACAGCTTGGGAAAATTTATCCTATTCAGGTAAAAATATGGTAGAATATTTTTGTGTGCTAACTATGCCTGTGAGGGTGAGAAATCTGTGCAGCTACATAAAATAGATGTTAAAAATGTCCCGTCGAATAAACTGACCTATGCCGAGAGGTTATTAAAAACCATTCAAGAGATGAATCGGGAAGAAAATCTCACCATTGCCTTAAATCTTTTTACGCAACGTAGCGTGGAGCTTTTTGGCTGTGATGTAGCCGCGATTTATCTCTTGGAGCAGGGAAAATATACCCTTTTTTCCCTCAGCACCCGAGAGGAAAGGTTCCGCAACTCTTTTCTTGCCAGGAAGTTCCCTCAGGATTTTCGCCCTATCTCTTCAGAGGTCAGTGGAAAGGATGAGGAATGGGTATTGCCCTTAACTCATTTTGATAAGACATTAGGGGCATTTGTTTTAATTGGCAAGCAGACACAGGTAGAAGATGAAAGTTTAACGGTCTTCGCGGAGCAAGTCATATCCATAATTTCCTCTTTTATTTATGAGCGAATGCTCAGAAATGACTTCCTTGATCGGGAGCAGGCTTTGACTTTGCTTTTGCGGGGAACAGAGATTCTCGTTCGGGCAGATTCTGAGGAGCAGCTTCTTTCGGAAGCCGGGGAAATGGCCATGGAAATTTTGTTTTTACCCGGGGGCTTTTTCCTTTTGGAAGGGGAAGACGGGGTTTGGCAGATACGCTCCCCCTTTGGGCACTTGAAACAAGAGAGAGAATGGGACTGGCGCACATGGGTAAGGCGGTATATTTCCAAAGAGGAATGTTTCCTGCGCAATTCCACAGTTCATTTCCTGGATATCGAAGATAACCCTTTTAAATGGGAGCGCGTCTGGATTCACCCCTTGAAAACCCATAGCGGGATTGTTGGTGAGCTCTGGCTTATGAACTCCGGTAAGCATTTTAACGAAAAGAAGCAAGAGATTCTGGCAGCTTTCATCCGGGTTGTGGGAGTTGCTTTAGAAACCATACGGCAACGGGAGGAGCTTGCTCGTTTAGCTCGTACAGACCGCTTGACAGGCATACTGAATCGTCAGGGTTTCGAGCAAAGGGTTCGGGAAGAGATAGCCAGTTGTTTAAGGAGAAATTCTCATTTTTTACTTTTGGTGTTGGATTTGGATCTTTTTAAACAGCTTAACGATACTATGGGCCATCCTATGGGCGATCGAGCTTTGAAAGAAATTGCCCAAAATTTAAGAGCCGCTGTCCGGGAGCAGGATATTGTGGCTCGTACCGGCGGGGATGAGTTTACAGTGGTCCTCACAGATATTTCCCTGAGGAGTAATAATGCCGTGAAAGTAATTGAACGGATGCGGGAGGCTATGAGGCTTGAGCTATATAACTTAGGTGTCAGTATTGGAGTGGCTGAGTTTCCGATTGAAGGCCGCACCTATGATGAGCTTTATCGTTTAGCTGACCAAAGATTATATCGGGGTAAGAATTCCGGGAAAGGTACTATAATTTTGAATTGACCTCCCAAGCGGAGGTTTTTTATTTATTATTTGGTTTCATGCATATTTCGTGATATCCTGTAAGAGATGTGTAATTTACGTTGCAGAGGTGTACATGGATGAAAAAGTATTTTCGCACCATTATGGAATGGGCAATATTGATTGTCATTGCTTGGGTTCTGTCCTTTGGTATAAGAACCTTTATTGTGGATACCCGGATTGTTCCCACAGGCTCTATGCTTCCGACTATTCAATTACAAGATCGCTTGATTTTCGACAAAGTATTTTATAAATCAAAGCCCCTCCAGCGGGGAGATATTATAATGTTTACAGCTCCTGAGGGATCTGGAGAAAAGGATGACCTGGTTAAGCGGATTATCGGTTTGCCTGGGGAAACTCTAGAGGTAAAAGAGGGTAAGGTCTGGATCAACGGTGAGCCTATTGAGGAGCCTTATCTCATGGAAGCCCCGGAATATGAATACGGTCCCATTGCTATTCCCGAGGGCTCATATATAGTATTTGGAGATAATCGCAACAACAGCAAGGACAGTCATGTTTGGGGATTTATTACCGAAGATAAGATTAAGGGAAAAGTTCTCCTGCGGTATTGGCCCTTGGATCGCTTCGGCTTTCTTAAATAGAGCCGAATTTCCATCATAGTCAGTGATTATGGATATTAATGTGAGATGCTTTAGATAATATCCTAAAAGATGATACTAAAAGCATTTTAACAATATGAATTTTATTTGAAGCCAAAAATAGCTGAAAAGGCTAGTCGTTCTCGCCAATATAGGGAAGAAGACTAGCCTTTAATGTTTGGAAAATAACAGCTCGTGATTGACAGATGATTTAAGACAGTTAGATTAGACAGTAGAGAAAGGGAAACACTCCGAGCAAAAAGATTAGTTCCGCCATCTCCAGGTTGGCGCCATAAAGATCGCCAGTAAGCCCTCCAAGGAGGCGAGAAACCCTCCTGCTAAAAACAGTGACAAATAAAGCCGCTAGGGCAAAGCCCAGAACCCCGGGCCAATGGAGAAACCAATAGGTGCCGCAAAGAAGAAATATACCTTCAACAAAAAATATACCTTTGGTTTGCCGGGAGGTTTCATGGAACCCCTTGCCCAGGCCTTGAGCCCGGGCATAAGGGAAGAAATGGATACTGATGAGAAAGATCCACCTGGACAGAACCGGCATAAAGAAAATTAGCCAAAGCCCAAGAGGTGAGCCCAGAGCAAGAAGCTCTGCCAGGAGTGTAAATTTGAGCAAAAGATAGATAAAGGCACTGACAGCGCCAAAGGCCCCTACATGGCTATCCTTCATAATTTCCAGCATACGTTCCGGACTGCGGGCCGAGAGTAGGCCATCCATACTATCCATAAAGCCATCCAGATGAATTCCCCCTGTAAGGAGAAGTTCAAGAGCCAGGATTAAAGCCGCAACGATGAGCGGTGGATAGACAGTGGAAAGAAGGTATGACGCTAAACTAAGAGCCCCCCCGATAACAACTCCTACCAGAGGATAGTAAAACTGGCTTTGGGTGAATTCCTCCGCTGTTACCTCTTGGGGTTGAGGAAGAGGAATACGTGTTAAAAAGGTGAGAGCAATCTGAAACTTACGCATCTTAGGTATCCTCTCGTTTTAAGGAATCCAAAATAGCCTGTCCTTTAGCCTTTATCTCCAGGGGATAACCTGCAATTACGGTATATACTTCCTTGGCTGCCTGGCCAAGGAGCTGATTGGCTCGCCCTGCCAGATCCCGGTAAGCTCGAGACATGGGATTGTCAGGGACTATGCCGTCTCCCACTTCATTGGTAACCATAATAACCTGAGGATCGATTTCTTGGGCCAAGCGAGCAACAGTGCGCACTTCATTCAGGATCCACCCTTCAATCCTCTGCAGGGCTTGGGTGTATTCCCGGCCCTGAAGGTTCTCCAGTTCGGAATAGCGGGAAAGAAGTAGATTGGTAAGCCACAGAGTTACACAATCCACTAATAATACAGCTTTAGTTTGGGAAAACCTTTCTAAAGTGGCAGCAAGATTTAAGGGTTCTTCAACCAGATCCCAGTTAGAAGGCCGTTGCTTTTGATGCATTTGTACGCGCAAGGCCATCTCTTCATCATATACTTGAGCAGTTGCAATATAGATAACAGGTAGACGAGGATAAGCTGCCAAAAGTTCTGCAAAACGACTTTTACCACTGCGAGCTCCGCCTGTTATGAGGACAAAATCAGCCATGGTTACCTCCAAAGACATTATTTTTTGCCGCTAACCCCCGCCGATTCAAAGGTAGCCATCTCTTTGAGAATGCGAATGGCTGCTTCCACCAGATGGAAACCGATGGCGGCGCCGGTTCCCTCTCCCAAGCGAAAATCAAGGTCCATCATGGGTTTTAGGCCAAGATGCTTTAAGGCAGCTTTATGCCCGATTTCCACGGAGGAATGGGAGGGGATCAGGAAGTTACGGGCAGTGGGGCAGATTTGCACGGCAATCAGAGCAGCTGCTGTGGAGATTACACCATCCAAAAGAATGGGTACGCGGGAATAAGCAGCTTGCAGAATTGCCCCTGCTAAAGCACCGATTTCCAAACCACCGATTTTCCTAAGGACATCTACACCATCATTGACATCAGGCTGGTTAACGGCGATGGAACGGGTTATTACTTCTTGTTTATTGAGCAAGCCGGCATCATTAAGACCTGTGCCGCGGCCGGCTACCTCTTTTGCCGATAAACCGGTAAAGAGTGAGATAATAGCTGCACTGGGTGTAGTATTGCCAATACCGACTTCGCCGGTAGCTAAAACTTTGACACCATTATCGATGGCTTGCTGGGCAATTTTAGCTCCGGTTAATAAAGACAAGAGTGCTTCATGGCGAGTCATAGCAGGTTCCTTAGCCATGTTGCGGGTTCCGTTCATGATGCGATAGCGCATGAGTTCGGGAGGGTCTAAGGGAACCGCTATACCCACATCAGTACAGATAACTTCGGCATTGGCGTGGCGGGATAAAACATTGATCCCTGCCCCACCGCCAAGGAAGTTATAGAACATCTGAGCCGTTACTTCCTGGGGATAAGCGCTTACTCCTTCAGCTACCACACCATGATCTCCAGCCATGACCAGCACAGCTTTTTTATCTGCTTCGGGCCAAGGATTGCCTTGGATTCCGCCAATTTGCTTGGCTATTGTCTCTAATACCCCCAGACTTCCTTGAGGCTTGGTGAGAGAATCCAAACGAGCCTGGACGGCTTCCATGGCTTTTTCATCAAGACCATGGATTCCTTGAACAAGGAGGTTTAAAACTCCCTCACACTCCTCAAGGGAAAGGTCGCGCAGGTCTTCGCGCTCAAAAAAGTTTCTTAAAAGTGTGTCTTTGTTTAATTCTTTTTCACTCATATTTTTTCCTCTCCTTTGGCTAAAAAATATAGTCCCGCCACTAAAAAGTGGTCGGGACTTTGCCTTCATCGCCGCTGCTCTCCAAATCTCCCTGGAGAGACTTTTACATTCTTGGCAGGTCTCCTGGCTTCGACTCAAACGCCTTACACACCTTCCCGGCAAATGCCAGTGGTCACGGCAAGACTCGTCTAATACAGTGGTGGGTCCGCACCGGAATCGCACCGGTTTCCCTATTCTCCCATAAAAGGGCACCGAAGAATGAAAAATATTTAGTTAATTCTTAATAATAGAATAGCAAAATCTGAGAGTTTTTTCAAGGAGAATATAAAGTGTTTGAAGTATTTCGATTGTTTTTTCAACTACCAAATATGTACTAGTACAGAAAGCAAGAACATGATACTATTATTTATAAATTTAATAGAATTAATTTGCTTTTGCGATTAAATATCTTGGATTAAAGAGCCATGGGAAATGATGCCTCACAAGACAAATGGCATTTTAAAATGGCAAGCATTTAAGATGATTGAAATTTAACAAATGATATACATAAAATCACTCAAGTGATTTAACCAAAAACTAAAGTAATTAAGGAAGTGTAGAGGATGAATAAGTCAAGAATTCTTCGTTTATCTCTTCAGCTTGAGGGAATTGTAATTTTTCATAAAGTCAGGAAAGATCCGGTCGTGGCATCATTGATCAAACTTCTTAAGCTATTAAGCAGTGATAATCCCGATATCCGGGAGGTTTACCGGGACTATCATCATTTTTGTTCTTTGGCTACCCAGGTCCATTGGCCGGACTATTTATTCCAACTTCTTCTTCAGGATGAGAATCAACTTTCAGAGGAGTTAATAACCTTTGGTCAAGACCATTTGCCCTTAGAGCTGTTACAGCTTGCCCAGCGGGATTTAAGTTGCTGGCGGGAGTTGGCAAAGCTTACGGATGTAGATATAAAAGCGTTGGTCATTGAGCATTTAAAGGACCAAGAGGGGAGAATGTCCGAAATGGAACTTGATCTTTGGCAGGAGGCCCCCCTGGCTCCCCAAAGCTGGCCCGCTTGGGTCAAATATTCTCCCTTTTCCCTTGCGCAGGAAGGAGAAAAGAACCAGGCTCTGGCTTATTTGAATACCTCATTAAATAAAATGCTGGATATCCTAAAGCAAGGAACCACAGAGGAGTCCCTTGAGGCTCTCCTAAGCTATTATCAAAGCATGGGAACAGGCCTCTTTGGCCAAAGCATTGCTCTTAAATGGCAAGGAAATACCAAGAACTTGGCCAGTGTAAAACCTGATCCCATTCGCCTTGGGCAGCTTGTTAATCAAGAGCGGGAGCAAAGCATAATCCTGGAGAATACAGAGTATTTCCTGAAAGGATATCCTGCCAATAACATTATTCTTTATGGAAACCGCGGAACGGGTAAATCATCTTTAGTCAAAGCTCTATTGCATAAATACTGTGATCAGGGACTGCGCTTGGTGGAGTTGTCCAAAACAGATTTATATGATTATCCGTTGGTACTTAAACATTTGCTCAAGCAACCGCTTAAGTTCATCATCTTTATTGATGACCTTTCCTTTGAAGATACTGAGGCTGATTACAAAAGCCTGAAAACTCTTTTGGAGGGTGGATTAGAGGCTAAACCGAAAAATGTGCTGATCTATGCAACATCCAATCGACGTCATTTGGTAAGAGAGACCTTCAGTGAGCGGCAAGGAGATGAAGTTCATCGTCGGGACAATATGGAAGAGAAACTATCCTTATCGGATCGTTTTGGGATTACTGTAACCTTCCCTTCACCGGATCAGGAAGGTTATCTGAAGATTGTAGAAGAGTTAGCCTTACAAGAAGGCCTGAAAATCCCGCGGGAGGATTTACGCCAGCAGGCTTTGCGTTGGGTAATGCTTCATAATGCCCGTTCAGGTAGAACCGCCCGTCAGTTTATTGACTTTTTAGTAGCTAAAGAAAATGTGGGTTATCCAAGATAATCCGGCTGCTGCCCTTTGGGAATAACCTGTTTAGAGCATGAAATTATTTGAATAAATAAATACAAAGATACCAATGTACCCCTTGGAGTCCACACCTGAAAACACAGGAATTCAGGTGTACTCAAGGGGTTTTTCTATGTGAGGGAATTCAGCATGCGTATAGTTTTAGCCGGAGTGCTTATCCTAATTATGTAAAAACCATATTTATCAATGGTGAGAAAGTGTGGCGCACATGAAATATCAAATCTCCAGCCGACAAGTTCTATATACCTTTTTTATAATTGTTTCTCTTTCTGCCGGTTTACCCAGTTCTTTAATAAATGCTCTGGGACAAGATTTTTGGCAAGGTATCATCATTGCCTTGGCAATGGATTTACTCCTGGGTTGGTTCTTATTTAAATTGGGGCTTCAATTTAAAGAGAAGACGATTTTTGAATACAGTGAAATGATTCTCGGCAAAATAGTGGGGAAATTTTACATCGCTTTATTTAGTTTATTCTTTTTTCTTGTAGCCTTTGATCTTATCGTTGGTCAAATGAGCTTTTTCAGCTCAGTTGTAATGCCTGAGACCCCTAATTTCATCTTTGCTTTAGGGGTTTTGCTGGTCAGCACTTATGCCGTAAGCGCAGGGATTGAAACCATAGTGCGCCTTACCGAGTTTTTTGCTCCCTTTATCCTGGGCGCATATCTGTTTATCGTGATTTTTAATTTTGATGAGATGAATATCCATCATCTGCTGCCTATGTTCCAGCATAGTCTTGCCGAAGTGCTCCAAGGAGCCATATTACCCACTTATTGGTTTGGGGTCTGTATTATTATGGGGGTTATCATGGCTTACCACAATAATCCTCAGAAGATCTTTAAGATTAAGATAAAGGGAGTGGGGCTTGGGGTACTTTTTTTCATGATAATGGTTTTTTCTGCTATCATGTCTCTCGGGGTTCAAGTTAGTGCTGAACAAAAATTCTCCATCTTTGTTATGGCAAGTATGGTTCGTATCGGTGATTTCTTTGAGCGGTTGGAGGCTTTCATGGTGGCCTCCTGGACAGCAGGAGTTTTTTATATCGTATCTTTGTTTCAATATGCCGGGGTGGAAGGCTTGAGAATTTTCTTTCCTAAGAAGTCCAGGACTTTTTTGGCCGTAGGAACCGGGATAGCTATTTTTCTCGCCACTTTTCTTCTGCCTACCAGTCACCAACTAATGGCTTATAGACAAGGCTTTTACCCTTACTTCTGTTTGGCAGTAGAATTGGGCGGAGTAACCAGTTTGTACCTTGTTTTTGTCTTAAAACAGAAATTCAAAGAGGCAGGGAAGAAAACATCAGATGAATGAATATAACGGAACTATTTCCTCGACTCTGGAAGATAATCGTACCTACTTAAAACAAGCCTTTAATAATTCGCCGGATTTATTGTTTCAGGAGCTGACTATCGGGACGAAAAAAGGATTCCTGGTTTATCTGGAGGGGTTGGTGGATCGCCCCTTTCTCAGTGCTGCCATCGTTGAACCTCTCTTGGCTTTGAACAATACCCAGTCTAAGGTTCCGGAAAAGGATCTAACCCTGGGCCAGGTAAGTGAAGAGGTCTTATGTCAAAATCAACAGGCTCATTTTTATGAGGAAATCCTCAAAGGTTTATTGTCCGGCCAGACCGTTTTGTTTTTAGATGGAGCAAAAGAAGCTCTTCTTTGCGATACTTACGGTGTTAAAGAGCGCAATGTCCAGGAGCCTGAGACTGAGGCCAGCGTTCGTGGGCCTAGAGAAGGATTTGTGGAACGAATAGGGATCAATGCTTCCCTTTTGCGATCCAAGCTTAAGGATGAAAAACTGCGGTTCGAACCCATGGTACTGGGGAAGAGAAGTCATACCCTGGTTTATATAACTTACTTCGAAGGACTGGCCAATCCCAAGCTGGTGGAGGAAGTCCGCAGGCGTCTTAACAGCATTGATATTGATGCCATTCTGGAAAGCGGTTATATCGAGCAATTGATTGAAGACGGCCCTTTTTCAATTTTTCCTACTGTGGGAGCTACAGAGAAACCGGACAAGCTGGCGGCTAAGCTTTTGGAAGGCAGGGTAGGCATTATGGTTGACGGGACTCCCTTTGTCTTGACTGTCCCCTACCTTTTGGTGGAGGCCTTTCAGAATCCGGAGGATTACTATGCTCGCCCTTTCTATGCTTCAGTTGTG
>ENA-OWPA01002149-OWPA01002149.1-bioreactor-metagenome-genome-assembly--contig:-NODE-2149-length-10492-cov-2.709842_pt1 | contig 10492 bp, 8 predicted proteins | sample MGYA00238139_ERZ651803 | MGnify/ENA primary metagenome ERZ651803 (study PRJEB26909, sample SAMN07631231) | bioreactor metagenome | isolation source: Switchgrass digestor | place: USA: Dartmouth...
AGAACACGGATATATTCTCTTATGGGTTTTGGTAAATGTTCATATTATGGGCTTCCGTATAAACAATAATTGGCCAAAAAGATAGTCCGCAGAAAAATATTTCTACGGACTTAATTGTTCTTTTAACAAGTTATACCCTCTTCATATATTCACCGGTTCTTGTATCTATGCTTATCCTGTCCCCGGTATTTACAAACAAGGGAACCTGTACGGTAGCACCGGTTTCAACAACAGCAGGTTTTGAGGCACCTGTTGCTGTATCTCCTTTGAATCCGGGCTCGGTATGTGTAACCTCAAGCTCTACAAACAAAGGAGGTTCGATGGCAAATACAACACCCTTATATGAAAGCATTTTAACCATGTCATTTTCTTTGACAAACTTAAGGGAATCTCCTACTGTATCCTGATCAAGTGCGATCTGATCATAAGTTTCTGTATTCATGAAATGATACATTTCCCCATCATTGTATAAGTACTGCATATCGCTTCTTTCGATATGAGCCTGCTCAAATTTTTCGGTAGGACGGAATGAACGCTCCGTAATACCGCCGTTTATAATATCTTTGAGTTTTGTTCTTACAAAAGCTGCGCCTTTTCCAGGCTTAACATGCTGAAACTCGACTACCTGATAAACAACACCTTCTATTTCAACTGTCAGCCCGTTTTTAAAATCGCCTGCCGATACCATACAATTAATTCCTCCTTAATAATTGACTACACACTAGTGTATAATAAACCGACATTATTTGCAACAATTTTTTATAAAGCTTACTATAATTCAATCAGGGATTTATCCGAATGGGTATAGTTTACAATACCGTTTTCGGTTACTTCTACAAGGTCCTCTATTCTTACACCGCCAAATCCCCTGATATAAATACCGGGCTCCACTGTCTCAACCATGCCTGCCTCAATTATATCTTCTTCGGTCTGGGAAAGCCTCGGATTCTCATGGATAAACAGACCTACGCTGTGACCGAGTCCGTGGCCGAAACACCCTTCATATCCGGCATTATATATGATATCTCTTGCCACCTTATCCACCTCTTTGCCCTTAAGTCCTGCCTTAAGAGCATCCAGAGCCGCAAGCTGGGCTTCCAGCACAAGATTATAAAGCTCTTTCTGCTTATCGGTTGCCTTACCGACTACAACGGTTCTTGTCATATCCGAACAATAGCCTTCATATACGCAACCAAAATCCATAGTTACAAAGTCCCCTTTTTCTATTTTCTTTGTTGTGGGGACGGCATGGGGCATGGAGGAATTTACGCCGGATGCCACTATGGCCGGAAAACTTGTACGTTCCCCTCCATAAAGTTTCAGCAGATACTCAATTCTGGCCGCCACCTCCAGTTCGGTAACCCCCGGCTTAATAAAGGTTAATATCTCCGAAAAAACCTTATCTCCTATGCTTTCGGCCTGCCTTATACGCTCCAGTTCCTTCGGTGTCTTAATTCTTCTTAACCTGGTTACTTCATCCTTAATCGGCACCAGTTCGGCAAAATCCAATGCTTTCCTTAGACTTTCATAATTTGAATAAAGCATGTCTTCGGATTCAAAACCAAGCCGCTTTACATTATCCGATTTAACCAGGTCACCTATGGCTTCCTCGTATCCGCCGGTACCTATGGTTACGATTTCATACCCTTTGGCTTCAGCCTCGGCCTGATAAGTATAACGAAAATCGGTTATGACAGCATGACGTTTTTCGGAAATATATAAATACCCCGTCTCTCCCGCAAAACCGCTGACATAACGCATATTATTGCCGTTGGATATCAGCACCGCATCAATATTCAACCGTTGGTTTATTTCCTGCACTCTTTTAAAATTATCCATAATATCCTTCCTATCCGTATGTATTTGCATTCCGGCAGGCTCATCACGCAATATCCCGCAGCGTTATATCACCGGTGCACTGCCTGATTTTTATCACACCGTTTATTATAAGCAAATTTCGTTATTCTATCAATTATCAAATATGATATAATCTGAATTTTTCACAAAATAACATATCCAAAAAAACCATAAACCGGTTCCTAAGATCTCTTCTTACAAATATTAACCATTGCCTCCATGGCCAGAAGATATCCTTCAAATCCCAAACCGCTTATCTGACCGTCGCATACGGGTGCCGTTACGGAAGTATGCCTGAATTCCTCCCTCTGATATATATTGGAGATATGTACCTCTATCTTGGGTACGGTTACGCTTGCCAGAGCATCCCTAATCGCATAGCTGTAATGGGTATAAGCCGCAGGATTAATGATTATTCCGTCTACCTTTTCTTTGTAGGCCCTTTGAATGGCGTCAATTATCTCACCCTCGCTGTTGCTTTGATAAACCTCGGCATCAATCCCCAGCTCTTCTGCCTTTTTTTCAATCATTTGAAGCAGTGCGCCGTAATCCCTGCTGCCGTATACCACTTTTTCCCTGATACCAAGAAAATTCAGGTTAGGCCCGTTAACAATCAATATCTTCATATAAATCCCCCTTCAGATTCCCACATCATTTTATAATTTCAATAATTTCATCAACAATACGATAAATGGACTTATTATCCGTATCAATGATCACATCGGCAGCCTCTTCATAATAAGGAGTTCTTACGGCAAGTAGCCTTTCGACGGTTTCATTCAAATTTCCCTTTTTAAGAATAGGTCTTGATGTGTCACCGGATACCCTTTTTATGATTGTATCGCAGGATGCCCTTAAAAAAACAACATGTCCCATTTCTTTTAAAAGTTTCCGGTTCCTTTCCCGAATAGGCATACCGCCTCCGGTGGATAGAACCGTTCGTTTCATAGAATCTTTTATCGATAACAGCAGGTTGGTTTCCAGTTCGCGAAAATAATCTTCTCCATGCAAACGGAAAATGTTTGCGATCGTAGTATTCTCCAAAACTCCAATCATATCATCCGTATCCTTAAAATCATAGTGTAATCTTTCAGCTAAAAGCCTGCCTGCACTGGTTTTCCCAGAACCCATGAAACCTATAAGTATGATATTTTCAACTTTCATCCGGTGTCCCTCTTAAAATTATATTATTTGAGTATAATTTATTTACTTAAAACATCTGCCATATCATAAAACTTTGTATCGTAATAAAACGCTATAAATTAAAAAACTTAATAGAACTATGAATACTTTTTCGGTTATACCACGATTCCATAAATTCAATTATTGCCCTTCGGGCTGTTTTGTAGTAATAGTATTTAATATGAATGGCCTCTTCTTTCTTTATATTATATCTGCTTTATTTTTCCTCTTTTTAAATCCCGCCGGTAGAACTTAAGCACGATTCTTTCCAGTTTCCGTTTTAATATTATCTGGATCTCATTATCCGGGCCTATGGGTTTAACAAAATAAGACATCATCCCTATCCTGTTCGCCCCGAAAACATCGGTAAACAACTGATCCCCGACAAAAACCGTATTGTCAACCCTAGTTCCCATAAGCTTCATTGCCTTTATAAAACTGCTTTTGGCGGGCTTATTGGCCTTGTAGATATATTTTACGTTAATTTCCCTGTTAAATCTTTTTACCCGTTCCTCTTCATTGTTTGATATCAGACATACCTCAAATCCCATTTTCTTTAACATGGAAATAAGGCCGACAGCCCTGGGACTTGCATCCGCCCCATGCTCCACCAAAGTATTATCTATATCAAAAATAATTCCCCTGTACCCCTCTTTGTATAAAATTATATAATCGATATCATAAGCTGAATCGGCAATTCTTTTTGGGTAGAAAATTCTCAGCATACCATCTCTCCAAACATGTAATAATTTATTATTATATTATATGTTGATTATTCGTCAAATCTATTTTTGATTAAAATAATACAATCTATTCCCGTTGTTTATGTATTTTTCTCCCAGTATAACATCTTTTTAAATATATCACAACATTCATAAAAAAGCACTAAATTCATTTCGCGCAGGTGCACATCCTTGGGTGTACTTTTTTTATTCTATATAGAATGATCTTATAGGATGCTTGTTCCTTCTTTTTACATGCTTTCTATAAAGCAACACGTTTATAATATACCTGCTTAAAGACACTTTTATCTTTCACACTTCTACTCAATAGTACAGGAAATTCCGGAGGGATTCCTATATAATAAAATGCCACAAGCTTACTGTTGGGCTTATGGCATATTTTATTGTCCTCACCTATTTTTTCGGCTTACAATCTCTACCAATTCTTTATTAATAACAACTGAATCCTTATCCACCAAAGGGAAAATCATCAGCTTATAAGACCAGACCGCCCGGCCAATTCCGTATTCTATCAAAATGTTCTTTTTGAGCCTTGAGATATTGAGAAATCCAACCTCCGTTTATGTTATTGTATCAATGGAATAATCTATTCACATCACGCAATATCTTATATATTGAATTGTGTCGCTATTTATCTTTACGATAGAACTTTTGAATATAATTGTGCTTGATAAAATAATATTTCTGCAGAGCTCGCTCAGATATTATATATCCTGCTTGTCCAAATCGGCCGTACAATAAGGACATTTGGTAGCATCTTTATGGATATCAGAAAAACAGTATATGCATTTTTTTGTTGCCGGAGCCGCCAGTTCTACAGGCCTTCTTAATCTGTTAATCCATCTTACAATTAAAAATACTACAAATGCCATTATAATAAAATTCAAAATATTGGAAAGGAAAAGGCCGTATTTTACCACAGCCGCCCCTTCGGCCTCTGCTGCCTGCAGACTTGTATAATCCTTGCCGTCCAGGGCAATAAACCAGTCGCTGAAGTTAATATTTTTGGTAAATACCCCCAATAGCGGCATTATGATATCATTAACCAGAGAATTTACGATGGAATTAAAAGCGCCGCCCACTATAATACCCACTGCCAAATCAATCATATTCCCCCGTAGAGCAAATTTTTTGAACTCTTTCAACATACTTATACCTTCTCTCATATTCTTTTTAAGGATCTTTTCCTGCTCTTTTAAAAGCTTATGTTCTTTTTTCCTGTTCTTATTGTGTGACATTTATCATCAATCCATTCTTCTAAAGTTTGACAGTTTATTGTTCCAAAATTTAAAAAAACCTTTGGTGTTATATTCTTCCAGATTACCGTTCAGTTCATAAAATCTCTTTAAATACCTTTCTGCCTGCTTTCCGTCTTTATAAAGCAAGTCACAAAGATAACAGCAGTACAGTTCGACAGGGATGTCCTTTTTTAATGCCGATTGCATCAGATTATCCAGGCCGTCCTCTCCGGCATATACCTTCCGTTCCCCTTGTACCAACGCAAATATACCGTATATGTCATCACAATATAATATTGCTTCCTTACAATGCCTGTATGCCGCTTCCACCCTGCCTATTTCCATTTCGACGCCGATTAGCCACAACCAGTAAGTCCTTTCGTCAAAACGCATCTTTCGGGCATAATCAAGAAGCCAGAATACGGTATATTCCTTATCTTCAGGTTCTATGTTATTGAGTTCAAATTCCATCCTCACCCATTTGTAAATCATTTTTGAGTTGGCCTTTCCGGCCTTAAAACCATAGCTGAAAATCCATCTGGCAGTATATGGTATCCAAGGCTGGCCGACATTTTCAATATTATCGTTAAATTCAGCTTCAGCCCATTTTGTTAATAAATTTTCGTCTGCCTTATTATTGTTTAAGCCCCAGTTGAAAATCCATCTGGCAGAATATTCGGAATATATGTCCCCTAAACCCCTTAGGCTTATCTCCAGTTCTGCCCACTTTATTAAAAGATTTTCACCCGCCTTGTTATTTTCGAAACCCCAATGATATATCCATAAGGCACTATATGGCTTTGTCACATCCCCTATATTGCCTCTTTGGATTTCCAAATCAGCCCACTTTATCAGAAGATTTTCATTGGCAGCATTGTTCGTAATACCCCAGCGATATAACCAGCGGGCAGAATACTCCATGTCAACATTCCCACAATTGCCCAGCGTTTCTTCCATCTTTGCCCAGCTGTATATAAGGTGTTCGGTAGCCTTCCGGTTATCCATTCCCCAACGATAAATCCAGCGGGCGGTATAAGGTTCTGGATTTTTAATATCTCCGAAATTCCCCTGCATGGCTTCCAAATCCGCCCATGCGATAAGGAGACTTTCAGTAGCCTGGTTGGATACAAGAGCCTGATTATAAATCCACTTGGCGGTATACGGTTCATTTATGTCCCCGATATTGCCCCTGTCTGAGTGAAATTTCGCCCACCGATGCCACATCTCGCTGGTTGCGCCGGCAAACCATCTGTTTATGGCTTTTTCATACAGAGTGTCGACCAAAAGTGTTTCATTCGCATTATCGCCCAAAGCTGTTGTTCTGATATCAGCCCAAATTTTAAATAACACCTTGCACGGTTTTTGATATTGTATACAAAACTGATCCAGATTTGCTTCTATGACAAAATCAATATAATCGATAAATTCAGGATAGTTATCATATATATATTTGCTGACTTTTCCTACTATATCAAGATAGTCATATACCCGGTCAATTTTTAAGTTTCTGATATTCCTGTTTACTTTGTGAAACTCTTTATACACCAGGTCAATTTTTATAATGTTTACAAGATTTTTATAAAAAAGCTCGGACATTCTCGGATGACGGGTTTCAACATAAGTACTGGTACCTTGTAATTCCTTCTTAAAATATACATTAATCAAATCCATATGACTTAGCTTTTTGCCGTCTCCGATATCCGAACAAATATTTCTGAACAGGAACATGGGCATCTTGGCCCCTGTCTGCTCGACAAGACATACTGTTGCCAGAATAAAAAGGGCAAAATCTTTATAGACATCTGTTAAATATTCTTTTTTCTTCCATATAATATCTTCAACAATCCTGTCCAGATTTATTCCGCCGTACATTGTCCTTAACATGGCAGCAAGCAAGAACTGATTGCTATTATCAAATATTTCAAAAATTTCATTTTCCGATAAATGGGTATACCGGCTTAAAAGCTTTGCAAATTCCTGTTTTTCTCTTATGCTGTATCCCGATAATTTATATCCTTTGATGTTTCTTATGATGTCCGCATTAATCTTTTGCATTTCCCATTCGTTGGATCGGGCCGCAAAAATAACGCGGACTCCCTTATTTGTCGCTACATATAATAAATCATAAATATTCCTGACATGGTTGGCATTATCTATTACAATAATGTCATTGTCGCCGAAAACCATATATTCTATATGAAGCTCCGGCGCATCCTGACTAAAAAAGACCCGCTTTCCGCTTTCGACCAGCTTAACAACCAATTGCATAAGAGCTGTGGTCTTTCCTTCACCACCGGCATCCAATATGGCAATATGGGATTTAGAATTGTGACCGAGTATCTCTTCCTCCATAATCTGCCTTACGGTTTCCCTCTCTACTGTTTTCCCCGCAAGTATGTATACCATCCGGCATGGATGACCGCTGTAATATTCCCTGACCATGTCATCGTCAATATATTCATTCTTTATTTCTTCTAAAGCGGAAAAGTCATAAACAGTCCATCTGTTGACATAATCTTTATACCGGGAATATCTTTTATGTTCGGTTTCTTTTTTTATAAACCGGGAAAACTCATGACTGCTGGTGCTGTTGTACATCTGGTACGTATGATGCACTAACCGGCATGCTTGCTAAAGCTTACCGGAGTATGTCATACATCCTCCCTTCCTGTGTAATGAACATTCCAAATTTAAGGCAATGTCACGCACATCAAAAACGACCGCTTCTATGTACAATCCTTCGCATGCTCATTAAAGGCTAATATGCATCATGATATGTTTTTTATTATATATATATTATATCATTATTATATCATGCGAAAAGCCGGAAAACAAAGCAATAAATCTCTTTAGTGTTCTTCGTCTCTATCATCTCTATATATTGCATATACCGCCACATCGTATATGCTTCCGTCCCGTCTGCGCCCGACATTATGTATGATTTTATCGAACTTCATTCCTGCTTTTTGCATTACCCTGCCTGATGCCCGGTTTAATACATCATGTCTTGCTATAATCTTTTTATATCCTACTTCATAAAACAAATAGTGTATGACCGCCCTTAAGGCTTCGGGCATTATTTCTCTGCCCCAGAAGGCTTTACCTATGCAATATCCTACCTCACAGGTTTCTTCCTTTTCATCGGATAATTCCACGCTTATGGAACCAATCACTTCCCCTGCTGACTTTAGGTAGATGGCCCAGTTATACACATTCGTATATTTGTAATTTTCTATCCAGCTTAATATGCGACGCCTTGTAACCGAAATGTCACTATGGGGTCCCCATGGAAGGTATTTCAGTGTCTCTAAGTCGCTTGCCCAGTTTTTGTACATGTCATAGCAGTCGTCCGGTTCAAATCTGCGAAGAATCAGCCTTATTGTTTCAATAGAATTGGTCCCTATATGATTCATCTTTCCTCACCCTTTCAGGAAATGAATATACAGGGACCTGCTTCATTATTCATCAATATTAAATTATTTATCTCAATTCAATCTGCTTTTCCTTTAGCGAAGCCAGAAGTCTGTCTACCATATTTTGAATCTCATGGCCTTCCAATGTCCGCTCCATTGATACAAATTCGAAACGGACTGTCACGCTTTTCTTACCCGGAAGCAGCTTCTCATCCTCGAATACGTCAATCAGGTAATACTTGTTCAGATATTCGCAAGGATATTCTTCTATATATTTTGCCAATGTTTCATAACGCATGGATTTATCTACAAGCAGGCTCAAATCTACGGTTATCCCGGGATATTTTGAAACTTCCTTAAATTTAAGCGGAACCGCACTAACCTTCTCCATATCGTCAATGTCAATCTCTGCAAAAGCCACATTCAGCTTTTTATCTATATTATTTCTGATTTTCGGGTTGAGTACGGAAATATATCCGATTTCCTGATCTTTCAGGCAAATACCTGCCGAATTGACAGGATGGACATAATTATATTTGTTAATCTCATTGTTCTCAACAAATACGGGAGCCATATTCTTTATATCCAATAATACCTGTTCAATGGCTTCTTTCAGCTTAAAGAATACTTCCTTTTCACTTTGCTTTTTGCTAGCCATTACGATTCCAAGCCTCTTCTTTTCGTTGCACATGCCGTCTTCTTTAAGCCCATCTACCACACGTCCTATTTCAAACATTCCCATTTCGGGGTATGAATCAACATTTTTGTAAACAAAGCCCAGCAAGGTCGGAATCATGGTGGACCTTATTGTTTCGTTCTCTGCAGTTACCGAGTTGATAATACGGATATTCGGTTCCGTAGCAATTCCCAGTTCCTTGTTTAATTTGGTATCGTACCAAATATAGCTGTGGACCTCATTCATATCATATTTTGCAGACAGCAAAACCTTAATCCTGTATTCATCATCTCTTTCCACGCTGTGGCGGACCGGAGTAAGGAAGCTTTTTGTCGATTTGACTTCAAAATTATCATAACCGTAAATACGGGTAATTTCTTCGACAATATCGGCTTTTATGGTAACGTCCTTTGTTGCCCTCCAGGAAGGTACCACAACGCTGAATTTGTCTCCCTGACGGTTAACCTTAAAGCCCAAATATGACAAGGTCTCTTCCATCATATCGGCAGGTATGTCAATTCCCGTATATTTATCTATATATTCCTTATCGAAATCTATTGTAATCTTGTCATATCGCCTTATATAATTGTCCGTAAGACATGAAGTAACCTTTACCCCAGGATCAATATCCATAAGCAGCTTCATAAAACGTTCGATGGCAGTTACGGTCATCTCGGGATCCAGAGTCTTTTCGAACCTTGAACTGGAGTCTGTTCTAAGTCCCAGCCTCAGGGCAGATTTGCGGACACTGGTTGCGTCAAAATTGGCAGATTCCAAAAGTACGGATGTTGTATCATCGGCTATGGATGATAATTCTCCGCCCATAATACCAGCTACACCGACAGGCTCCTTGGAATTGCATATCATTAAAGTTTCTGTATCTATTTTTCTTAATACACCGTCCAATGTCAAAAATTCGACAGGCTCGCTAAAAGTCTTTACTCTGATATCCTTAACTTTTCTGTTGTCATATGCATGCATGGGCTGTCCGATTTCCATCATAAGGTAGTTGGTCAGGTCAGCCAGAAGATTAATGGGACGCATGCCGCAATATGTCAGGCGTATCCTCATATTTACGGGAGATTTCTTCCTGGTTATATTGTCCATGGTTATGCAGCTGAACCTGTATACCCTTTCTGTATCCTCCACCTTAAGGTCGACCGGCGGCAGGTTTTTATAAACGCTGCTGTCTGCCAGTTCCAGGGGTTTTAGCGGTCTTTTGAGAATGGCGGCTATTTCCCTGGCTATGCCGTAATGCCCCCACAGGTCGGGACGGTTTGTCAGGGATTTGTTGTCAACCTCGAAAACAATGTCATCAAGCTGCATGAATTCCTTGATATCGGTTCCCAGAGGATAATCCTCTTCGATGATCATAAGCCCGGA
>ENA-OWPA01002150-OWPA01002150.1-bioreactor-metagenome-genome-assembly--contig:-NODE-2150-length-10489-cov-3.061468_pt1 | contig 10489 bp, 11 predicted proteins | sample MGYA00238139_ERZ651803 | MGnify/ENA primary metagenome ERZ651803 (study PRJEB26909, sample SAMN07631231) | bioreactor metagenome | isolation source: Switchgrass digestor | place: USA: Dartmouth...
ATCCCCTTCTCCGGTAACAAACCAATGGAAAAAATGCTGGAGCACCATTCCTTCCAGGCACTCAGCAAGGAAAACGGGATCATAACGCTTGCTGATTTCTCCTATTCGCTGACCGTGACTGATGATGCCGATAATTCCATAATGGAGTCCTTTGTCCAGCTCCGGCTCCACTCTGTTTTTCATGGCCACCCAAGCCAGTTCTTTCTCCACGGTCATATATTTTGCCCAATTCTTAAGCACATGCATCAATCTCTCTTGCAGAGAGTAACTTGCTTCCCGACCGGAAGTTATTAGCTCCTGGTATTTGCGCCGGTAGTATTCCTGAATCACAGCTTCTTTCGACGGAAAATAGTTATAAAAAGTCCCCTTGCCCACATCAGCCAACTGGGTGATTTGCTCAACTGAAGTTGCCTCAAAGCCCTGTTTCTGAAATAGGTCCATAGCACATTTATAGAGCTTCGAATAAGTCTCTAATTTTTTCCTCTCCCGCCGGGATAGCTCAGCCATAATTAATCCTCCTTTTTGTTAAGGATTAAGCATCTATGACCTAATTCGATATTTTCCATTTATTTCCTGCTAAGGAGAAATATATTTTGTACAATCCCAACCTTTCGTTGTAGAATTAGATATGAAGTCTATAACCTCCGGGAGGTTTTATGTTTTACCGTCTTCATCAATTTGCACAGGCTATCCGTCCTGTAATAGCAAAAGAGGAACTTGCTTGGGCTTACTCATTGCTACCGCCTAATGCTCGCTCTTTATTTACGGCGCAACCCCTTCCTGAACAGCGCCATGCTTTAGATGTAGCTTTGGATTTAGAAAAGCAAGGAATAGAAGATCCCCAGCTTCTCATAGCTGCCCTCCTCCATGATTGTGGCAAGATCAAAAGCCCTCTGAAAATATGGCAAAGAGTGGCCATTGTTCTCTTGCAAAAAGCGCCCCGGATAGTTTGGGATACTCTGGCCAAGTCTCACCGGTCCTTTTTTTCTTTTTTGCAAACTGCAGAAAAGCATCCGGAATGGGGTGCAGAGATGGCTTTAAATATTGGTCTTGAGCAGGATATTGTGGAGCTTATAAGAGAACATCATTCGCCCAAAAGCTCAAAAGGAGAACTCCTTTGCCAGGCAGATAACCGGCATTAAAAAACTGACTCCCAAAAATTAGAGTAATCCATCTAACTTTTGGAGGTCAGTTTTTTGGTTTAAGCCTTTTCTTTGCTTTCTTCGATCTGCTCTTGCAATCTTACGATTTCACGATTTTTGGAAAAGATCCATTTGGCAAAACGTGTATTATCTCGCTGCAAACGCAGGTTTTCTTTCTCCAGCCTATGTACAAGGGTTACTTTTTCCCTTTCGACCTTTTCTAACAAATTCATTAGGACCCTACGGCTAACTCTGAGATGCTCTACCCGCTGTTCCAGTTCTCCGATTCTTTTTTTGGCGGCTTTGAGTTCTTCGCGAAGATTTTTTACTTCCTCATGAATCTCCACGCCCGTCCCCCCTAGCATAGTCTACATAATGTATTCTATGCCAAGGGGGGAGTTTTTAATCCTTCCCCTTGAGAAACTCCTGCACTCGTTTTACTGCTTCAGCGATAAGTTCTTTGTCCTGCACCATGCCAATGCGCACATAACCCTCTCCATACTCCCCAAAGGCAACACCCGGCACCACCACAATTCCTGCTTCCCGGGCTAAAGTAAAGGCAAAACTCCGGGAGTCCTGCTCAGTGGGTACAGGAGCCCAAACAAACATAGACCCCTTTGGTGAAGGCATATGCCACCCTACTTCGGCACACCCCTTAACCCAGATATCCCGCCTTTCCTGATAAGCCTGACGATTCATTTCCACGTTTTCCTGGGAAGCATTGAGAGCATAGGCTCCGGCCTGGAGTACCGGACCGAAAACCCCATAATCAATATTTGATTTAAGCTCTGCTAAAGCTCCGATTACATCCTTATTTCCTACCGCAAAGCCTAACCGAACCCCTGCCAGATTATAAGTTTTTGACACAGAATGAAACTCAATCCCCACTTCTTTTGCGCCTGGGGCTTGAAGAAAGCTTACAGGGCGGTAGCCGTCAAAAGCCAACTCAGAATAAGCTGCATCATGACAGACAACAATATTATATTTCCGGGCAAAATCAACAACCTCCTCAAAAAAGGAAAGAGGAGCGACTGCGGCTGTAGGATTGTTGGGGTAATTTAAAAACATGATTTTCGCTTTTTCTGCCACTTGGGGAGAAATGGTGGTAAGATCAGGCAAAAACCCGTTTTCCTCTTTTAAAGGCATGGCCACCTTTTCCCCGCCGGCCAGAATTAACCCCGCGGTATAAATTGGATAACCCGGATCAGGAATTAACCCCACATCCCCGGGATCACAAAGAGCTAAAAAGATATGAGCCAGACCGTCCTGGGATCCCATTAAAGGAAGAACTTCTTGTTCCGGGTCCAAATCAACATCAAACCTCTGTTTATACCATCTTGCACATTCTTGGCGGAAAAAGGCAGTACCCCGGGTAAGAGTATAGCCATAGTTTTTTCCATCAAGGACTCCTTCAGCCAAAACCTTGCGAATAGCTTCATCAGGGGCACGATCAGGGCTACCGATACTTAAGTTGATCAGCTTTTTTCCCGTTCTCTCCAATTCTTTTCTTAGTTCATCAAGTTCTGTAAACACAGACGCACCTAAACTGCTTAGACGCTTTGCTTTCAAGTCCGTTTTCAAGTCCTTACCTCCCTAAATGCGCTAAACTTTTCTTAAATATGATGTTGATAGGCCAGGGCCCGGATTTTCTCTACAATTTCATAGCCAGTTCCCCATCCCCCTAAATGAACACCGGGCTTTAACTCTTCACCATGGAAATCCGACCCACCGGTCATTAATAAACCATAATGTTTTGCGATTTGGCTGTATTTAATTTCATCTTCTTTGGAGTGTTCTGAATGGCTGACTTCGATACCCTGCAATCCGGCTTTAACCCAACCTTCAATCTCTTTATCCAATTTATTGATCCCTGGATGGGCCAAAACAGCAACCCCACCTGCTTTCTGAATCAAGGCAATTCCTTCTTCTGGGGTTATTTTATAACGTGGCACATAGGCCGGCCCTCCTGTGCCAATATAAAGATCAAAGGCTTCCCGAACGCTTTTTACAACTCCTTTATTGACAAGAACCTGAGCAATATGGGGTCTGCCTATGGATTCTCCTTTGGCTAAGCGCATAACCTCATCAAGTTGAATACCAATTCCTAACCCCTGTAATTTCTCAATAATGGCCGCAATTCTCTTGTAGCGCGCCTCTCTCAGTTCCGCAAGTTTATTGACGAGAATGGGGGCTTGAGGATTACTTCATATCCTAAAATGTGGACTTCCGTCCCCGCCCAATCTGTATTTAACTCTACGCCTTGGAGCACATCCACCTGATAATATTTGCCGGCTTTTAACGCTTCCGCACAGCCGCTTAAAGTATCATGGTCAGTTATGGCAATGGCTTTAAGACCTAAGTCATGAGCGTATTTAACCAATTGCCAGGGAGTTAAGACACCGTCTGAGGCATTAGTATGGCAGTGCAAGTCAGCTTCTGGATATTTTTTTGACATTTTGAGCATCGATTGAACCTCTTTTCAGCAAATTAAGCTCGCCATTTTATTTTAACACATCTGTAAGAATTCTCATGAAATTTTTATACATAATTTTCTCTATTTCTTCATCTGTAAATCCTGCACGCTCCAAAGCATGGGCTAAAGCAGGATACTTGTCTGCTCCATCCAGGCCTGTTGGCACTTGCTCAATGCCGTCAAAGTCCGAGCCTAAGCCAATAACCTCAACACCGGCCACCTGGGCTATATGTTGAATATGGCGCACTACATCAACCAGACTTGCTTGGGACGCAGTGGTGAGAAACTGGGGATAGAAATTAACTCCTACAACCCCTCCTTTGGCAGCCAAAGCTTTAAGCTGTTCATCCGTCAGATTTCGTGAGTGGGGACAAAGGGCATAAGCGCAGGAATGAGAAGCAATAATCGGCTGTGTACTCAGGTCCAGAACATGCCAAAAGCCGGCTTCATTAAGATGGGATACATCAATAAGCATCCCCAGTTCATTCATCCTTTGAATAACCTTTTCCCCAAATTGGGTCAGCTTGCTTTGGGTTTTTTCCCCAATACCATCCCCAATTGCATTTCTCTGATTCCAGGTTAGTCCTAAAGCCCGCACACCTAATTCAAAGATAATATCCAAAAGGAAAAGGCTCTGGCCAAGGATCTCGCCGCCTTCCACACTTAACAAAACACCAATTTTTGCGGTGGACAGTTGCTTTACATCCTCTTTTCCTTTAATCAGAAATAAGTCTTCAGGGTGAGCAAGCACAAAGCTTCGCAGTGCATGAACCAGTTCCAGGCCTCTTAGAGTTCCTCTTTCCGGTTTAAACTCACCTTCAATATAGCCAGCCATGAACTGCAACACTACGCCGCCTTGTTTGGCTCGATAGATATCCCAATGCCCACCTTCATCTGGAGTTAATAAGCTTCTTTTCCCCTCTACATAGTTAAGAATACTATCACAATGACCGTCGATAACCCAATACTGCTTCATCTTTAATCTCCTCCCCTATACAGTATAGTATTCTTAACCCCAAAAACAAAACACCTGCGCACAAAGCAGGTGTTTTAAATTTTCAATTTTCATTATGGAAATAAAGATAATTGCTCCAAATTCTTTTTTAACGAGGTTCCACAATCAGTTTTATTGCCGTTCGCTCTTCTCCATCGATTTGTATATCTGTGAATGCAGGGATACATACAAGATCGACTCCGCTCGGGGCAACAAACCCTCTAGCAATAGCTACTGCTTTAACAGCTTGATTAAGTGCACCTGCACCAATGGCCTGTAACTCCGCACCTCCTCTCTCACGGAGTACCCCAGCCAAAGCACCTGCAACTGAGTTTGGGCTTGATTTTGCTGAGACTTTTAACACATCCATGAACGACAACCTCCTGTTCGAATCGCTGTCATATAATAATGATATAGTTTACATTTGTTGTATTCTCCAGAAGGTGGAAAAAATCCTCTTTTTTTCTGGCATCTATCAGACTTTTTTAAATATTTTTCCCAGAAAAAAATATTTTGGAATTTGCTGCTTTGGTAATCATTCTATTCATCCTGGTACTTATTTTATTCCTTAATTCTTTGAATGGCTTCAATAGAACGGGCTTTACCCGTATTTTCATCCACATCGATGACCACGGCATTGAGTTGGATTGGCCCTCCTGCTAATTCAAACTTAGCGGGAAGCTGAGTCAAAAAGCGATTGATGATGGTCTCTTTTTTAATTCCCAAAACCGAATCCCGGGGTCCTGTCATACCCACATCGGAGATGTAAGCTGTTCCGTTGTGCAATAAACGGGCATCGGCGGTTTGAATATGGGTATGAGTTCCTAAAACTGCCGTCACTTTGCCATCTAAAAACCAGCCTAAAGCCACTTTCTCCGAGGTGGCTTCCGCATGAAAATCCACGATAATAATTGGGGTCTCCTGTTTTATCTCATTAATCCAGCGAATGGCCCCGCTGAAGGGATCGTCTAAATTCTGCAAATAAACACGCCCGGAGAGATTAAGAACCCCAACTTTTGCGCCGTTCTTTCTTATGTAACCATACCCTCTGCCAGGAGCACCTGTTGGATAGTTGGCCGGTCGAATGAGGCGTTCCTCATGATCGATAAACGTCATAATGCTTCTTTGATCCCAAACATGATTACCCATAGTAATAAACTCTATGCCATATTGGAAAAGCTCCTCAGTAATTTCCTTGGTTATTCCTTTACCTCCGGCTGCATTCTCGCCATTGGCAAGAGTCAGATCAATACCGTATTCTTTTATGAGAGGCTTTAGAAAAGTTTTGACTGCTTCTCTTCCTGGGTTCCCGACTATATCACCAATAAATAAAATCTTCACACCAAACTTTCCCTTCATTAAATTTGGGTACAAAGTGAGCAAATCTTATCTCACCTTATATCTATTCATATTCCCCAAACCTTAATTAATAAAACATAAAGTACTGGCATAAGCCCTTAAACTTCAAATAATCTGCTGCTAGTTCTATTATAACAGCTTACAGGCTGTTTATAAGTCATTTGGAAAAATAAATGAAGTCCTGCACATATAACAAAGGACAGGCGATTTGCTCACCTGTCCGCAATTATCCAAATTCAAATTGATCCAAGGTTTATTTGGCATAATCCACTGCACGAGTCTCGCGAATTACTACTACCTTGATTTGTCCTGGATATTCCAACTCATCCTCGATGCGTTTACTAATTTCTCGAGCCACTTTGGGAGCCAGGATATCATCAATCTTATCCGGCTTCACTATGATGCGAATTTCCCGTCCTGCCTGGATAGCATAGGACTTTTCAACACCCTCATAAGTATCCGCAATCTCCTCAAGCTTTTGAAGACGCTTAATATAGGTTTCAAGGGTTTCTCTTCTTGCACCTGGTCGAGCAGCAGAAACTGCATCAGCAGCAGCTACCAAGACAGCTTCAATAGTCTTAGCCTCCACGTCACCATGGTGAGCTTCAATGGCATGAATGACTTCCCAGGATTCCTTAAACTTCTTAGCTAAGTAACCCCAATTTGAACGTGAGTACCTTCTGTATCATGGTCAACAGCTTTACCTAAATCGTGAAGCAAACCGGCTCGTTTAGCTAGCTGCACATCAGCACCCAGTTCAGCAGCCATTAAACCGGCCAAATGTGAGACCTCAATAGAATGTTTTAAAACATTTTGCCCGTAGCTGGTTCTGAATCTTAATCGACCTAAGAGGCGAATAATCTCAGGGTGAAGACCATGAACGCCTGTTTCAAAAGTAGCCTGTTCTCCTTCTTCGCGTATCCTCTGCTCCACTTCTCTTTGGGACTTCTCCACCATCTCTTCAATCCGAGCCGGATGAATACGTCCATCGGCAATAAGTTTCTCCAGAGCCACCCGAGCCACTTCCCGGCGAATAGGATCAAATCCGGAAAGAATAACCGCTTCAGGTGTATCATCGATGATTAAATCAATGCCGGTTAATGTTTCCAAAGTACGAATATTGCGCCCTTCTCGGCCAATAATCCGTCCTTTCATTTCATCGCTGGGCAAAGCTACTACAGATACTGTACTCTCAGCAACATGGTCTGCTGCACAACGTTGAATGGCCAAGGAGATAATATTCTTTGCTCGTTTTTCTGCTTCTTCTTTAGCTTTTGTCTCAATATCTTTGATCATGATAGCAGCTTCATAGCGGACTTCTTCTTCTACACTTTGCAGGAGAATTTGCTTAGCTTCTTCCGTAGACAAGCCGGAAATGCGTTCTAATTCTTGCTTTTCCTTGGCAACGGTCTGAGCTAAAGCTTCTTTGAGTTGTTCCACTTCTTCTTCTTTGCGGTGTAGATTCTCTTCTTTCCGCTCTAAAGACTCCATCTTGCGATCTAAAGATTCTTCCTTTTGGATAACCCGTCTTTCCATGCGCTGAAGCTCATTGCGACGTTCCCGGGATTCTTTTTCCACTTCATTGCGAATATGCATTACTTCTTCTTTGGCCGCAATGATCATTTCCCGGCGCTTCGCCTCAGCAGCACTCTGGGCATTTTCAATAACCCTTTTAGCCTCTTCTTCAGCTGATCCAATAAGCTTCTCGGCAGTATTCTTGCGAATAAACCATCCTATAAATCCACCCACTGCTAGGGATAACACAGCCAAAAAACCAAAAATTAACTCAGATATTCCCAATAACTTTCACCTCCTAAAAAATTAAATTTTTGCGTGATTTTTCTAAATCTTAATAAAATACAAAAAAACTGGGACACGCCAGTTCTTTAAACTAAAACCTTCAATTAAAAAGACAATAAATGTCCCCTTTTCCTACAAACCTACACGCGCTAGTTTGATACCTCCATATATATTACTAACTACGATGCAATCTATAAGAAAACCTTAAAGGTCTCACTTTAAAAGAAACAGGCTACTTATAAAGTTTAAGGTCTTTTGAAAAATTTGTCAAGAAGTCCATGTGTTTTAACAGGATTGTGAGATATTTAAATGTATTATGAAAGCTCTTAATTCTAAATCAAAAACCAAGGAAAAACAGGAAGGAAAACCTTCCTGTTAATTATTACTTAACTCTTCTACTATCTGGGCAATCATCTCCTGAGGATAACCTTTCTGCATAAGCTTTTGCCCAACCTTATGCTTCAAATAATATTCCTTAGGGATTTTCCCCTTTTTCTTTTGATCGGTTTTCTCCCAGCGGCGAGTTTCTTCTGCCCAGAGTCCCTGGGCGTATTTCCGGCAGAGCTCTTTTTCCTGCTCTGAAGGATAACTATCCGCCAGGATCTCCTCGATTATACTTCTATCAATACCCCGAACCTTAAGCTCATAGCTGATTCGCTTTTTGGAATAGCTCGTTTTTTTGTTAAGACAATAGCTCCGGGCATATTCCTGATCATTTAAATATCCCCACTCCAAAAGACGAGTTAAGCACTCCTGGATTTCCTCTTCATTAAAACCCTTTTTCTCCAGGCGCTGAACCAGCTGGAAGCGCGTCAGAGCTCGTCTTGATAAGTAGGTTAAAGCCGTATTTAGTGCATCCTTCATCAGATGTCGTCAGGCCCCTCAATATCCTCAGAAACCGGCAGGTTAATGGAACTTATACTTGCCCGTATACTTTGCTCGATTTCCGCTGCTATTTCCGGATGCTTCTTGAGAAACTCTTTCACATTCTCCCGGCCCTGGCCTAAACGTTCACCTTTATAAGAGTACCAGGCGCCGGATTTATTAATAATATCCAGTTCAGTTCCTACATCCACAATACTGCCTTCCCGGGATATTCCTTCGCCGTACATAATATCAAATTCAGCCTGTTTAAAGGGTGGAGCCACCTTATTTTTAACCACTTTCACTTTGGTGCGATTACCCACCATCTCCTGGCCTTGCTTAAGAGTATCCTGCTTCCGCACCTCCATGCGAATTGAAGCATAGAATTTCAAAGCCCGTCCACCGGTGGTGGTTTCCGGATTGCCAAACATAACACCGACTTTTTCCCGGATCTGGTTAATAAAAATAACACAGGTATTGCTCTTGCTGATTGCGCCGGTCAATTTGCGCAAAGCCTGGGACATCAAGCGTGCATGCAAACCTACATGGGAATCGCCCATTTCGCCCTCGATCTCGGCGCGAGGTACCAAAGCTGCCACAGAGTCAATGACAATCACGTCGATTGCGCCACTGCGAACCAAGGCTTCACAGATTTCCAAAGCTTGTTCCCCTGTATCCGGTTGGGATACCAAAAGATTATCGATATTCACTCCTAAAGCCTTGGCATAAACAGGATCCAAAGCATGTTCAGCATCGATAAAAGCAGCGACTCCTCCCATTTTCTGAGCCTCTGCTACCACATGCAAAGCAACGGTGGTCTTACCGGAAGATTCCGGTCCATAGATTTCCACGATACGACCACGGGGCACGCCACCCACGCCAAGGGCTATATCAATGGCCAGGCAACCTGTTGGGATAACTTCTACCGCCATTTTGGCTGTAGCCTCCCCCAGTCTCATAATCGACCCTTTACCAAATTGCTTTTCAATTTGACTTAAAGCCATATCCAAGGCTTTCATTTTATCGGTTCCGGCCATATTTTTTCCTCCTCAAAAAAATAAACTTCTATGTAAGACAAACATTTGTTCGATAATTATTATACGTTTTGCTCTTGAGGCTTGTCAATAAGCTAGCCTAAGAAACTTACCCGTTGCAAGTTAATCTAAAATAAAAAGAAAGCAAGGAACAACCCTGGTTCCTTGCCATCTCAAAACAAATGCTTAGCTTACTTGGCCTTGGCCGGCTCCACATTGACTTTCCGGCCTTTGATCATATTTTGGTGCATGCAGCTAAGGACCCGGCTGGCATACTGTTCCGGCACTTCCACAAAAGTGAATTTATCGTAGATATTAATCATCCCGATGATATTGCCGGGAATACCGCTTTCTTCAGCTATCCAGCGCACAATATCCTGGGGACGGACTTGCTGCATCCGCCCAATATTCATAAAGAGGCGAACCATCCCCGGGGCTGCTCCTGTATTGCCAAAGACAAAGTCTTCCTCTTCTTCCACCGGATCATCTGCCCCTTCCACGGCAAATTTCAAAGCAGCGGCTGCCACATCGATAGAATCATACTCTTCTAATAAGGACCCTACTATGGAACGATAGGATCCAAGATGGCCTCTTTGCAGTATCTTAAGCAATTGATTCTTAAGGTTTTCTGCCTGTCTTTCGCTGACATCAGCCAACGTAGGAAGCTCTTTCCGGACAATCCTGGTTTTTATTAAGCGTTCAATTAACCGCAGTTGCCGGTATTCCCGAGGAGAAATCAGAGTAATAGCCTGCCCCTTTCTTCCCGCTCTGCCGGTACGTCCAATGCGATGGACATAGGACTCCGGATCCTGAGGAATATCAA
>ENA-OWPA01002151-OWPA01002151.1-bioreactor-metagenome-genome-assembly--contig:-NODE-2151-length-10487-cov-10.679155_pt1 | contig 10487 bp, 9 predicted proteins | sample MGYA00238139_ERZ651803 | MGnify/ENA primary metagenome ERZ651803 (study PRJEB26909, sample SAMN07631231) | bioreactor metagenome | isolation source: Switchgrass digestor | place: USA: Dartmouth...
TAACTATATTTTAACACAAAGTTGGTGTTCTCTTATTTTTTATTCCTATTTGTCCTACAAAAATTTTACGCTAAGTTAATTGATTAACAACCATTTATTGGAGCTGGGATAATATTTTATTTTAATCGTCTTGATCTCATCATTGCACTGAATAGTGCAAGTGAACGTAAAATAATTATGTAAACCATTTCGATTTACTTCTTTTGAAATAACTTCCAGTATTTTATAAACATACAGTATATGGTTATTATCCTCAAGGCGTATATACATTGGTTTAATATCGCCTACTGTATTAAAAGTTGCATTAACATCCACCGCAATATACATCCAGATTTCCCCCTGTTGTCCTATATCCAATTTGCAGCTAGATGAACTCCTACACAATGGAATCAAAAACACTTAGCATACATTTAAATTACATTTTAACTTACATTTTAAGTTTATAATATATAATAATTATATGCAAGAACATATGTTTGTATAATATTTATTTCACCAACAAGAATATGAAATAAGAGTTACATGTTTTTTTAAATTCTAGTTTGCAAGAGTAAATTCAATAAAGGTAGAAATTACTCCTGCACATATATTTGATCTATTGCCACTTAGGTTCAAAGAATTCAATCATGACTGCTTTAATATCTGTTCATCTCATAAAGTTTAGCATTAAGATAGATTTGAAATATTGTCAGTCAATTACTTAAAAAACCTTTAATATAATTGACAATATTTAGCTAAAGGTTTATATTTATATTATACACAATATACAAAACATAATACTATAAATAAGCAATATATAATATATATTAACAAAAAAGGTATAATATGGTATCTATATGTTGTAAGTATATGGAAGTAATCCATATCTTACAAGTATGGGTGCCGAATATTAAATGTTAGGAGGTATACAATGAAAGCTTGTAAAAGGTTATTAATAACCATATTGTCATTAGCTATAGTGCTTAATGTTCTAGTTCTTCCTACTGCAAAAGTAAATGCATTTACAGAATATATTGCTTCTTTAACAGTAGAAGATTTTTATAGAACATGGGCATCTGCATCAACAAGTTCATATGGCAGCGTAAGTGTTAGCTTAAGTATTACTGAATGGAATAGTGTTGATCAAAAATATTACGGAAATGCTACAGGAGCATCAGGATATGCATCTGTTGGTGTAGGACTAAATGCTGGTACAAACAATATAATAACATATGCAGAATCAACTCATAAAGATCCTGACGTGAAAATAAAAATAACATGGGATCCTTTCAGCGGATACTGGCCTATCTATTTAACGTAATTTTGTTACTATATTCGGCACCCATACATAATAAGCGAAATGCACGTAATTGAACATAAAAAACACTACTAATATAAATGAGAATATTGGGAGGAGGATTAATATAAAAAAAGTAGTTTTTGTTTTATTAATAATTTTATTCATATTCTATTTATCAGCTTGTTCTTCTTCAGCTAAAAAAGATGACAATAAATCAATAATAGATCAAGTATTGAGCATGAGAGAGGAAGGCAATGACAATAAAGCTAATTCTGAAATCGAGCAAAATAGCTCAGAAGTATCAAATGGTTCATCAACTTTGAAATCAGATAATACCAAAACCGGTTCTTCACTTTCTTTAAATGATTTAGAACAGCTTGGTCCGCTTGGGCCTGTAAAGAGAAGCTATGAGGAAATTCAAGAGCAGTATACGGATAAAACCATTTTGACTATTGTAGGAATAGCGCCATCTGACTTTATAACAGATGAGATTAATAGCTATTTAATTCATAATGGAACCGACTATGTTGTCTTTTTTCAGTCTCTGACTGAAGAACAGAAATTAATTAGTAGTCATGCCAATGACCGTCTTAGTTCTGAGGAAAGGAAAAAGATAATATGTGAATTGCTGAATAATGTAGATATTATGCTAATAGACAGAAATAATTACTTTGAACTGGCCAGGAAAGGGTATTTTGAACCATGGAATAGCTTTTTATCTACAGAGAAAGGTATGAAATTGTACAATTCCTTGCCCCAGAATAATTGGAAGTCTTGTGATGTGAATGGAGAAATATATGGAATTAACGGCAGAGCTGATTTTGTATTTGGCCCGCCCTCGTATATAGTAAATAAGGATATAATGAGAAAATATAATTTGTCTGTGAAGGATTTAAATAAACCGATATATGAGTTGGAAAATATTCTTAAAATGGTGGCAGAAGGAGAAAAAGAAAACTCTAATTTCAGAGTTATAGCATTAGATAAATGCGTAGCATTTAACTTATCCGGAATTTCACTGGGATATCTGGATTCAATATCTGTCTCTTTATATAATAACACGATGAAGAATGCAGAATCAGTATTGGATGATGAGGAATATTTGCGTTGGTTAAAAGCTTTATGGCAGTATGCCAACAAAGGCTTTGTTGGCAGTTTAAGTAATTTATTGGATGATTTCTTTATTACAATAAAGGTAAATACATCATTACCATACTTAATTCCAATAATACCTTTATATAATAAAGACAAGGAATTAGCAAACTCGAATGATGTAATTGAAATTATCCTTAATGATTATTATGACAGCTGTTTATCATGGAATAATTATTCAATGTACGCAAATGTTATATCAAAAACCTCCATACATAAGGATGAGTCATTTGATTTTTTGATGAGAGTATATACGGATCCGTATTTAACTAATTTACTAACCTATGGTATAGAAAACAGGACATACATAATGCAGGACGGCAAAGTTTATTGGCCGGATATGTATTATATAGGTTATGGAAATGCTTATATTTCATATCCTCGAAATTATGAATATTCTAATAAGAAAGAACTTTACTGGAAACTCAATGAAGAGCTTTCTTTTACCTATTATGATTTTATATTTGATACTTCTAACATAACTACAGAGATAGAAAAAACAGATATGATAATGAATGAATTATCAAATATTCTTACCGGAGAAATAAAGGATTTTGATGGTTTTATAGCAGATATCAAAAAGCAATTAAATGAAAACGGACTGAATAAGCTTCTGAATGAAGTCAATCGACAGAGAAATGAATGGTTAAACTCAAAGAAGGTGGCGCAGGAGGAAATGAAGTAAGATGATTAAATTTAAATTATATAAAAAGATTAGCATATATATTCTTATAGCTTGCTGCCTTTTGCTCTTTATATCGGCATGTACGAGGAACAATACAGATAATGCAGAACGCAATGTTGTAAGAGTGATTCATATAAATTCATTTTCTGATGACAACGGACTTGTATATGATGATCAGAGAGTTGGATTATTCAAGTGCTATTTTGATTTTGAAACTATGAAAAATATATATTTTTGCACCAAGCCTAATTGTGATCATACAGCACTGGATTGCAATTCCCGTTTATGCCATCCTTTTACTTTTTTTATTGGAAATGATCAATACTATATTGAAAAAAAGTATGAGATGCATAATTCTAAAGTAACCTTTATATCTTATCTTTTTAAGAGCGATGTTAGCAATACTGAAATAAAAATAGTTGCAGAGTTGGACTGTGATATAGTTAATGATATTTATTTGATAAATAATACTTTATATATCGTAGCACCAAAGCCTAAGTTTGTTGATGGAATATCAACCTCTGCCGAACGATGGGATTTGTATCAGATAGATATGACAAATTATAAAGTAAAGAGAATAACCCTTAACAGTAATGAAGGTATTGATGGATATATTCCTTCAGGTGTAATAGAAAATAATTTAATTATTTATCACCGCTATTATGATAAAATTATTAATCCTGAAGATTATGGACTGAAAGGTACTATAGAAGATTATCTGAAGGATGAAGAAAATTACAGAAAGTATATGGCTGCTGTTATGGATGTTTTTCATGAAGAAATGATTTGTTTGAATTTAGACACAGGTGAGCAAACATCGCTTGATTTGCCCACTCCTTTACTGGTGTATCGGGATTGCTATTATTATAACCGAAAACGAGCTGACGGCTCTTATGAGATGGTTTCATATAATTTTAACAGTAAAGAAGAAAAGATAATATATGAAGGACCTGTTAAAACATGTAATGCTATTGGAGATAATATATTCTTTACCGAGGGTATAGAAAAAATCAGCGATACTACTTTTGAGCTTATCATTGGTTTTAAGGAAGACGCCAGAGAATTTTGCTACAATTTGCATACAGGTGAACTAAAAGAAATAAACTCCCGCCTTCCTAATAAGGTAGAGATGAAATTAGTAAAGGAGTATGGTGATTACTATATTTTCTTATACAGTGATCGTAATAGTAATGTTGGACAACGGGTTGGATATATTCTGAAGGATGATTATTTTAACGATAAGAGCAAATTCACCCTTGTGGCACCTGAATAAGTAACTATAATTTAAGAGTTAACATAATCGGAATCTATAATTATTTTAGTAATATGTCCTTGGAGAGGGCCTCTAAAAACTACTACTATATAATACGGGGTCAGGTATTGTATGATACTTGAAATACATAATATGTCAAAATCCTATGGCAGTAAAGCACTGGAAAACATAAACTGCTCTTTCTCAGAAAGCTACAACAAATAAAGAATTCAGAGCAATAGCACAGGATTACGCTATATGTATTAATTTAAGCTGTAATCCTATAGGATATTTAGCTTCTTCCGCAGTAGCTTTTTATAATGATCTTACAAAAAATGCAGATTCTGTACTAAATGATCAAGAGTATCTTTTATGGCTTAAGGCTTTATGTAAATATGCAAATACTGGTTATGTTGGCAGGGAAACCCCTAGTTTAAACGATTTCTTTATTACAATTAATGTTCATTCTTCACTACCACATTCAAATCCATTAGGAGGACGCTTTTATAATAAGGAGGGTAAACTGGCTGATTCTGATGATGTAATAGAAATAATTCTTGACAAGTTTTATAATGGCTGTATTGCATGGAATAACTATATGATGTATGCTGAATGCATTCCTGCATCCTCCAGACATAAAGATGAAGCTTTTGATTTTATTACTAGGCTATATACAGATCCTTATCTTACAAATTTATTGACATATGGTATTGAAAACAGAACTTATACTATGACAAATGGTAAAGTTGATTTTCCATTTATACATGAATTAACTTATGGCAATACTTATATTACGTATCCGCGATTTTATGAATTTATTGATAAGAATGAAAGGTATTGGAGGCTTAATGATGAGCTGCCATATACTTATTATGATTTTATATTTGACCCAACAAATGTACGCGAAGAAATAAAAAATACAAATCTAGTTATGAATAAAGTATCTGATATTTTAACAGGAAATGTAAAGGACTTTGATGCATTTATATCAGATATCAAAGAACAGCTAGATAGAAATGGTCTGACTAGGTTACTGAATGAGGTAAACCGTCAACGTAATGAATGGATACAGAAGAAACAAGGTTAGTAGGAGGGGACTATGTTTAAATGAATAAGCATACTATATTACCTAAAATAATGTATCTTTTTAATTGCTTTCTGGTTATTTTATCAGGATGTATAAAGGAAGGTTACTCCAGTACTAATAATAAAGTATATATAATACATAGCAATTATTTTGTTGGTGAAAATGGAATTATATATGATGATATGAAAACAACACTATATAAATGTTATTTTGATTTTAACAGTATGACAAATGTATTTTTTTGCAGTAAGCCTAACTGCGATCATACTGACATAGATTGTGTTTCACGCTTATGCTATCCTTATACCTTTTTTATTGATGATGATCAATATTATATAACTAAAAATATTGAGATGAGGGATAATAAAGAAACATTTATTTCTTATCTGAATAAGAGCGATGTAAGTAGCACCAAAACCAAAATAGTGGCAGAGATCGATGGAGATATAATTAGCGATATATATTTAAGTAATAATACATTGCATTTAATAGCAGCAAAGTATAAGTTTGTAGATGGATTATCAACTTCAATTGAACGCTGGGATTTATATCAGATTAATATGAAGAACTATTCTGTAAAAAGGATCACCCTTAATGACAAGGAAGGTATTGATACATATTTACCGTATGGCGTTATAAATAATAAGATGATTATATACCACCGTTATTATACTAATATAATAAATCCAAATGATTATGGCATTGAAAGTAATGTGGAAGATTATATAGATACTGAGAACTTTAATGAATTTATGAGTGCACTTAGCGAAGCATATCGTATGGATATGATTGCTTTAGATTTAGCTTCTGGGGAAATAACTTATCTGGATTTGCCAATACCTTTATTAGTTTATGGTAATTGCTATTATTATAATAAAAAAACTACAGAAGGATCTTATGAGCTTGTTTCATTTGATTTTATAACAAAAGAAGAAAAGGTTATATGTGATTTACCTGTGAATTATATATATGCTCTTAATGATAGACTCTATATTACTGAAGGTAATGTAATGAAAAGTAAATATTCGGATAATACATCTGTCGGATATAAAGAAAATGCAAAGGAATTCATCTATGATCTAACAACACATGAGCTTAGGAAACTAAAGGCAACGCTTCCTGAAAAAACAGAAATAAAATTGCTGGCAGAGGTAGGAGATTACTATATTATATTGCATAATGATGTCAGGGGGAAGGTTACTCAACGAATTGGCTATATACTAAAAGAAGATTATTATAATGACAAGAGTAAATATACCCTGGTACCACCGATATAGGCAATAGATCAAGTGAGTACAATAATGTATTCATGATCATAATATTTATCTATGATAATAAGAGGTAATGTACAATGATTCTCGAGATACATAATCTTTCAAAATCCTATGGCAGTAAAAAGGCTTTAGAAAACATAAACTGCTCCTTTTCTGAAGGTATATACGGTCTGCTGGGACCAAACGGAGCAGGAAAATCTACCTTAATTAATATACTGGTAAACAATCTTGTACAAAACACAGGAGAGGTCATGCTTGACGGAAAGGATATCCGGCAGTTGGGAGAAAGCTACCGGAGTCTGCTGGGCTTTATGCCTCAGCAGCAGGCTCTTTTTGACAGCTTCACGGCAAGAAGGTTCCTGGGCTATATGGGAACCCTTAAGGGCATGGAAAAAAGGAAGCTGAATGACAGAATTGAAGAAGTCCTTTCCATGGTTAATCTGTCGGACGCTGCCGACAAACGGCTTGGCAGCTTTTCAGGCGGTATGAAGCAAAGAATCCTAATTGCCCAGGCTATATTAAATGATCCGAAGATTTTAATTCTGGATGAGCCAACCGCCGGGCTTGATCCGAAGGAACGAATAAGGATTCGTAATATGATATCGGAGATAAGCTTTAGCAAGCTTGTTCTGATTGCCACTCATGTTGTTACCGATATTGAGTTTATATCCAATGAGATTATGATACTAAAGCAGGGAGAGCTTGTCGTAAAGTCCCAGCCTGCCAAGATGCTTGAAATTATTGCCGACAAGGTATATGAGCTGCATGTTCGGGAGGAGGAGTTGCCCAAGGTTTCATCAAGGTGGCGTGTTTGCTCTATGCTGAAGGACAATGACATTGTAATTGTTCGAATACTTTCTGACGATCAGCCCGAAGGATATGACTACAGACCGGTTAAGCCTGTTCTTGAAGATCTCTACCTCTATTTGTTTGATGACCGTATAAAGCCTGATACGGAGGTGTTAGAAAGGCTCAAGGAACTGACAAATAAGGGGTGGGCTGTATGAAGCTGTACAGATATGAGCTGATGAAATTATTAACTAACAAAATTATATGGATTGCCCTGCTTGGTGCTGTTGCAATAAATATATTTCTTTCTGTCTGGTCGGCTAAAAATGAATTAGTGGAAGCGGATGATTATAAAAGAGTATATGCTGAACTGCAAAGGATTAATGATAATGACCGTATAGAGGAATATCTTAATAATTGGTATGCAGAGATTGCAGAAGAAGATTATGCTAACCGCATGTTTTATTACAGTGTAAGAACACAGTTTGAAAAGATCAAGAGCTATGACAGCTTTCTAGAAGAGATAGAAAGCAGAGCAAGTACTATAACAAAGGTATCTATCTTTTCGGATAAAGACAGCTTTGCTTACCGCAGCATACTTCGTACCCCTCCTGCTTATCGGCATTTAAAGGGGATTCGTCCCAGGCTTGTTAATTCCAAGCCTGTTACAGCTGCCACGGATACCTTGTATACGGATTTACTGGCTTTTTTGCTTATTTTTTTAGTCACGATGCTTTTACTGCTCAACGAAAAAGAAAAAGGTCTGTTTGCATTATTACGGCCTGCCAAAAAGGGCAGGGTGGATCTTATATTTACAAAAATGCTGGCAATCTACAGCGCCTGTATCGGGATTTATTTTTCTCTGTATGCAGGCAAATATTGCATATCTACTATTATGTACGGCTCATGCGATCTGTCGGCTGTTATTCAGTCGCTCGAGGGCTTTACCGGCTCGACACTTAAGCTATCCATAGCCGACTATCTGATAATATATTCAATTACCAAGATTGCAGCATATTTTCTGATAGCTTCAATTCTTGCCTTCTTATGCATAATTGCAAAGACAGCCTTGTTTGTATATGTGACATCATTTTCTTATGCTATAATCAGCTCATTGTTCTATGTTCTTATAAAGGCTAATTCCTATTTGAGTATTTTAAAATTCATAAATCCTGTTTGCCTGATTGATACCAATGTATTGTATAAGAATTATCTTGACCTGAATTTCTTTGGGCAACCGCTGAATTTATTTAAGGCCGGTATTGCCATGCTCATTTTTGGCAATCTGCTTTTCGTAGCAGTTAATTTGATAATTTTTGCAGGGCAAAAGAATCTGATATTTCATGACAGCAGATTTGTTAGCTGGTTATTTAACCATATGCACATAAAAAGAAGGGCTTCAGCAAGCCTGTGGAAATATGAAGCCTATAAAATTCTTATAGTAAATAAGGGTCTGTTTATTATTATTGCTGCAATGCTGCTTGGTTGGAATTCATATAAGGCATATCAGATGCCCTTTATAATGTATGACAGTATTTATAAATTCTATATTAGTCAGCTTGAAGGGCCGATAGGGGAGCATACCTATGATTTTATTGAAAAAGAGGCGGCCAGGTATCAGCAGCTTAAGGATGATTTGGCAATTTTGGATGAGCAATTGCGTGAGGGTAAAATTAACATATTGGTATATGAAAATCTGACAAGATCTATAAGCATGGAGCTGCAAAGAGAAATCGGCTTTATGATGCTGCAGGATAAGGTGGCGGAGCTTGAGCCTTTTTATGAAAAAGAGAGCAAAATAAAGCCATGGCTGGTATACGATACCGGTTATAATCAGCTGATGGGTGTATTGAAGAATGAGGATATGAACTTTGCTCACCTGATATTTCTTATCAGCCTGATTGCCTGTGCAGCACCTGTATATGCAGCAGAGAATACCTTTGCCGCAAGGCGGCTGCTAATGACAACGGCCAGGGGTAGGCTGCATTCTTTATACAGAAGATTGGGAACCGCTGCAGTAGTAACCAGCCTTCTTTATATAGCAGCCTATTTGCCCGGGCTTGTGAATATACTGGAAAGCTACGGAACAAGAGGGATAGAAGCGCCTATCCAGAGTATATCAAGATATCATGAATTTCCTCTTCCTTTATCCATTGGCGGCTTTTTATGCCTGCTGTATGCTGTCCGCCTGCTGGCAGCCTTGATTATGCTGATGCTTGTATTATGCATATCATATTATTCAAGAAATACCGCTACAGCGCTATCGCTTGCCTCTGCCATCTTTTTGGTTCCTTATGTAATAAAGCTGCTGGGGTTGGATTTTGTGTCACCTATCCTGTGGAATCCTAATATTATAGTCTGTGAATATTTCATGGATACGGCAGCATCAGATGGAAGGAAGTACATATTGATTATTAACTTAATTGTAATAGCTGTAATAGGCTTTTATATTATAAGAAAAACATACAGAAATATTAAAAATGCAATGTAAAAGAAAAATGAATCCTAAAATAACATAATAGCTTATGCTTTACAGAAGCAGGCAGTATGCAAAAATGGCGCATGCTCTCATTGATAATGCCACTCACATAAAAGATGGTTAATGCATATATAGGATTAAGGGGTGTTATGCATGAATGAATGTGAGCTTGTAGTATTTGTCTCAACCATTGCCTGTTCCTTAGCCAAGTGCCTCTCTGAAGATGAGCTTGCCATTTTAGCTGCTGTTTTCAGCCAGCTAGGTGATACTATAGAAACAATACTTACGCATAGGGAGATAAATGAAAAATGTGAGGGTAAATAATAAAAATGCGAGGTTGCTGAATGATTTAAGAATCAATCAGTGATTGGAGTATGATAAAATTATAGATAATGATTCCTGTAAGGTGAAATATAATGATACCAGAAATTAAGACAGACAAAACAACCAGAATTAGTTAGAATGGAACTATGGAAAAGAGAAGACATTT